>Ga0131853_10009009_pt1 | contig 18209 bp, 6 predicted proteins | sample TergutLab28metaG_FD_92764 | JGI IMG/M metagenome (GOLD analysis project Ga0131853, IMG submission 92764) | Labiotermes labralis P1 segment gut microbial communities from Petit-Saut dam, French Guiana - Lab288 P1 (version 2) (version 2) | ecosystem: Host-associated > Arthropoda: Insects >... | reverse complement strand
CAGGCATTCTTTCAACATGTCCCACCCAACTCAGTCTCTTACTTTTAATGTGCCTTACTATATTTTCACGGTTAATCAGGTTTTCCAACTCCTCGTTTGTTTTTTGTCTCCATTCTCCATTTGCTTTCTGCGTTGGGCCAAAAATTATTCTCAATAACCTCCTTTCGAATACCAATAATTTCTACTTAATGTTTTCTGTTAATACCCAACATTCGGATCCAAATACTACTACTGGTCTGATTACCGTATGATACAGCTTTTCTTTGTTTTTCCTAGTTATTAGTTTGCTTTGGAATATCTTTTTGTTTGCAAAGAAGGATCTATTGCCAGCTGAAATTCTTTCTTTTATTTCTTCCATCCTCTTTTTCACCGAACATAAAATTTAGTACAAACTTCCACGTCGTTGTCACGTTGTCTCGTCTACGAAGACCTGCAGACTGCGTTCTGGGACGGCGTCTTATTACATAAAAAATGGCCACTGTGTAACGTTTTTTAACTTTCTTAAAACTGTTAATTCTTGAACAATGAGACTAGAGTAACTACCACTTTTTAAACACAAACATTCGGAACATGTACTCAGGATTTAATTCTGAATGGGCGCGTGCAATGTGTATTTCAGGCTCCTTACATTTCCCCTCTTCGCATATGTTCAGAAAGACTGGAACTCAGGAACCCCTTCAGTTTGTTATCTGTGGATAGATTTACGTTTAGTGAATTAGTCCGGACAGTGATGGCCGTTCTCTACTTCCCATGTTGAACTGCGCCTTTCTCACACCTTACTGCACATGCTACCATGGATTACTGTTCAGCCTGGCAAGAAAGTTTCACCCTTTGCCTTCAAGAACACGAACCGAACACACAACAAAGGTGTATAAAGAATGATTCATGACTCTCCGGGACATGCTGTGGCACCTCGTATATCGTTGCTTTGTTATTCCTGCGAATTTACTTCATAAACACGCAATAAGCGTCTGAGACAACTTGTTGCAAGGATGCAGAGAGAACTATAGCCTCTAAGCTCATGGAAAATTCACAGGATGAAGGATAAAAATCCCTCGAAGACTGTGCCTGCATATGACTGCAACGCAGTGAGAAAGGATCCGCTCTCCTTGTTGTCCCAGCGTTAGTCATCAGACTCGTCGCAGAGACAAGTTCTTACTTAGCCAAGTTCTGTCACGTACGTAGACAGACATGTTAGCTTATATGATAACGTACGCGTATATATATATATATATATATATATATCATCATATATACATATATATATAAGCTAACATGTCTCTTTAATTATGTGACAGACCTTACAATAATAACAATATATATATATATATATATGTAGTTATTATTGTAAGGTCTGATGTTCACACCGTAGTGTTTATTCTGAGATATCATGTCGTACAGTTTGGTAGGTAGGTACCAACGTTTCGGAAACTCTTGCCTTACTCAAATTCGGGGTGAAAGAGTGAGACAGACGGAGGGAAAGAGGAAGTTCCTGTAAAAAGTGGGAATTTATTCGCATCACAGGAGGAACCAATGCGCTAAGGCCTCTCTAGTACGGATCATGAACAGAGGACGTCCGTTCAACTGTGTCACACAAGTCGTGTGACACTTCTATGGCCCTGGGGTCGACTCAGCCTCTAACAGAAATGAGTACCAGGAGTATTTCCTGGGGGTAAATATGATAGGTGCGTTGGGCTGACAAATTTATCACCTCCAGGTGCCGAGTGTCTTGAAATCTGGGAGCCTCAACCTCCTGGAAACCTCGGGGCTTGTCCAGGCCTGTACAGGGATTGCTTTACCCTTACATTACACACACAACTGATGACAATAGGTCTGAAACGTGTTTGTTTAAATAAGGCTGCGTAAGTCGGCGACATGTCAGGTGATAACAGTGATCTGCACGAGCCGTAAGAACACGTTAAAAGACAGTAAAAAACGTAAAAGGTAAAATGTTCCCATTACAGGCCCGGTTTGGCCCAGAGGGCGGGTAGAGGTATAGCTCTACTCTTCCATGACCGCGGCACTAGAAGGGGGTGAGTGGTCAGCAGCACGCCCTGGCCGCACTTTAACCCCGGGAAAGATAAGGTACCCATTTTACAGGAGGCTGGGTGGGCCCCAGGGCCGGTCTGGACGGGCAGAAAATCTCGTCCCCACCGGGATTCGATCCCGGACCGTCCAGCCCTTAGTCAGTCGCTATACCGGCTGAGCTACCCGTCCCATGTTAAAAGACAGTACTGTTACAGTAATTCTACTTGTCTCGTATCGCTGCCGCAACTTCTTGCATGAAGTTCCACGTAGTCAATGCACCCACTTACGGAGAAACAAAACTACGTTACACAACGTAAAGTGATCCTCGGCTTGATGTAGAGTACACGTTCAAAATGTTATTTAAGTTGGTTTAAAGAAGGGGGCACGAGGTAAGGCGAAGCTTATATGGACACTAAATGCTGCAGGAGATGACGCATTTAAATGCGTCTAACGAACAACGAGGGCGTCGCGTTGTATTCCGTTTTTGGATGGAATTTGCAGAATCTTCAATGTCAAAGCCGACACTTTCGATAAGGTAGGAGAAAGAACTGACCCACACCTTGTCACAGACGATAAAATATGTTTTGTATGAGTCTGGCAATGCAAGTTACAGCGTATATTTGTATCGGGTAAGGGACCACAGCTGGTGTTTACAACACAGTAATGAAACTTCGGGTCTTTTAACTTCCATGAATTTTTTCTTAGTTGTGGGACTATTACGCTTTCAAAAAAAAAAGACTGATCCACTGAGTTAGTTACTTCAAGTATGGTGCTCCGTGTACGGTACAGAGACATTTCTCATCTAAGGGTATTGCCTGCCTTCAATACGTGCATCGAACAGTGGGAGGAAAGCAGCTGGAGAATTCAATCAGTAGAAATACTAGCCTAGAGGTTACAACACCGGAATTTTCAATTATAGAAAGAAACTAGACTTATAAGTACCACCCCTATATTCCTTTTCCACTTCTATTAGATGGGTTTCGTGCCAGATTCCACCGGCTCGATGTACTTGCCGTCGAAACCTATCGGTTTTCAGCCATAGTACTCCTAAGGGCCTCCTCCAGCTTTGTTGTTCTGATCTACTCGACGAATGGAACGTGATTATTCCTATTCCTCCTCTGTACATTCTGCTTATGGAGCCTCTGATCTCGTACAACAGAAATATACGTTTTAACATTACAGGATATACACATTCTGTGGTTCAGCACTCAGCAAATTCTACTTCTCCCAGATGTATTACGATGGCGGGATATTACGTCCTCGCAACGGTTTTGTAGAGGATTTACACTTCCTGACAAATAACACCATGTAGACTGGTACATGTGTACTAGTATTTCGGAGGAGCTTGCTGCCTCTATCTTCATGGTAGCTCCAGAAGTGCAATACATTGAGTGAGTTTATTGAATCCTTATACCCTATCAGTATTGCTACTTTTATAGAGAGTCTGTGATAGCTTAATCAAGGAGTACGAAGTATTGGTGGATACATACTCATAGGGGAAAGACGAAGTACTCGGAAAAAATCTTACTGCATTGTCACTTGGTCCACCATAAATTCCACATGGAATGGCCTCGGTTTAAACCACAGCCTTGGCAGCGAGAGATGGTTAGTTAATAATGAATCAGCGGTACTGTGGGAAGAAGCATTCAAGGCCCCACATAAGGTTTAGTTTGACAACTGTCTGGAAGAAATGAGGAAACTCACGAAGGTACTCACTTGGAATAGACGTTCTGCTGGACCGAAATTTGAACCCAAGGTCTCCTGAACACGAAGCAGTACTAACAACCGTGGCACTTTACATTTTTGTTCCGCTACATATAATATTTTGAACAGCTTTATTAGACGTAAATGATTCAGTTCTATAGGCCAAACCGACCTATATGACCGACATTCGGTTTCCTGACGGTGAAATTATAGCACAAGTGGAAAACTATTGAATAGAGGTGGGACGAAAATATCTTCTTGAAAGACAAGGGACATAATACGTGCGACAGCTGAACAGGTAGATATGATATTATTAGTTCCGTGCACTGTGAGTACACTCAGCCGTTTGCACCAAAAAATGCACACAAATTTCATGTCATCATCATAAACTTATTGAAGATTAATGAATTTATACAAATTGTGTGAAATTTTGGTATATATGGATGAACGTAGGGATAAAAATGTTGCTTGTTTTTGAATGTTTATGGGTTCTTTAATTTGCTATATACTGTTCAGTTGGATTTTTTCCTATCAGAACGAAAAAGGTTTACAGTAACTTTACAGAGAACAATTTGGAACATTCACCGATTTATCAGCTGAACTGTCAAAGACATGTACTTTTCCTTGGACACTTCAGGAGAATTCGGGAAGATCTTGTTTTTTGTACCAGATCACCTACGAGTATTTCCAAAACTTCATTTCCTCACTACTTAAATGTATCTGCCTATCTCGTTCGAAGCTCCATACATCCTTCAGTCTCTATAATCTAAGACACAATTAATCACGCTTGAGAATGAGCTTGTTACTACCTTCTCCCATTTTCCCTGCTGCTGTTGAAGCACTTCAATATACGGGATGAATGGCCGATCTTAACACATGATTACTCCTAGGGATAGACTTTTGTTTTGTAGAGCAAAACCCAAGAAATCGAAAGAAGAAACAATCGTGTGCTTTACGAAGTGGTAAAATCGGGTTACATTTTATGAATACTAACCTGTTATAACTTATATATTCCCTGACGGAATGGTTCACCCGTCTCTTCGATGAGACGGTCAATATTAATTAAACAATTCAAGCAGTACAATTACTGTTAGTTCATAAAATTATACCCATCTCTTCTCACATTGTCAAATAAAAATGACCTGCAACTAACACTGTAATGTCCTCATTCGTGGCTAGAATTATATTTTTCCTCTTCTCGTTAGCAGGCATATTATTTAGGAACTATCTCTACAATTTCTTCAATACATGCTACTCCTTTACAATCACAGTGTCTCCATTCCCACGTAACCACATATTCCTTCTCAAAGCTATACGCTACTAAATGTCACCACGGAGTCAATGATTCCATGACTCCATGATAGTTCGATCGTTAAGTTCCAGTAATATCCAGGACCCTGTTGCCTTGGTTACCGCTGAGGCTGTCGTTTAGCACAGTGCAAGGTTGAAAGCCTTTAAACATAACCCATATTCCTGAATAACTATAACCCTACTTTCGATACGCTTCGATGTAGAAGTGTAAGTTATTGTTATTCTTGCAATTTTCCTTTAGCGTCCTCAATATTCCATTTTATCACATCTTTTAGTAGCACGGTCTTCTACAATACAGAAACCAGTAACCAAGTCACGTACACAAATCCCAAAAGGGGCACTATTTACGTCACAGGTAGCCCTATGTACTTGTTATGGAACAAGAACAAAGAAGTAAATCTTCCCATGGCTACCCTCCGCCATCAGATAGCTGCGTCCCACTAATGGCTACTAATGTGAAACCGAAATAGCATTCATTTCTGGAGGAAACATTACAAAATAAAACCCAACAATAAGGCAAATAGATCTCTACTACACGCACCTGCAAATGTGGTCTTCGTGTTAGCTTATTGTTTACGGAGTTCGAGGAAATGTAACAGGGTAACTAACATATATGAGGAACCAAGAATTGGAACGGGATGGAAACTTAAAAAACTAGGGTAAGAGGGTGTGGCCTGCTCTGCTGTAGTTCAGAATACGGCAACTTGCGGGCTCTTGTGTACATTGGAATCACTATCCATACGATAGGGGTAAAGTCTTGACTGGCTGAAGAACTAACAAATTCTAAAGGTCACTACTCCGTGAGTTTTGCCTATCCAATCGCGAAACCAACACTGACCGCAATACAACATTCTAATGAGTGTAGTGTTTATTAGCTGTTTTCGCAAAATTGCGAAAAACGACTATTCTCTTCGTCATATCTATCTGCCTGCCTGTCTGTCTGTCTGTCTGTCTGTCTCTGTGCTTCCGCATGGTACAACGAGGCTTCCACTGGAATGATTTTTGTGAAATTTGATGTTTCAGCATTTTTCGAAAATATGTCGTAAAAATTCAAGATTCACTTAAACGTAACAAGAGTAGTGGGCACTTCACATGAAGACTAATACATGTATGTGATAGTAACTCGTTTAGTTCTTCTTAGAATTTGCAATTTTTTAGACAAAAGCTGCACAGAAAATAAAAATACACATTTTATATTTTCTAAGGGGGTTTTTTTTTTTAAATCGTGCCGTTCGTGAGACAATGTGGACAAATACTGTAGAGTCGGACAGGCCATAGATGATAATTTGACGCATGCTCTTTGCATGTTGGACAATTAAGGTTACAGACAATCATAATATGCAACACGTATTGCTTTTACATGGCAACAGTAGTTATTCGAACGAGCTTCAGTGTCACCTTATGCGTAAACTGCAAATCTTGTTTAATTCCATCTTGTAGAGTAACTGCAACTACAGAGTGCAGAAATAGGTGGTTCTGAAAAATTCCTGCTATTATTGTAGGAGGATTTTGGAATATAAATTCACAGGTCGAGTTTAAATGGTTCTTCTATTATCTTCTTCTCTTCTATACAGCCTACTTACGTCGCTCTGCCGATGTGCAGTTATTTTTAATTTTCATTATTTACTGCAATCGTAAATTTGCATAAAAGAAAACCCCTACTGTCATAAAAGGTCTTAAAATCCAAAGATCAGTGATACGGTTAGTTCTCCCATTCCAAAATACCCCACTAGAGTCATACTGAGCCTGTTAATGACAATCAGTCACTCTACGGAGGGCCCGATATACATATAGTGCAGAAGTTTGCACGGACCCAGTCCGAGCACCACTCGTGGTCCTGGTACCATAAGGAATGTTCGGGTCCGACGCTAGAGAAACTGATATGTATCAAAACTCTGTGAAATATTTCGGTCTTCATTAGCTCCTTTCATTTTCACGCAGAACTATTTGTTTTCAGTGAGGTAAGAACTGTGTTTTTGTATATAATTTTCACGAACGTAAATCTTAAAATTTTAATATCTGAAGTTATAAAAGTGAAGAACAGTGGTTTGTGCAAAATCACACTGAAAATATTTCGAAAATATGAGGATCAGTACTCCAAAATGGAAAAAGGTTAACTCTTGCTTTTTGTTTCCTTCATTTTATCTTATTTCCAGTTCGCTCCCCAATTTTATATTGCCTTCAGCAAACATTTCTTTCTTACTTCTAGAAGTATCGAAACGGTTCTTCAGTTTAACTCCTGCAATATGTATCAACGAATTCCTTATGTTGTGTCTAATTGCTTCTGACTTGTAATTTTCTTCTGGCTCTTCCTTCAGTTTTTCTGTGTAAATATACTGCCTCTTTCTGGTTTTGTCTTGGAAGCTGTTCTCAGCCCCTTTCTTTCTATTTCTTTCGCTTACATCTTGATATCATAAAAAGTGGAGACTGTGAACCTTCGATCTTGCATTTTATTTCAAAGAAAACTCACATCTGAATGAAATTTGGTTCGAGGCAAGGAAATTAAAAACTGCCGAGTTAATTAGTCTTGCTCAAATCGGCCAATTAAAACTGATACTAATCAATGTGTCTGTTAAAATCGCAGGGAATCAAGGCACATTTGGACCTCACACACCATATTTTTTCAACATATTTATTTGCCATTACGTACGTCCGTAAAGAGTGGCATACGGTTTCACCGATTTCGATAAAACTCGGTATCGCAAACCTGAACTGAATTTTGTTAAAGTGTTATGATTTTTATTTTTTTTCCCCGTTTATTTGAATAAATGACACGTAAAGCTTGCCTCTTCTGCTGTGTGTGTGCGCGCTTGTGTGTGTGTGTGTGTGTGTGTTTGTGTATATATAAACGACAAGCATACCTAAAAAATCACTTCTCATTCAAGTCCCTAAGAAAAACTAGCCAAATTTTCTTGTATTTTTCAAATCACAAATTTTTCCGGGTAAATACACAAGCACCTTTCATGCACTGACATTTTAAACCCAGTGGCTAGTAAATATACCTGTAAGTTTAAGACAAAAATCTGTGTGCATTTTGTCCACGCAGTACATTTATGTGTTTCGTTTGTGCTCTACCACAAACAGCTGTCGTATTCCTGTTAAGAATTCATGCCTTGTTCATTCTAATGGAACCACAAAGATTTCGCTGTTAGGTACGAACTGGATTTTTATTCATAATACATATTAATTAGTTTTCAAAAGGCTGCAAATGTTTATCTCTTAAGGCTATTCAGCTTGGATATTTTTATAGTGTGTTCCAAAAATTCAAAAAAGAAAGACACATGAGGAACATACGACGTCTAGAAATATGCCACGTAGTGTTTATGGTCATATTTTTGGAAACTTGGAGAGGGACTAAATGCCTATTTAAACTCTATTCAATCCCTCTCACAAGTCTATTAATTTTGCGATTCCTCCTCCTACTCATTAAAATGAAACTTTTTCCGTTCTCGTGGCAAAATTTGGGGAGGTGCTTAGCCAGTACGTTCCAACATGGAACGTTCATTCTCCATCACTGGACAGTTCTTATCAGTTGACGCTTATACGTGAACGTAGGAACATGTTCTGTTGAGGGAAGACGGCCGTAAATATATAACGGATATTTGGTTTTAATTTCGACTTGCCTTTCTCTCCCAAATTTGATTTCGTGGATAATTTTATAACTTCTTTTTGTGTTTTCTATCATCTACTGCTGACACAACCTGGCAACAAGTGCAAATATGTAACTGTAAGATATGACTGACACATACAATCCAGTGATTGAGAATGTACCTTGCTGTCGAGGACGTCTGAGGATGTGCCTCTCCACCCTGTCACGTGAGGACGGTTACGTATCCAGTTCCGAGAATGTCATGTTACTTTCGATATACGAATTAATATGAGCAGGGTTCATAAACTGAGTGATATTACGGGTTGCGAAGGTTACAATCCTTTATAACTATCAAATTCATTCATATATAATCAATTTTTTCAATAATTCAACTTTGCTAGTTTTTGGCCTCTGTAGTTTTAATAATAATAATTTATTTTAGACGTCATCATATCTTTGTACCATAATGCAAACACTGATTAGAACCTTAAACATTTTTTTGTTGCGTTTTATTGTATATTCGCCATAATGAAAGGCACATAAAAGCTGTTGTGTTAACGTCATCTGCATTTTATTAAGTAATTTAAAAACAGTACTGCATGGGGCAATAATACGTTTTCCTCGTAAATTCTGATAGCCGAACCCTTTCAACATAATAAAAATTGCGTCTATATCCACCAAATAAGGGTTAGTGTGTGCAATCAGTACCGGATTCATGTTCCATTGTATTTCATTACACATTCGCCATTCAAAAAATAAGTACATGCTTCTGCGTTGATTTCACTACATTTCATATCAGCATGTTTAAAAACAATGTTTTCTGAATAAAAGTACAATTAAAAAAAAAGAATAAATTTATCACATGTCTTACAAATAAGTCTTAACTGTACACAACCAGTTCCAAATTCTGAAGAAATTATTGCGGTAGTTTCGGAAATAAAACTTCCGGATATACGAATTTATGTACATGACGTCACCTACATGGACCTTTCCCTATGTGGGCAGAAAACGTACAATAAAATCATACGGTTTTACTCGTACAATGTATTTTGATGACAGATTGTACTCACAGATGTCAGCCACTGTAATATATATGGGTTCGTTGCAAAATGTTCCTTCGCCCCGAGTAGTGAGAGTCTCCAGTTTTGAAACATATCTTCAGGCAGTTGCGCCGTAGACTTCCCAAACACTTTCAGCCAACGTCAACAAAGCGTGACTTTCAATATCATACAGGCCTTGAGAGGGAGAGAATGGTTCTGGGATGAGCGATGTACGACCCGCAGAAGCCTCTGCTAGTCAAAGTGTACAATTCTCCTACAAAGTTTTCCTATTTAGTTACTGCAAGTAAAAAGCAATATTGTCCTAGCAGAGTAAATTTTACTGTGCGCGTATATATTTTAGTAACTGAGGTCAAAGGCTAATTTACACGGACATATATCTCAGTTTATGATTTGCTACTATGTCTAACGACTCTTATTCCCTGAAATATACTACATAACAAATACTTAATTTAAACGGGGCTTGTTCTTTTTGATTTTGGAGGCGTGTGAATGAATGTATTTGGTAACATTCTTTGTGGACTTCATATGTCAAGAATGTTGCTTTATTATTACTTCATTCCAACATTGTAATTATTCAAATATTTTATTGGTTAATTTGTGTTTAACAAGTCTCATTTGGAGAAATCAGGCAGTCGGGCTTAACATTTCTTAACCTAATTACGACTAGCTGGTGTTATACGCATATATGCACGGAGGGCGTTATTGTATGCCGTTAACACGTAACACAGAACGTTTTGTACACATAAAAGTACGTTGGAAAATGTGTTTCTACTGTACCATACTGAACGGGGAGCTATGTTAGAACCACAAAGAAACTCTAGAGATGAATTCTGTGTGTGGTAAATACAGTAAACAACATATGTCGCGAAATACAATGTTTATGTGGAAGTGCCAGTCAGTCCATATGCCAATGGCTGCATGTTGTCCCGATCGTACGCTGAGTAAATTTGAGTTTTTATCTACTGAAAGGAGATCCAGAATGAGCGCCTGAATGTGAGTGTAAAAACAAAAAAAAAAAAATAAAAAGACCTGAATTTAAAAGGAATGTATGGGCTGTAGCAATTCGAAGCCCTGAAGCGAAGTTAGCTCTACGAATGTTGGTGTGTGTTATAGTCCCCAGCAGTAGGTAGCTCTGCATTATGGTGTCTCAGCCGTTAGGCAGTTTTTCACACAGACAGAGAGACAGACAGACAGAATAAAATGGTGAAGCTGGTAGGATCTTATTCGGAATATAATATTAAAATATTAATAACCTTAACTATCTGGTAAAACGACTCACTTGCAGTCAACCCGCAAAATAATAATAATAATAATAATAATAATAATAATAGTACGATATAAAAATAAATGAGACTTCTTTAACCTTTTAATTCGTCGCTAATTTTTACATTAGTCCTTTACATTATGGGACGTATACACCCATTGCTAAACCAACATAAAAGAGAACACTCGAGTGAATGTTCTGCAAGGCAAACGAAAGGAAGAATACTGTCACAAAAAGGAAATCTTTACTTTTGTCTTAAATATCCTCTCGGTTTCCGGATTTCCTCCTTTTTGGCAACAGTTCAGACGAGCGTTTACTCTGGTATCCCATTGCTATAGCTGGCATGGCACTGGAGGCATTGCTTCCGGCTACGATATAACGAGCTTCGCCATCCGAGCTTTCAACAATCTTCACCATGTCCTATTATGCTTACCCCCTACATCTCCAGTCTTCTTACAAGTCTACTGTATACACCGTAAGCTGCCTGCGGTTTCTTCACGACGCTAATCCCATGTCATGTCGGTTTTGAATGAGCTGCTCTGCTTTTTAAGATATGACCGTTGTTTTTGCGGAACCTTACCTGCCTATATTCGTTAGGTCTTTTACTACCTTCCTGTATATCTAGTGTTCAGCAGAGTCTTTCATCCCTTCTACAGAGAAAGAAGCAGGAGCGAAATTTTAATAGGATTAATTCCGACCAGGAAAACAACAAGACACTGAAATACTTTAAAACTCGCTTCCGCCTCGGGGAACCCTCACTAGGCTACTTTCTTCCTTTACCCATTTCCATCATCTTTACCGATGAAGGGGAGTAAGGGCTTCTCTGTCTAATTATATTCCTGAGTACTTCTCCCACTGAGTGCATTGTTGTGTGTAGATAAAGACGTGCATCACATGTCAAGTACATGACTTATATAAAAATGACAACATGATTATTATCAAGAACACTGTGCATGATTATGAAGACAGAGCGCTCCTTAAGTTCTCAAGAAATTAGCTGCAGGAATAAAGATAACAATTTTTCTTACTTAAGATTATTGCAGAATTTTGTGTGTCTATGCTCAGGCTCCGTTAAACTTCACGAATGTGGGTCAAGCCAGCCAAGCCAAGACAAAATGTTAACTAGGGGCGGAGACTTGCGTTTCGCGCAAGTCGACATCCCCCTGTCTGCTAGCCATTCCTGCGTTTGGCCGCATCGCTGGACTCTGTAACAGACACCTAAACTCTAACAGGGGAATATGCTTACGCTAACGATTTTGAAGTCAGGCTGTGGGCCTTAATTGATCATACCAAAGACTAGGGCCTAGGTTGCCCTGGACTAAGTATGGGTGGGATAAACTTTGGTTGGTTGTCTGTTTGGGTTCTGATCCCAGACTGGCTCTGTCGCAAACTGGAGGAATGCGACGTTTGTCAGGCGCTTAGGTGAAGCCGCCGCGCCTGGGGGAGGGGAGTGCGGGCAGTGCCCCGACTTTGCATCGAATACCCTGGCATTTGCCTTACAACCGAGGAAAATCACGGAAAACCTCAGTCAGGGTAGTCGAATGGCGCTCAACTGTTCAGCGCCGAACGCGATTCGTTTTGTCGACTTGGCCATTGCGGGGCGATGGCCTCGACTGACGTGCTGATCCCTGCCGCCCTTAGCTTTTGCGTCAGGCGACGGGGTCAACTCTCGGTCGGCGGATCTGTCGAGTTGCCGTAGTAGGGACGTATAGCTTTAGCACTACTTTGTTCCGTCAGCGATATATACAGAATTCCGATGGGATTAAAAAAATATCGAAAATTGGTAGTTCCACCTGTATGACACGTAATTCGCCCTTTGGTTTCAATGAAGGGAACGGCGTATCGTTTAAAAAATTAAAATTAAGTTATTTAAAAATGCAGTTCTACGAAAGCGGTTCTGAGCTCTTTTTCTTTCAGTCGGTACAAAACCTTGCGTCACGTTACCCCTTGATGACGGAACACAAGATACGTGTGAACCAGAGGCTTATATGATAAAGACGTCAATACGTCTTCATTGGAAACTGTGATAGTGGCCCGCATTTGACCCGACGCATCACTTGTGAATGTGTATAAGAAGAATGGATAAAGATCGACCCGTCTTTAACCTGCACTCTAAATGGAAGTGAGTGGTTAGCTCTACACTCCGACTCATTTACTTTCAGGAACAAGTTCTAGGTACTGAAATGAAACAATACTGCTCTGCCTTAGAGCAGATTTGTACGCTAACCCGAAAAACCATCACACACCGGTCGGGAAACTAGCCATGGCCATTCCATCAGCAAATGAATGATATACATATTATTATATTACCGAGAGACAGATCAATATTTCAGAGTTCTGCACAGCGGCATGAATTTGTAAAGTTAGTAAGTTTCAGTGTAGTTTATTCTGACAACTCCTATCAATTGTTTGGTTGTAAAATGTCTGTAAAGAGTGAAAAATGTTTCAGATGTCCGTAGAAGTTAGATCTGAGGTCTTATCTCATTTTGGGTAGTAACGTTTGCGAATTGAATTATTTGATGTAGGATCTGCAGTATAATTACCGCTCTTGTGAATACGTGGTATCAAGAACAGTAGCTGCAGGTTTCACGGAAGACCCTCACAATAAATTCTTTCACAAGAAGCCCTGATTTCTTATTAAGAGAGTTGCAAACAATGACCGAATGCATATTTCACTAGCGGAACGTGTGTGTGTGTGTGTGTGTGTGTGTGTGTGTACATGTGTTTATATGTGTGTGTATGTGTGTGTGTGTGTGTGTGTGTGTGGGTGTGTGTAGGTGTGTGTATGTTTGTGTGTGTGTGTGTGGGTGTGTGTATATGTGTGTATGTGCGTGTGTGGTTGCGTGTGTGTGTGTATGTTTATGTGTGTATATGTGTGTGTGTGTGTGTGTATGTTTATGTGTGTATATGTGTGTGTGTGTGTGTGTGGGGGGGGTGTGTATGTGTGTGTGTGTGTGGCATATAAGATTTTAGTTTAGGAATCTATAGGGAAGAAACTTCATGGAAGGCCTTAGCATGCGTAGGAGAATAATATTAAGAGAGGCCTTCGGATCTCATTTAAAACATTCTTTACCAATGACCATGCAGTATACATTCAATAGGGTTCTTTAAATGGTGGAACGGCGCCTATGTTTATCATTGACACCTTCACATATATTTGTTCCTTTTAGTTATAGTACATCTGTCAAACAGGCGGTCCGTCCCGTAATGCGATGTCTCTCTCATGTTTTCATGTTTATAAAGTTTTACTGTCCCCGTCTTGGAACACAATAGCAAATATTCTTGCTTAATATTGAAAACATCTTCGCCTGTCAAACAACTGTCTGTCCATAGCACTCCGTCGTAAATTTAGGCACCACATCTCTGTGTGTGTGTGTGTGTGTGTGTGTGGATGAAACCCTAGTCGGTTTAGATTCTGTCAGCATCCCATCAGCAAAAAAGCATGATAGGACGGGAAGTTAAGGTACATTTAATAAGAAAATTAAAAAGGTCTATATGTCATTTATTGTTATTTAATGTGACATTATCAACACTCCAATTATGATGTTGGTTATCATGGTTTCTCACGCATAATTTCAGTTCGTGTTATCAAATGATGCGTTTAATATTTTAGGTGAAGGTAACTTTGTGTTTTATAAAATAGTGAGGTGTTTTTGTTTGGAAAATTGCATGTTATTGCTCAGTCAGTCATTAATTAAGTAACTTTTAAAAGACATTAATTTTTCATTAAAATACTCCCAATGAATACAGCAAAATCAAACTTAAAGTGTTTTTTACTTTTTTCATTCTTTGAAGAGTAACGCTGGGATGTGACATTCTATATTCAGTGCAAAATATAAAGTAGGATTTCGAGTTTGGAGACAGCCTGTTTTCAGTTTAAGAGGTCTGATTTATTGTTTTCCGTAGGAAATAAATTCCGTCAAATATATGTTTTTCTCTTATAAAATTAATAATTGTTCATTGTCATGTTTAACAACTTTTACGCAGTTACGTGAGGACAAGCATTTTAAAAAATTAAAAAATTACATATTAACTGTGTACATAAACACCAACTACGGGTAATTCAAATTACAAACTACTGGAAAACACGTACCCTCTCTACATAACAGGTAAAAGTGTTCTGTGTTTGAGTCCGAATCCCGAAAGTCTGGAGGGCCTGAGAGTCCAAAGAAAAATTTCTAGTGTATTAAACATAATACTGCAGATTCACCATCGCGCGCGCACTTGGTGTATTCACTACACAGACAGTTCATAAATACAGAGCAAGTATGCAACAACGTGTCAGGCTGTCCGGAAGAGGACCGTTTATCCTGACCCCCGTTGTTGCAGGCGAATGCCTAATACACATATAAGTTAATGAAAATCGTGCCAGGCATACAGTGTTACGTGATGTCATTACAAAATCCAGCAAGTGCCACTCTACCTACAGCACCTTCATGTGACACAATGAAAAGGATAATTTAACAATTTTCTAAACTCAATCTTTCAGCTTCATAATTCAGGGTCGTTGACCATATATTCCGACCTTCCATCGCTGGCCAACTTCATGCGATACTGGTACTATGGAGTTGTCCGCAAGTTGTCTACACCATCAATATACTACGCATTCTGGGGGGAGGGGGGGGAGTCACACTTCACACAGCAGCTGTAGATCTCGATGCAAATAGTGTATATATAATTAATATGCAGTTGTGCTGATAAGTTTTGCTCCCACTGAAATATTTTTATTTACAATCGACATATCTGGATAAAACCGGTTATGTGTGGTCGCATGGTATCTCTTTTCCATCACACTTCACTTTGAACACACAGATGCTTACAGTCCTCACCCAGTGCACATCGAAATGGAAGAGTTTTCAGACGTTCGGTTCAAACAGCGTGCTGTTATTGAATTCTTAACCGCGGAAAAAGTTCCTCCAATTGAAATTCACAGACGAATGCAAGCCGTTTATGGTGATCAGTGTGTTGATGTGAGTACAGTAAGACGCTGAGTAAAGTGAAGTCTGCAGTGAGGAAATGATCTCACAAATAAAAGATCAATTTTTTTTTAAAGGACGGATTTCAAAATCTAGTGCAGCGTTGACGGAAGTGTATTGAAGGGCATGGCGATTTTGTGGAAAAATAATTACGCAGCTTTGAAAATAATTGATGTAGGCATATGTCTTTTTTATTTCATTAAAATAAATTTTCCCGTTCCTTTACTATCTAAGTGGAGGCAAAACTTATCAGCCCGCCCCCGTACATTTGCTTTCAAGATGATTAGCAACATTGTATATGTTACGCACATTGAACACCATTTTTAAATTCAACATTATTTATGTGCTGACAAAACCCACCAAAAACCACTTTAAGAAAAAGCGGTATTTGATCCACAAAAGGTGATGGCAGTCACATACTTGTTTATATATAAGACACGAGGAATTTATTTTCAATCAAATCTCAACTTGTTTTCAAATAATAGATCAAAATATTTTATTAGTATATTCACTGTTACGTTGCCTACACTTGTTTGAATTCTACTACTTAGAAATCCTTGGTAATGGCCCAGCCGGGCCGAAAAATATAGTAGATTAGAAGATAATTAGGGGTGTCTCTCCAAAAATAGTGTATTTTTGTTGATTTCTGAATTGAACAAATGAAAACTAAATACACTTTAACCAACAGAGTACGTGTAAGGTTGATATCTGTTTTCTGTGCATCAGATAGCTGAAGGTTATATTGTTCCTGAACTAATGAGGAGAGACAGACAGGGAGGAAGGAAGCAATACTGCCTTAGAGGCACCTAGTTCACTGAGAGTTAAAAAAGTAAGTACATAGAACATGAAGGTGCCCCAGTGTTACGGACACAACTGCTGCAATGTGGTGACAGCAATTAAATTTTCGTCCGTACAAAATAAGACCGAAATAAAAATAAAGTACATTGAAATTTGCACCAATGTTCAACAACAAAAAGTGTTCTAGTTTTTTCTTACGTATATAAAAAGTTTAAATCTTTTTCTTGCAAATTACAAATTGATTACGAGACCCAAAATGTTAAAATAAAGTCAGATTATCTGTGAAGGCTGTGTTATTATTTCAGGAATAACGTCTAAGTAACTTGCACGAAGTAACGTAAGTCTCTAAGGGATATCTATCGTACTTACCAAGCATCTTCGTGTAAGACTTTAATCTCTAGAGAATAAAATTGTTTCGTTCTAGAAATTACTCAAAGACGAGAAAGTACTAAGCTAAGTTCAACATTGTAAAGAAACTTACATCTTCTTGGTTGAACACTTACTTGAGAATCATGAGATTATTACTTGGGTACCATAAATTTTTTAATAAGACTTCATTGGAATAGTGGCTTATGGTAATCCCCCACCATCTAACAAACACTAGTTTGTTTTTCGTTTGTTCAGTTTCCACTTCATGTTCCACAGCATACAGAAGTTATAAGAGTGTTGAACGTGCGCGTCTGTTAGCCATTGCAATTACTAACCCACGCTGTCGCTTCATCACAAGTGACAATTACGTTACAGGAATGTTAAGCTGCTGAGGGAATATTTAACCAGTTTAGATTTTACTTGAGCTAGAAAGACTGGAAATTATAGGAACGAATGTGTTTTTATTGTTACACCGTGCATGTTGTCGAGTTACTCAATTATTACACCAACAACTGCACATATATAAAATGTATAAAATTTTACACATTAAAACATTAAAAATGATCCGACATATTTCGGTCCTAAGACCATCATCAGGGAGCTATATATTCCTTGCTAAAGTCACACTAGAAATAGTCACAGATTAATTTCGTTGTACAAGTTGGATGTTGTTGCAGCATGCCGTGTTGTGTATTGTTTTGTTGTGAAGAGTGCCCTGCTACGGGTGTGCATTCTGTGTTTCGTTGCGTGATACTGACGCAACGAAACACAGAATGCACATCCGTAACAGGACACTCTTCGCAACAAAACAATACACAACACGGCATGCTGCAACAACACCTAACTTGTACAACGAAATTAATCTGTGACTATTTCTAGTGTGACTTTAGCAAAGAATATACAGGTGTCCCAAAACCTATGTCACAAACTTCTCCTGGTTATTGCCCACCCCTAATTAAGCAAAAACGTTCCTATCAATATGGGTTCAAAAGTGAACAGGTTCCGAGATATCCACTGCTGTGTAGAAATCCGAGAAATGCTGTGATCAACAAGAAACACGTTACTATGAGTAATGCTTAGCGTACGGAAGAGTATGCAATAACTCGTAT
>Ga0131853_10009008_pt1 | contig 18210 bp, 14 predicted proteins | sample TergutLab28metaG_FD_92764 | JGI IMG/M metagenome (GOLD analysis project Ga0131853, IMG submission 92764) | Labiotermes labralis P1 segment gut microbial communities from Petit-Saut dam, French Guiana - Lab288 P1 (version 2) (version 2) | ecosystem: Host-associated > Arthropoda: Insects >... | reverse complement strand
TTGTGCATGTGTGTATGTGTGCATGTGTACACATGCACACACACACACACACAATCACTGATGTATATGTTAGTATTATACTAGCCACACTCAGGACTCAAACAAGTTGACAGCCCCTCACAGACAGACATATAATAACTTATCTGCTGTAGCAGTAACACACCTATTGTTACTTAATGTATATATAAAAAAACTGGTTCTTAACCAGATACTCTGTTACATTTTTAATTACACAGATGTGACTGGCCAAACTGTAACAGAACCACATGCAGCACCAACATCATTAATGGTTATAGCCAACAGAAATATCTCAATTTGGTGACCAAACATTATTACATGATGATGCTTAATTACCAGTAACACTTTGCAGTTTTTTGGTAACTCGCAATTTTAGCCTAGTTGAAATATTTGAAGGATGTTGTGCAGAAGATTAAATCAAATCAAAATCCTACAAAAGTTTGTTTATAATAAGAACGGCATGCCATCAAGACTGGTTAATGTCCCATACATTTTGTTGTTTGGTTACTGTAAGGTACAAAGACTGATGGAATGCTCTTATAAGATAGAAACTTGGCTACTTTTATCCTGGACACATCATTTAGGACTGAAGAAGGCCAACAAATGCAATATGCATTTCAGTTTTCCCAATCAGTGAGCAAGTTTGTTTTGAATAAGTTTGGAGTGCTGGCAACCTGTATTACAGTGTTCACACTGATAAAGTAGTGTATAAATTTGTGTACATGTAAGTGTTAGATGAGACCAACGGATGTCATTTCTCAGGCATTACATAAATGATACTAAATGGTTTTGATTTTTATATCTTCTGGTACTAATGACTGTAGTCAGTGTACCTTTAACAACTAAGCCTAGGTTCCATAATCATGAACTACAAAATTACTTAAGCTACCACTATATTGTCCCTAATACTTTGCATTGAAAATTAATTAATTATGTAAAACAATAAGCCTCATTCTAAAAAATATAAATATTTTACACCTACATCAAATACGAATTTCACAAAAGTGCTTTAAATGTTTCGTTTCTACAAAATTTTGTGGTACAGTACAATAATATGTGTGTTACCAGGGCAAGTAAATTAATACTTCTGGTACAACATGTGATATATATGATTCTATGCAATTTAGTGTTAAAGACCATAAAGCAAAGTGTCTCATACATAATGTCTGTGGGAAATACTGAGAAAAGATATCCTCCAGGTCTTCAAAATAATTTTATAACTTCGGTTTTTGTGTAAGTATTATCTACGTGATAACATTTTCCACAATCGGCTCGCAAACTGCGGATCGGTTAACGGACAGTGCGGGTACTGCTCAACAGGAATTGAGCTGTGACAAGTGATCTTGTGTCTTGAAAACACAGCCATACACTTTGCACAAAATGGTGGCAAACACCTTAATTAGGACATGTAACGTGCTGTGCATTAACCTGAATAGCACACTGTTTAACTGAAGTACTTACTTTCTACTCTGCAATGATATGTAAAGTGTATCTTTCCTGGTGGTGAGCAAAACAAATGAAGAGCCAAGTGACTTTAAATTTGAAGGAATTTTTATGAACTAGATTAGTAACATAGTCTTGCATATGCACTAAAAACTTTCTTGGTTTTCCAGTCACTAGATAAGGTGTAACAGCATGATTGTCATTGCTACCACCTCCACCTCCTCCAGCAGTGTTATAACAATGTAATTCTGTGCAATCATTGTGCCATGTCATACTTTTTTTTTATTTTCAGTTTTATGTTACATTGTGCCATTATGTACATAACTGCTAGCTTCCACATACTTTTTTTAAACTTCTAGTACATATGTGGTAGTATACATGCTTCATTGCTATAATTAATACAAAAGGGTACATAATTACACTTCTCTTGTAAATTGATAATTACAAAAATATTGGCATCCAGTATTTTGAAACCCCTTTTCATACATGTAAAGGGAGAGGAGAAACATAATTTGTGTAACTGTCAATTATGTTGTGTTATGAGGTTTCATTGTTCCTGTTGATATAAAAAGTACTTGAAGATGATCAGTAGAACCTACTTGTGGTCTCTTAATTAATATTGGTGAGCCTGAATGTTTTGCAATATACTACTTGTCACACTGCAACTGATGTACTCGGTGATTTTATACATAACCACATTTACTAAGGTAGTTTTGTTTGTCCATGTTCAACACAGAGAAAATTTACTTTCCATAAAAGCAAACTAATATCTCCCATTCTTCATGTTGTCAATATGCTATAATCCCTATGTACCACAATTACCTGTAGAATGAAGTTCAGTATAATACGAAAGTTTCTTACAGTATACAGACTGTCACTGTATAAAGGTTCTTGCTACACTGCACATGATTATACAGTCATTAGTAATGCATTAGAGGGGTCCAGTTGTATCCTGTTTATTTGTCCCTTTATCTTTCCCATAGAAATTACTCCTTTACTTCTTGCTAATCTCATACTTCATTAGTTACTTCAACATGTACATGTACAAGTATGAAAAATATTAATCAAAGAGTACGAATTAGTATGAAATATAATATCAGATTTCAGTATCAGGCAACTACTGCAGTGTGGAGAACAAACACAATTTTCTGCATTGCCACCACAGCTAAAATATGTTACTAGTGAAAGTGCTCATTCTTTGCCCAGTCGTTTTAAATAAAGTATACTAAAATGACAACATTACTTATTTACTATGACAGTCCTATGTCGATACATTCACACTGATCAAACATCTGTTATGTACCGCCATAACATCACACAAAGAACATTTCTTTTTCACTTGTGGTATCTGTGGCAGTCCCATACCTGAATAGCTGCACAGCTCAACGAGGTATGGCACAGTCCAGTGCCTGAAGGAGTGATGACAACAATGAAAATAGCAGCATTCCTCTGGATTCCAATTGGTACTACTGCATCATCCAAAGCATGGATAAGAGATTTGGAAAGCCTGGCTGGGGTCTGTTGGTTTTCAGCTGTTTGGTGAATCAAAACAGGAGGCATAGAAGAGCAACAGGTGTAGTGGCTACATGCAGGACAACCAGAAAACAACACAGTATGTATAGTAGCTACATGCATGTTGGACAGAAGAGAACACAGTAGGGGTAGTGGCTACATGCAGGACAGCCAGAAGCCAACATAGTACACACAGCAGCTACCTGCAGGAGCAGGAGAAGATAACAAATAGGTGTAGTCACTACATGCAGGAGGGACTGCAGAGAACACTGTAGGTGTAGTGGCTACATGCAGGACAACCTGAAGGGAGCACAGTACATATAGCAGCTACATGCAGGATGGACAGAACACAGAACCCAGTAGGTGTAGCAGCTACATGCAGGAGAGCCAGTATATGTAGTGCTAACATACAAGGGGGATAGTAAAGAATACAGTCAATGGAGCAGCCACATGCAGTTCAGTAGGCAGAAGTGCTTTCAATGTGTAGGCACACAGACTACCTTATTTCAGTATTATACATCACAATTCCTTCTTTGTGGTGATGTGTAGAAAGTTGTGAGATCCAAGGTTCTCACAGGTGTTGCTGAGGATTCAGATCTTCTGGGATGTGGCACTGTGTGGTTGGGTGAGTGGTTCCTGAAATTTCAAGGGAAAACAGTGCTCATCTTTGGGGTTAAGCAGTCCCAGAAGAATGCAACTGAATCTCCTTACACAGCAGTAAGTCTCAAAGGCGTACAGCCTACCTTATTCCAGTATTTTGTATAGGAATTCCTTGTTTAATATTGAACTGAATATTATGTAATGTATGTCTGCAGTGAAAAGATGAATTTGATTTATTTATGAAATTTGTTCAAGCTAAGTAGCAAGAAATCAGGCATGCAAAGTGAGAGTGAGGTTCATAAGTGAAAGAAGACAAAAGCAGGTATGGAAGGAGTATCGTGCCTACTGGGATTTGGGGCTTATCTTTCACCAACCTGTGACCAGGTAAACACTGAAGGGGTTGAGGTACTAATTCCTCAGACTCTAGAAATAATTCTAGGGTAGATTAACTGCTGCCACCAGCCTAAGATTTGGCAAAAGTCGAAAGATTTACTACGGGAGTTCAGGAATAAACGATGCCAGTCATTCTAAATCTATATTCTACGGTACTAGCACATATATATAAAATTTTACATAAAATAAGTTAAAGGTTGTTTGTACTTGAAAGGTGTTCAGATTAATCGTTCTTGCCTCTCTGTATAATCAAAAGGGTATTTAATTTAGAATTTAGTAACAGAATTTGGACTTGACTTGAATTTGGAAACACAAAATTAAAGTTAGTTAACAACACAGCTGTCGAAGCACCTTGCATCAGCAGTAAACCGTAATACATCTCAGTGTGTCATGGTAACTTAAACAATCACTTGTATGATTAAATCAAGTACTTCTTCTTCTTCTCATTGTTATAGTAGGTATGTGCGTAGCCGGTGTACACAGTGTTGAGTAATTGTGCCAAAATAGAGAGTGTTTTACCATAACTGCAAGGGGGGTTTATATAGAGAGGAAAGTGCGATTCTTGCATTTTTATTTGCATACCAGACCATATACAGTCATAACCAAAGGCAAATATTAAAAAATGAGGAAATTCAGTGGGTCAGTCAGTCTGTATGTCACCATGTATGGGCAAGTGGGACAGTCTGACTGGAATGCGCTGAGTTCCAAACAGCAAGCTAAACCAACGTTTCCTCGTTGCATCAACTGTATGAACCTTGCATGTCTTCCTGGTATAATCAGAATTTGAAAAGTTCTTTCCAAATTTCAAATCATGTCTCATTCATGACAGTGAAATTACCACTTCTTCAAGTTTTCCCAAATGACAGACCTGTTACAAATATAGGTCTAATGAGTCTAGTATCTGAAGAGTGCATGCTGTGACTATATGCTCAAAAGTCAAATTGAAAAGAAGGGTCATAAGTAGAATGAAGTGTTATAAAAATAACAGCAGCTAGAAGGCAATTAAAAGGAACAGCAGCCCTGGAAGGGGGCAAAACAAAGAACAAAGAACCCCAAATCACAATGTATTCTTCAAATGGGGCTTCCTACATCCTTCACAGAATACAGAAGAGGATTCTATAACCAGTTGAGAGATAGTACATTCTCTGTCCAAACTACAGGGCATCACACAATAGCTAACACTGTATTAAACAAGAGTAATAAGTCACAATTTTGGTTGTATTGTAAAATCACTAATGACACCAATTGTTCTTTCCTGATCAGCTCCACAGACATGTTGTGCTTCATTCCGCTTTGATGAGTAGCACTTACCACAGCGCACACAACTGAAGGGTTTTTCACCTGTGTGATGTCGATTATGTGCTTCAAGGTGAGACCTCTGAGTAAAGGTCTTGTAGCATGAAGAGCACTGGTACGGACGCTCCCCATTATGAATTCTTGAATGTATGACTAGAGAACCACTGTCACGAAATGTCTTACCACATTCAGTACACTGAAATGGTTTCTCACCCATATGATTTCTCATATGATAAGTAAGGCCGCATTTATGAGCAAATTTAGTATTACATACAGTACACTGGTATGGTTTCTCCCCAGTGTGCATCCTCATGTGACTCAGCAGAGCGCTGTTTTGACTAAAACGTTTACCACATACTGTACACAGATATGGTTTTTCTCCAGTGTGAATCCTCATATGCCGAGAACGAGTACTTTGATCAACAAATGATTTTCCACACAATTTACAAGGAAATGGCTTTTCACCACCATGGCTTCTCATGTGCACCATGAAGGAACTATTACCACCAAATGCCTTCCCACACAAGGTACAAAGGAAAGGCTTTTCTCCTGTATGAGTCCTTAAATGTATTTTAAGACAATTAGAATTCCCAAAACTTTTCTCACATAAGTTACACTGAAAAGGCCTCTCACCAGTATGTATTCTCATGTGTTTTGTGAGGGAAGCATTATCACCCAAATACTTACCACATACACTGCAAGTGAATGGTTTCTCTCCTGGCATGTGAACTCTGGAGTGTCTCGCAAGAGCACTATTTTGTGTAAAGGTTTTTCTGCACTTGTTACAGTGGTATGGTTTCATACCTGTGTGCACCCTCATGTGCAATATTAAACTGTCTTTTCTAACATATGTCACACCACACTCTTCACAGTCAAATGTTTTTCTCTTCTTAATTTCATCAGAAGTTCGTTCTGCAGCAAGAACACTTTTACTGCTATCATCTGCTTTAGCATTTGTTTGGAAAACTGGCCAGGTGGCAGACGAATGTGAAAAACAGCTTTCAATTGGAGACCTGCGTATTAGATATTTAATAGATTATGTCTCTCAAAAACTGCACACTATCAAACTACTTTAACACATAACACTTAAAACTATTTACATCAACAGAATGTAGAAAATTATATGGATAAGTAATGACCAACATCTTTTACCTTTTTACTTAGTCTCTGCTATCAACTGCAATATATGTTTGCCCAGAAGTAATTCTCAGGTACTGCTTAAATTTCCATTCATAATAATGACTCCTCAAAATGAAAAATATTTATGCAGAAGGACTTACATCACACATAACTTAGGTAACTTAGTTAATAGAGCAGCTAGCCATAAGCAGGAATAACCAGATTTTATAACTTGCAAAACCAGGCACTGTTCCCCTTGCCAATGTAAAGTGAATCAGGAGTGCACCTGGCATCCTATCTAATTAGTATGATAAGAGGTACATACCCCACACCAAATCAGCTGGCATGTTAAGCTGACCACTCATATCTAGTGACAAGGTTATGAAAGCATAGTTCTGTAACCCCATTCCCAAAAAAAGTCTTTATGGCATGGTCCTTAATTAAGCAAAGGAACAAATTTACTTCATTTTATTACAGAACAGCATACTCACTACTGACCTCTGATTAACACTACTGTCTGATTTGGTCATGAGTTCTCTAACCTGCACCTCCACTGGCAGGCTCTGATTCTCTTCATTACTTTTGACTGGTATTTCAGAAACACGCTTTCTGTTACAGTCTTCTTCCTGCAGTAACAATATATGAAATATTAAGTTTAATGCAGGCACAACAACTTGATTATAAAACAGTACTGTACAGATTTCTTAGGAAAATACATCTAGAAGACAAAAAAAATGGTAAACAAGTAGCCAACATTACTGTGGGAAGTATAAATTTAAGAAAACATATTTCCAGAAACCTCAGTAAAAGTGTCTAAAATTCAGTTAATTAAGACCATTACGAAAGTTTTCATAAACAAGACAATTCCAAAAGAAATCATTTTTTAAATGCTGTGGTGAAAGCTGTCAAAAACACATATAATAAGAGAATTTACTTTAACAGTGCTGAGAATTACACATACTGGTACTGGCTATTAGAAGTAAATACATGGGTGCATAAATTCTCAAAAATCTAGAAGCCACCTCAGAATTATAGATGCCAGAAGGGTGACATGAAGTAAGTTCCATACCGAGAATCCATAGCTTTTAGGTGTCACCATAAAAAAAAAACTGTCACCATGGCAAATTGGCACACAGGAATTTTAGTCATGTGAGGAATAAAGTTAAATTTCAACTCATATTACTATATCCAGTGTCAGTGTAATTCAGTTGCTCATCAGTGAATGGCCATTTCTTTCATACAAAAAGGGTTCTGCCATTGCAGTTACACTCCTGCCTCTCAAAGTTAGTATGAAATTTTGTACATTGTCCACATTACTTGAAACCTACTCAACCATTGTTCTGTCTGCACACTGGTCCAAGCATCAAGCACTTGCACGGGACCATACTTACGTCGTCAGTGAGATGTACATTCTGTTTTACAGGGTGAAATACCTTTACTTCATGACATATGAGTTAAGAAATCATACAAGGACAGAAAAGAGAAGTGAACTCCATAAGCAGCTGAGGCATCACACCAAGAAGGATTAAACACAGGATACATTTTGTTGTGAAGGTTAAAGCTAACAAAATGTAGAGAAAACACAATACACATATAACGCACATTACTGCTGTGCCTTATTTAGATGAACTACACAGTTACACAATTTGCATCCCTGTTCAGTGCAAAAAATAGGATATTTTATCACATTTATAAACACCATTAAAACATACTAATTTTTCAGGATGAAACATTTACAAATTCTTCACACTGTAACTTTCCAGGGAGCATGATAACACAATTCCTTACAAATGCACAATTGTAGTTCAATGAGACTTTCTGAATACCGAATTATCATGCTTACCAGCAGACCACCAAGCCATACTCCCCCCAAAAAAAATCATTACATGCAAACTCCTTCAAGAAATGATCTATCAGAACTACAAAATCCTGAACAAATTTTGATAGTTAACATATTATTTTATCCTATACTATATAGCATCTTATGCCTTGCTCTCATCACATGCTGCCTCTATTTTGGGCAAGCATTCAGCATAATAACCAAGCACATCCTAATGAAGCTCTACATTGTTTTATCACCACTGAAGCATCTCACAGCATCCACCACATTCAACACAGACATAAGCACTGAAATCTTATATCAGTACAGACTTATTATGAAATAGGCCTGCTAGTTGTATGGTTAGGTTACTCCATGGTACTATGCTTTTATCAACATGCTGCTCATCAACTTAATAACGTATTTTTGTAATTGGAACCACAAGAAAGAGTCTCTCTTTTACCATAAGTCAGCAATTTTGAAAGCACAATTCAACTGCTGTTTAATTTAAAAAATTAAAGTAAAAAATTACCTAGCAAAATCAAGTAACTCTGTGCTATACAGGTAAGTCTGTGATAGTATAAAAGCTATTCCATGATAAAGTTACTTATTGATTAGATATCATTACATGCATAAACAATGACTAATACAAATCTGAAAGGATAACTATACACGTGTTGCAATTTTTCTCAATCCATGAGAGTTGGTTTGATGGTTTCAATTACCAATAATGTCCTTTTGTATAGACATAGTATGATTGTTCACTGTCATCGGAATCCGCACAACCATCACACATGAAGTGAAGTTCATCTACGACTTTTTGACATGTTGTGTGATACCACACTCAATAAAATGTACACTTTATCCATTCAGGGCCATTTTTCTTCTTAGAGTCATCCAAACACAATCCTCCACACGAACCACAAGCATCGTCATTATTTTGTGTCCTTCCCCCCCCCCTTATGGTGGATATGGACGTGTGGGTTGTTCTGCTTCCCCAGGTGGTGAAAATACCATTTAAGAAGGATTGCTCCTGGTCATCCTACGTCATGTTTTGCTCAAAGGCAACTGAAGCACATCCTAGATGGCTTCTTTGGATTTATGTTTATTATCTCCTAAAGTCATTCCAGACCCACTGTCATTCGGATCCTTGCTTTCAGTGACAAGAGACAGAGCATTTGCTTCATCTGCAACAGAATCCCTACTGAAAGGGAACAGACTAGTTTTTACAAAGCTGTTACACACTGTCATTCATTGGAAGGCGCCATGATAAGCACTAGCCAATAGTCCATTAAAGTCATGTGGTCAAGCTTCGTTCCAGGATGTTCAGTCAAAAATTTCTCCACTTCTTTCCTCCACCCTTCATTCAGTGGCATGTAAACATCAGCAACCAGTGGCTGTAGCAGATGTGTAGTATGAGACAGAAATGTTACAAGATATTATTTTCTGATGCCTTTGAAAGGATTTTGGGGGTTATATGACTAGCATGTGAGTCCATAAAGAGAACTACAGATCTGTAAGAGGGAATGCATGTGATGAAGTGCTGGAACCACTCTGCAAATAGTTCGGCACTGATCCAACCCTTTGGTGACAGACATACCAATGAAGGCATGGAGGTTTCAGCCAATTGCTCATTCAGTCTTACACCTTTGAAGATGACCATGTGTGGGATGCTCATTCCAGATGCACATATGCAACAAAACAAAGCTCTGGTGACACCCTTGTCACCAGAGCTTTGTTTATAAACATATTTTCTCCCTACTTGGCAGATAGTATTACCAGATTTTATGACATAAGTGACACAAGTTTCATCTCAGTTCCAAATATGAGCTGGTTTGTCTTTTAAATCCAATTCTGTCAACAGATTCTCCACCTTTTTATAAAAGTCATTGAGCAGAATTCTTTTCACTGTCAACACTCTACAAATTGATAGATTTGGTGGTGTCCTCGGTGACAAGTTGTACCGTTCCCTCAACTTGTCCCACCAGTACCAACCAGCCATTTGATTCTCCAGGTGAACAGATGATTCATCCCTGCAGCTTCAACAACGTTAAAAACTACATATCTAACCTGATTGACTGTTAGACTGAAACCTAAATCCTGCATGCTGAGAATGTAGTTTACTATTTTGATTTCAATATCAAGAGAAATTACAAATGGTTTTCCAATTTTCACCATACTAGTTCTTGCAGGATCTTCCAATGTTTTGTTCAGTCTTTCAGAGTGATCCAGGTTATACTATACCACTTACTAACTTTGAATAATGACCATCCTTCATTCTTTATCAATCTTAATGCTTCTTCCATACTTTCTGTTGTGCATGACCTCTTACATGCCTTGGACTTTGGCACCGTCTCCTGGAACAGTTACCCCAAACCTTGACAACACTAAGAAAACTGTCTCGAAACCTAAGGTTATGTAATGCAAACTACATTCACTGTACATACGTAGTTGTAATATATGATGTATTAAACACTTACCCACAACTGGCTTAAAAACAGGGGTCAAACACAACTAACAGAAGAGCTGAAATAAAATAGAGTGTAACTAAACATTTTACGCATGCAATCACAGAGTGCCACTGTAACACAACTGCACATTACCGCCTAACATTGCTTCTTGTACTTGCCACAGGAAGCTCTGGGTACCATGGTTAAAATTGTAAATACGTCTGCCATCTACCATCAAAAATGTAAATGACCCTGAATGCAAGAAAAGCCATGAGGGAGGAAACAAGATCTATCATGGAGTAACTTTGTATCATGGAGTTAACTCATCTTACCATACTTTTGATATATCAAATTAAATAATTTCTGTACTGTACATGTTAAATATCTTTGGTACATGAGGCACACAAATCAATCAATTCAGCATGTTTTATTTGTAATAAATTTGTTTAAATGCACACAAGACAGCAATCAACATGAAATGGTTTCAAGAGTCTGTCAGTTTTATTCCCCGAATGCCAAACCCAGTTTTTTGTAGTAGACATAACAATTATGTGAATTAATTCAATAATACAACCCATTGTGTGGTACAACTATAAGGAAACATCTGTACCTAATATATTGTTGTGTTGGATATTCATGTCTGGAAAATACCCACTTGTAAACTCATCAATGATGAAATTTTCATGGCCCATGTTTCCAGACTTTTAAGATAATGCTACCTCGTTTTGTATGAACATGAAACTTGGCCACCCACCCTAATGGAGGAATGCTGCTTAACAATGTCTGACAACAGGACGATGGGAATATTTGGACATAACTGACAGCAAGTTGAATTTGTCCTCCCAAACAAACATTGTCAGGGTGCTTAAATCATAAAGCATGAGATGAATGGGATATATATGATGCACGAGAGAAGATATATGCATGCAAAATACATTCACAACACCTCAAGGGAAGATGCCACTTACAAGACCTCAGCCCAGACAGAAATAAAAAGGAACCTTCAAAACATATCATGTTGGGATGTGACCTGGATTCATCTGGCTCGAAACATAATCTAGTTGTAGGCTCTTGTGATAATCAGAATGAACCTTCAAGTGTCACACAAGATCATAAACCCCTTGACTAGCCAAGTGGCTATTGTGTTCTCGTGAAGGACTCTGCTCCAGAAAGTTAGCCAGTTCCTCTCTTCATTCTAGGTTACTATCTGAATCTTAAAATAAGCTATGGCCAAATATTCCCATAAACATTCTCACTCACCATTTATAACAATCATCTCCCATGCAGCATACCATAACCTACACTGATTATAAAACATTAATAAATCACCTAAAAAATAAAATTTAATGTGTTAATGGCACAATGCACAGTACAAAATTCCAGCAACTGCTTCACACATATCCACAAAAACATGAATGAAGTAATGCATACCACTATGCACACATAAAATCCAAAGTATGAAGAAACAAGCACAAACCAGACACACAATGTAAGTAAAAAGAGACTGCACACCTAATTTAAAAGGTATTCCAGAATGTAACATTAAGCATAAACCTTCCTCTGGTTATTCAACATCCTTTTCACCTTGTTAGAACATAATCACCTTTAGAAGCTGAGCTGAAAAATTCTGATTCTTCAAATACTGCCGCAGTGCACCGTCTGACCTTTCACACTGGAGTTTGAAGTTATAAAACCCATCAACCTTCTGGGCACACAGCACACAAATTTGAGTTGGCAGGTTGTCACCAACAAACATCTATGGACACAAAATTTGCATAATGACTTCATTTTCAGTTCCTAGATATTTAACTACACAGGCAATCCTGTCAACTATGGTGAATGCTTGCTGAAGTATAATGGAAGGCAATAATCGATATTTCAAACTCCTAAATATGTGTAACAAATTAAACTTTTCTTCAGTATTACAGCTTATAACAGTGTACATGACATTGATGTTTCACCATGTTTTGAGACCAGCTTTAGAAATCCTGTGCACAAATCACATGGCTGACTGCCCTATCTAATCATGAAGATTATTATTGTATGATAAACATATGTGCAACTACAAACAAATGAATAACATAAGATCTAACATTAGATTACAAACATAAATTGCAGAAGTTTGTATTTCAAAATCTGAATAGATGATAGCACACTCACTACATTTCCTCATAATGCTCTGGTTTTCGGCCTAGATACTTTGAAGCGATACAGCATTTTCATTCTAAACTGAGAATTGTGGATCACAATTTATTTACATTCCATACATCCTTTAAACTACAATGATGTAGAACAAATTATACAAGGAATTTTAATAGGATGTAATACAAATATGTGGTTTGTACAAATATTTATAGTCATCTTGTAAGAATATCATATGACACAGACCAAAAATTTACAAAGGTATTTGTGTGAAAAATTACTTTACAATATGCACACTACTTTGATCTGTCAGTTGGACAACAAAATCTTCCAGAAAACAGGGTTGAGCTAAGAGATATCCATTCATGATGACTTAAATTCTTTAATATCATGGCTTAAGACTTCAATGTTAGAGAGAAGAACATTGTGGAATCTGGTTCCTGCTTACCAGACCCTTCTGGTAACAAAAAAGATTAGTACATGGCACAAGGTCACACTTATGTCTAATTTATATTGTATATTGCTGATTATGTTTGAAAATTTGGCATGATGTCTACAATGAAAGAGAGTAAAGAGAATAGGTGCCCACCCACATTTTTAAATAGGTATCCACTCACATTTTTATATAATTCCTAAAAGGGGCTCTTTACACCTGCCTTTATCCTAATCATTTTTAGAAATAATAATACTAATTCTAAATTTGCCCAACACCTTTTAGAAAAAGGCCATGACTTCAGGAAAATAGATGGCAATGGATATTAAACAAGTGGCCAGAAAAAGTGCACATATGAACACAAAGGAAAAATTTGTATATATAAAAACTAAAAAGAATAATCAAATGAATGATAAAAATACTGTTTCTTATAATAAAATCTTTAAAGTAACTCTTGACAGGGACAGTCATTTGACTAGCCAACAAACCCAACTCCCTTTCACAGTCAATGAGTAACACCACAGCAGGCAACAAGACCTCGTAATGCACGTAAGTTGAACATCTCACGTGGTGAATGTTGTTGGTAACATCATCCTTCCGCTAAGTTAACTACCTAAAGTTCCTACATAGCCTCTTAGCAAATGCACATACTACATACTTCACTCTGTTTTCTTAAAACAATAATGTCTTCCTATTACAATACTGTCCTCTTCTTGCAGAATTTCATACACACTTTCATATCATAATGAACAGAACGTACTTGATGTAAACCATAACTGCTTCACTTAACAGCAGTAGCAAATTTTAGAGAAATTTGGTTCACCTGTTATGAGACAAGAGGAGGAGGATGCACTGTGCACATTAATTGTAATCCTCCTACCGCTTCTATTCTATCAATTATTGATTACATTTCTGATTAATATATGGCTTTTCATACATTTCTATATACTTTTTATTCCACATTGTCTCTACTAATTAAATGCATTTTTACAAAGTTTTATGCATAAGTGTAAAGGAAGAGATCTCTTTCTCCAAGGTATACAGATAATTTGTATAGTCTTTTCAATTGTTCTGGTATACAGGTCTGATGATGGCCTGGAAAATGGACCAAAACTAATCACCTTATAATAAACTGTCTTGTGCATGACTGAACTCCTTTGGATACATTTATTAATCATTTTCTTCCAAGTAGCAAATGCTGTTTGGCTGCTCATGGAACTTCACCCAACAGATGATTCCATACAACATAATGGAATGAATGTATGAAAATTAATACTTTGGATTAAATATAAAAAAGCACCTACATCACAGAAACTGAGAAATATGGCATGAACAATGCTTTCCATGAGAGAAGCTTAAATATTTTTAAAGTGTGGCAAAATATTTGGGAACAAACCTAGCAAATCAAATTGCAGTCATTAAGAAAATAAAAGCACACTGAACTTGGGACATGCCTACTAACATTCAGGTCAGTATCATTTATCTTCCTACATGCTGTCCAAAAACAAAATTAAAATATATACAACTATAATTTTGCCTGTTGTTTTACATGGATGTTAATCTTTCTCTCATATTGAGGAGGAACACGGGAATGGGAATACATTTTGGCCGAAAACGGATGAGGTAACAGGGGGCTGCATAATGACAAACTTTGTTAACTCCACTCCTCGCCAAATATTACTTAGGTGATCAAATGAAAAAGAATTGGACAGGCAGGGCATATTGCAGATATGGGGGGGCAGGAATGGTGCATACTGGGTTTTGGCCGAGAAACTTCCAGGCAGGAAACCACGTGGAAGACCTAGCCGTAGATGGTAGGCTAATAGCAAAATGGATCGAATACAGAACAGGCGGAACATGGCTGGATTGATCTGGCTCAAAACAGTAACAAGTGGCGAGCTCATGTGAGCGCGGTAATTACAATGCGGGGAATTTCCTGACTAGCTAAGGAACTATTAGATTCTCACGGACTCTGCTCCATGAATTTATTTGCTACGGACTAGCCTTCCCACGCGTTCCGTATGCATCTATCAAGCTACACAACATCGCATTCCAAAAAATATTATCTTCATAGCCATCGCAATGAAACCTCATATCACAATACTTCTTGCACAACATGCCTTTCGTCACCGAATTTCAGCACTTGACTATCTCACATGCACATGCCCTGTTTGAAGGTACACTCCAAAAAAACGAACCAACCTTAAGACAAGGAGCGAATGTTTTAATTTTCGATGGCAAAGTCTGATGTTTATCAAAAAGAGGAAGCAGTGGCTTTCCGCTTGTCAAGCAAAGTCGACAAACCAATTCGAAATTCATGGACATTCTTAGAGTAGCAAGTTGCTCAGACACAACGAAACATGACTGTCAAAAACAAAATAAATGAATTGTTCAAATTATTGACATGTACGAACAGGACTGCTACAGTACTAGACACAACCGAAAAGCATCTAATAATTCGACTGTTGTAAAGCATCGAATATATTCCTCATAATAAAATAACGATTGAGGTGCTTCGCGTGCCGCAGTACCCTCGCCTCTTCGTATCCCATTCCGTCATTTACTGCTGGTTGAGAAGTCTACCTCTGATTACCAACGAACTACAATCCATGGGGATCCATACTATCGAACGGTACCAGGTATGAATCTGTGGGCACAGGTCATTCGCATCACCATGAGATATTCATCTGTAATCCGTGACTGCAAAATCGGCGCTACAGGAAGTGGGATGCCTTGCGTATGTTGACAATATCTGCTCGCAGGTAGCTGTACTCGGAGCGATGCATGGCACGGAGAGTGTGATTTTGTGCCACTAGGTGAGACTTTTGGCGAATATGAGTAGAATGACCGGACACTAACCAACTTTGTATCCAAATTTACCGACGGTTCTTTTTCCAAAGTGTAAATTTGGCCATTCAATTCTCGTTATGGTTAGCCCTGATAGCCGCATACGTTTTCACCTAAAAAATTTCTTACACTCAAGAAAATTGTAGGAAGTGAATGTGACTGGTGAATATTGTTGGTGGCCAGCGTGATAACTAAACATAAAGATATCGATAAGTAAAATTATATTGGTCAACTGGTGACATGTAAGATGTGATGTGACAGAACGTTGGCAACACCGACTTTGTTGGCCCTGTCGCCATACAATGTCCGGCGTAGCTGTCAGTGCGATGTGGGTGATCGCTGCCAAAAAATATTTTGAATGCGTTTACAGTCGAAGAAGGGAAGTATAGCCCATGGACTATCATCTTGTTACTATATCGCTCAGGACCAGTGACGGTTGAAGTAAGTTAAGGTGAACAGGAAAGTTATAATATGCGTGCAGATACGTATTTGACTCTTGAAAGACAGGTTATGGCAAGTAATTATGTCATTTTCAAAAATGTTTATTCACGTCAATAAACTTCTAGGTATTTTTATTTGAAATCCATCCGTATTTATCTCAACAGCAGTGGTCTGAAACTTGTTTGCTATTGTTTGTTAGTGAAATTGACCATTCGTAAAGGTGATCGAACGGGCATCACTTTGATTAGTGTGATATTGTAATAATACAAAATAGTAACCCTCCTGCTCAGTGACATTAAACATCACAGTCGAAAACACTGATACTAAGTTACACATTCATGCCTTTCTGAATTAGAAGAACATTTCCACATGTCTGTTGTCGAGATGACTGAAGAATGCTTGGAATGGTTCTCATAGAAAAGACCCATTTCGTAAGAAGCCTGCCAGTTTTGCTCTAGACTTTATACAGAAAGTTGTATATATACATATGTACATGCTTACAAATGTATATACATGCATGCATACACACACACAAACACCACGTTCAGTTTGGACCAAGTAAGTTAAGCAAATGAGAAGACTGCAAGTTAGAATTCTGGGGTCACACAGTTATGCATACAGATTTGTCAGCTATGTGACGTGCTGTAGCGTTATGTTGAAAATGAACTGTTTTCCCATTGCCTAGTGTTTAAAGAAACTGTATATGTTGCATATGTCTGAATTAATGTCATTAAAAAGTTGTTTCACTGTAAAGCAATAGTCCAATGCAGCTTAATTTATTGGCAAAGCAATTACTCCTTTTTTCCACAATAGAGTTAGATGCTTCCTAGCCTATTGCCCAGCTCACTAGATGCGAATTTAGGAAGCCAAGTCGCCAAACCTGGGCAATGTTTTAGGACAAAACAACACATGTAGCATATATTTTTTATGTGTGGTAGGAAAATAAGCCCTAAAAATATTTACGAATGTAAACAAATGTTGGGAGAGTCCACCTCTTATCAAAGTTTTGCCTGTGTTTTCTTCATCTTCTTCTTCATCCCCCTCCTCCTCCTTTGGCTTGTAGCCCATTTTTTAGCCATGGCCTCCTTTGTTTTCTTCCTCCAATCACTTCTGTATCTTTCCCCTGCTTGCCAGTTTTTTATATTGAGCAGTTTTGCAGCATTTGACCTATGTTACTTAAGCAAAACTAGGCCTGTGCTAACCTAAGTATTGTCACTGTAAATGTAGTTCAGTAGGCTATGTTTTTGACCATCACAAAAATACAGTACAATATGTTCATCAATGACAAATTTAAGTTTTACACACAATTCATTTTTTGTTTTATTTTGTGGGTTGAAGGGCAGGTCATTAAATGTAATGGTCAGTTGATGAGTGTCAGATGACCAAGGAGGCACATTATGGGTTTTTCTTTGTGTAAATATTTTTTTGCTCAATAAATTAACATAATCAGCATAGACTTGAAGTTGCTTCCTCTTATGCATGTCATTTGGAAAGTCCAGGAAGACGATGAGGGATTCAGATTGAGTGGGACACACACCAACCTTTGTTCTGTGGTGATGATCTCAATTTACTGGATGAAACATATTTTCTGTCTGTATGAGAAAATAATTAAGTATTAGTGGCACTTGAGATCAGTCACAGATCCTTTTTTTTTTTAATATGTATGTATGTATGTGTATATATATATATATATATAT
>Ga0131853_10009007_pt1 | contig 18211 bp, 10 predicted proteins | sample TergutLab28metaG_FD_92764 | JGI IMG/M metagenome (GOLD analysis project Ga0131853, IMG submission 92764) | Labiotermes labralis P1 segment gut microbial communities from Petit-Saut dam, French Guiana - Lab288 P1 (version 2) (version 2) | ecosystem: Host-associated > Arthropoda: Insects >... | reverse complement strand
GAAACATGTAGGAGATATTTTAAATCCATTTTAATCAGATAATGTGGTTTTAATGGTTTGACAAGTATGTGCAATTAGTTGGTCTTAATAAATATTGTTATCACATTGCACGGTAATAAAAAAGAAATTGCACAGCAGTTTGCAGTCTGTCGTTCATAAACTTACTGCAGAAGGACCCACAGAATGTTCAGTGTACACGAAATTACGCTTCTGTACATTTGGAGACTTCTTTGTGCAGTTCACAAAACTTGATAATGTTCTCCCGTGTTATTTTTGTTAGTGATGCTACCACGATAATTGTTCTTGCGCTACTGTCGTTATGCTAATTTAAATGTGAACCTTATCTTGTGCTTTGTTAAGCATCGCGACATGAAGACACGGGAATGGAGGTGGAGTGCCACGCTTTCTTAACCTGGCAACAAGATGGAGAAGAGCTTCACCCTCCACGCCTCTTACCCCCAGAGAAAGAGCTGTTGGTTGGACCCCATGAAAGCCCCTGTCCTCGCCGGGAACCGAACCCCGATTCGTGAATCAACTCTGCCCCTGTGGTTACTATATTTACCGTTCTTTGTTATGAGCCTGCGTGTGTTAGTCTGTATAGTGACTAGGCTACGTGCTGGACAACTGAGTTATCGTGGTTCAGTTCCCGGCAGGAACAAGACATTTGTTTCTTCTCCGAAAAGTCTAGACCGGCTCTGGAGCCCACCCAGCCTACTGTTCAGTGGGTTTCGGGCCTGAGGGTAAAGCGGCCGGAGCGTGAAGTTTATCACTCATTTTCATCCATTGCGGAGACAAATAATGAGTGGAGCCTTTCCGCCACTCTATATTGTACCTTTCTGTCACCTGCTGACACATAAGATGCACACTAGTGAACTCCCTGAAGACGGCCAACAGCTAAGGCCGAAACATGTCTTAGCAATAATTGACATACAAAATCTGGTTGGTATTAAATATTATGTGTACTGCCTTAAGGGTTTGTACAGGGACTGTACGTATACGTTTGCTACTGGTTACAGTGGTTACCGAATATCGGCAATGGGGCTGTTGTTATTACCACCTAACCTTTTTTTTGCGGCGACGTTACCAGTTTTGGACCGGGTTTGTTCAGTCGGTGTAGCGACTCGCTACTGGCTGGACTGTGCGGGGATCGAATACCGGTGGTGGCGAGATTTTCCGCACCCGTTCACACCGGCCCTGGAGCCCACCCAACGCCCTATTCAATGTGTCTTTCACGGGGGTAAAGCAGCATGGTTGTGGCGTTGACCACCCACCCCATCTAGCGCCGAGGTTAAAGAAAGAGTATGGCTATACATCCACTCCCCCTCTGGGCCATCATGCCGTGTTGCTGGGTGACCTTTACTGTCATTACGGAACTTGTGGAGCTGAAATGTTTGAGCCTGGGATAGCCTCGAGTGGTGTATCAGATGTCATCACAGTATGTCAGGCGGTTGTCTAAACATGCGTACGACGGACAGACAGACAGACAGACAGAAGGATACACTGGCTTGCTCTCTGCTCCACTAGTTCTTAATGCACATCCTGCAGAGGGCACGTAATGGAGCACCATTCGTGCTACAGACCCAGTCAATAAATGCTCGTCACAATCCCTCCCACCAGCCCTTCACACCCACTAAACAAACAGCCCTGCCTTTCCTCCGTCTGTCACTCTGCACGAAACAAACAAACCAAGAACAGCTGACCGTATTTTATTGAACACCAATCCCTTGTTTTACGCTTTAGTCGTGTTCCTGAAAAGTGGGCCTAAATCGAAAGTCGTAAATAAAAAAAATTACTTTCTTAATAATTGAATAAGTGGAGGTTAGCGTCACAGAGCGCAGCCAGCGAAAAAGGGGTCAAACCGAAAACGAGGGGGCGTAAATTAAAAAGTGTACATTGGCAAGGGGCGTTTAAGCAAAAAGGACGTAAAACAAGTGGGGCGTTAAACGAGGGCTAGATGTAATCTGATACTCGAGAAGTGATGCAGCGTTTTGCTGTACAGTCTGCAGACCAAGTGCGGTTTTGGTCAGAACCTGAGAGCATCGAACAGTTCACTTGAAGACCAACAACCATTTGTCCACTCATCTCGAACGTAACTGTCCAAATGTCTGTAGGAGACACAAATAATTTGGACAAAAGGTGTGAAGGGCGAATGAACACGTTTTCCGTTTAAACCCATTTTCGTGTGTTCTGCGATTTTAGAAATAAATCTGCGTGAACACACCACGATTGTTAACAATATGCAGACATTTCCTAACCCTGTTTTCTTTGCAAATCTGGTCAATTCTAATGTGCGTCATCCCCGCTGTATTTTGTACAACAGTAAGCAGTTAGGTATGCTAACACTTAACGTCGAACACAACTATATTTGATATTATTACAAGGAGTTTAAAACAACGACATGTTTCGGCCCTATATGTGGGCCATCATCAGGTTGTGGTTAGACTTTCAGCTTAGGCTATACTACTCGTAGCATGCGTGTGGTGGTTTTGGGGTTGTAATGGGGCGGGTTCGAAATCTCATTATATCACAGGGTACCATGGTACCGGGTGTATCTGGTTGGATGTCGTTTTCCTTTTTTCCCCATAGGGAATATATCTTATGCTAGGGGTAATATAATATATAATGTATAAATTGGTTGTATCTATTCTTGTCCTAGCTTAAATAATTATACTTATACCTTATATATTATATTATATTACCCCTAGCATAAGATATAGTCCCTATGGGGGAAAAGGAAAACGATATCCAACTAGATACACCCGGTACTATGGTACCCTGTGATATAATGAGATCTCGAGCCCGCCCCATTACGCCCAAAAACCACCACACGCATGCTAGTATAGCCTAAGCTGAAAGTCTAACCACAACCTGATGATGGCCCACATATAGGGCCGAAACATGTCGTTGTTGTAAACTCCTTGTAATAATAACAAATATAGTTGTGTTCGACGTTAAGTGTTAGCATACCTAACCTAAATTAACCTAACCTAACCTAACCCAACCTAACCTAACCTAACCTAACTTAACCTAACCTAACCTAACCTAACCCAACCTAACCTAACTCCTTACTAAATCTGGTCAAGTTAGAGCAGACTGGACACTCATGATTTGTCTATTATGTCCAGTTATTTATGAGCTTTGTGGCCTGTTCGCTCCGTGTGAAATTTGTGTGTGTTTTTGCTTGCCGCTTAGTTCTGATGTGTGGAGCAGAAACTATTGGGCTACTGATTGTAGATGAGGTTGGTAACTCTGCATCTCGTGGCCGACTGAATGGCATAAGGTGGGGAAAGGTGCTGGATTAAATGAGCGATACCATGAAGAAGAAGGCTGTGCAAACAAGCAGCCGACCGACTGCAGTTCATAACCCAAGGGCGCTGCTGTACCAAAGTGAAGGACGAATGCAGACGGATCGTAACGGAGTATTTCACATGGGATTATCGTGACACAGGGAACTAAACGTGTTAATGTGGTAGCCCTGCAGTGCCAGGAAATGAATTCCATAGTCGTGATCTGAATGTCGTATCCACTGCTAACGGTTCACGTCTTCGTCGCGCCTATTTTCAGCGCGTGTACTAACATTCCTACAAATATCGTTCCCTTTCGGAACATTACCATGTTTGAATCTTGCGTGATTTCAGCCTCCCGCCGCGTTGTGAACGAGTTCTGCTTTTTTGGGAATTTACGCAGCGCATAATGGTAGTTTGTTACCGACGTTTCGGGACAACCTATCGGTCCCATCTTCCAAGGATTAAGCATGGGCAATTAAAAGGGTAAAGGTGTCTCTGTACGTATCATGAAAACATGCAGGGGGAGTGGAGGTTTAGCCCCACTCATTCTTAACCCCGGCTGTAGACCCAGATGAGTGGTCACCCTAACACCCGGCTGTTTTACCTCCGGGAAAGAGTTCCCGGTACCCATTAGATGGGAAGCTGAGTGGGTTCCAGGGTCGGTCTCGACGTCGAGGGGGAGACATAAGTATCTTGTCCCTGCCGGCATTCGAATCCCGGATTTTCCGGTCCCTAACCTGTGAGATATGTAAACGTGATTTAAAAAAACGCTTTCCTTTTGTTTTCAGGGCAAAAAGTCTGTTCTACGCTGGAGATGGAGACAGCAGCTTCGTCTCAATATGACGTTATTCGCAATAAGACCTCAAAATCTCATTTATCCTACCCAGTTTGATAAGAATATGACAGTCTGTACGCTAAGAGCAGGGCTGAATGATTTACAAGTTTACAAATTGGACTATTTTTGCTCACAGAGTCCGTTCCATCGTTCCCTATCCAACAATTCGTATTTCTTTTACAGAAGTCTGTATTTCTGAACGAGGCGTCTCGCCCATATAAGGTGGAGTGCTGACAGCCCGTGGGATCGTGCGTGGCTGCTGCACGGCTGGATTCGGCACCTGAACAGCACGTTACATAATGAGGAAATATTGCCATTGTGCTGGAAAGTGAAAATCGCGGAGAAAGTGGCGAGTGTGTGTGTTTGTGCGTGTGCGCGCGTGTGTGTGTGTGTGTGTGTGTGCGTGCGTGTGTGTGTGGTCGAGATTAGGCGCCCCTCCAGACCACTTGCTGCTATTTCGTCGTGGACCCAACACAACGGAATGCTTGTCTGTGGGGCAGGAAGCAGTAGTGTGTTCTTAAAATAAATCTAAACATTATGTGAACTGCTTCAGACTTGACGCTGGTGTCTTATGGACAGTTACACATCGTGTAATGGTAAGTTTTGTCTCAAGTTTCGGTGGAACATGCTGCCTCCTTCTTCAGGGTGACCGATTATGATGGATACGGAAGTGACGGGTTGCAGCACCACCATCAGACCTGCATACAAATAGGCAGCGGTGTATGCTTGCAGTCTACGGGCGGCGAGTGGTTAATCAGTAATCATAACAGAGACGCGACGTTCATCGTCGCTGCCATCATTCGTCACCGTACGGTAAACGTATCTTGTCCCTGCGCACGCCGTGAAAACGTATTGGGGCATTAGAAGCACAGCTCCACTTATTCTCAACCTCGGCAATGGATGGAGGCGAGCGGTCAGCTTTACACCTCTGGGAAAGAATCGCGGATATCATTGAACAGAAGGCTGGGTGGGCCCGAATCAGGTCTGGACCTCCTTGGCGCTCTGCGTTATGTTAATAACATGATACGTTCTCTGCAGGAACTTCCTAGAATAAATGAGTGAGACAACAATAGCTCGAAGGTTCATTGCAGCGTCCACAGCAGCCTGCCGTTCGTACGTATTGTGATATAGATCAGTCCAGTCCACGCCTTCCCATCCGATTTATTTAGGATCCATTTTAATATCATATCCCCATCATTTCTAGGTCTTCTCAATGGTCTCTTTCCCTCACGGTTTCCCCACAAACCCCTATATACACCCTTTCATAAACATGCCACATGCCCCGTCCATCATTCTTCTTGATTTGTTCACCGGAGTAATATTTACTGAAGAGTGCAAATCATAAGGCTTTCCGTTGTGCATTTTTTTCCTGTCTCTTTTAACTCCTCCCACCTGGGTACGAGCTTCTTCCTCAGCTTCTCTTCTGGAGCACGTTCAGTCTTTGTTCTGTCGTTGTGCGAGACATATTAAGTTTTTATGGTGAGTGTTTGTTGGTTCCCCGTGAAACCGCCTAACTGGAGAACGACCCCAATTTGGCTGCCTAGACTGATTATTTAATATATTTAAAGTTACGCTCCATGTCAGAATTCCGACTCCTCAATCCGCCGGCTGATGTCGCACTATGCCGCGTGCCATGGACATGCGTTGCTGGTGTACGTGTTTCCCTGTAGATGGCAGACAAAGGCAGTTCTGCATGCATGAGTTTAGACTTTTACGTCTAATTGTGCAAGGGGTTTGGGTATTTTGGAAACATGTGTCCGTCCGACAACTTTGGGCAGTAGTCACATTATTGCTATTCTAGACGTCAGGTTTTACTTCAAATATCCCACAATTTCGGAAGCCAATACACTTACAGAATAAGTGAATTTACTTGGAGTTATAGTGTAAATGAATTTAGTTGGACTTTTTAATAATGTTTTGCTTCTTCATGGAATGTATGACGTGCCGAAGCAAAGGCGGTGCTTGGCGCTGTCTAACATAACGCATCTCCCAGGCAACATCTAAACACAATCATCCGTGTGAGGAGAGTTTGCACGGATTATTCATTCCACTAGAGGATCTGTGATACATTCCATCTCAAAATGTGGCAAGCGTAGCACTGCAGTTGTGCCAACATTGATGTTGGTATGCGGCCGTAACAAAAACTTTAAATATAGAAAGAGGATAAAAATCTAATGATATTAAACATAAGCCACATATATTTGCTAATACGCAGCGGTGGTGGCAGCACAATGTCAATTAACCCCGCTGTTAGCCAGTCTTTCCAACTTCCGCTTCGTGTGTTCAATACAACGTATTGGCGGCGCATTTAAAATGTTAAATCTCATTTGGTGGTACGCCAGCGAAAAGTTTGAGAATCCCTGATGTAAAATATAGAGTGAACCGTCTGTGCATTCTTGTTTCTTTGACAACATGCCCGCTTGGAAAGATTTCGCGGGAATTATGCAAGACAGAAAACATATATTCCAGTTTCTTGCTTAATTCTATTGAAATTTTAGAGTATGGGTTGTAAGATAACACCATCCTGTTGTGTTATTAAATAGGGGGTTTTAATGTTACATGTGGGGAAAAAGATTTAGTGACTACGAGAGTTTTGTGATGTGACGACGTTATTGCTGCCAGGAACAGTGAAGTGTCAATTGGATGTCACACATTGGAACACCATTCATACTGATACCAAGTGATTATCATGCATGTGTAAGTGTGCTCAAATAGTGGTCAGTGACATATCCTAACAAACTCGACAACAGGTTGAGGGTACGATGTGGGAATGCCAATCAGATGAGCCACTGAACCAGGCCAAACTGTTGGGAACATCACTGAATATGGTGAGCTTGCTATATCCTAACCAAAGTAATATTTACAGCTACATTTGGAAATGTAATTCTAATACATGCGTTCGTATGCACGTTGCTTTGAAGCAAGATCACATACCTTTCATGCTATACAAGACCACTGCCATAATTTTAATTAGGATTTGCCATATGGAGTCAGGTGTATATCAGTTGGATCCTATTTGTGTCTTGTTTTCAGTTCTGTCAAGTTTTATCGATGTGTATATTAATAGGAAAGATGGAACTGCTGAGTAAATGCAGTTTGTTTAAGATTGATGTGCCAGTTCAGCATAAATACATTTACATGCTGCCAGGTGTCTATTCTGTTGTTTCTAGTACAAAATGTCATGAGAGGTATGGATCTGGAGGTGGCTATCTTGGGAATTTGTGTCATTTGCTATTCATATTATGGTGTGAGTGGGTTATGACACCATGTGGTCCGGTAGGTGGCTTCCATTGTTACAGAGGAACATACTGATTTATCTTCAGTGTATATTGCTCGAAAATGGCAGTACCCACTTATCTATAAGATAACAGTTTATGAATCTACCACTCTGAACACCTGGCAATTTGTAGTTATTCTGTTGCTTTTATAGTGATGGACATTTTTTATGTAAGTACACAACAGCTCTGATGTTGCTGCATCAGATACTGTGCTGTGTTGTTCTTGACACCATGAATAAAAGTACTGATACTCTGTGATCTTAAGATAGGGTTCTGTTAGAGCATTATGGCTGTGCAACTGCTGCCCAGGTTTTCTGCAGTGTCAAACATCTGAGTCCAAGGGTGCCCATTTTTATAATTGTGCACAATAAGTAGGCTGTTTTGACATTATTTGTCAGCTTTAATTAAGAGTGTGACATTAGTAAGATGCTAGAAGAGCAAGAGGGAATGGGGCTGATTGAGACATACCAGTTTGCAGTCTCTGTTGATGGTATTAATTTAGTGGATGCTGACACAACTACTGTAAAGGGTAAAACAGGAGATGTGTATATAGCACACTGTGAAGGTGGCTGGTCTGGGAGTAATTGCAGAGGGAACTAAGTGCGAATAGGTGTCTTATGTCCAGAATGTAGGAAAAAATCACCATATAAAGATAGCTGTGAGGTATGGTTGAAACTGTGGCAAAGTTCAGATATTCATGAATTCTGGTAACATGTCAGAATTGTACTCGTACTCATGGAAACGTTCAGGGTGGTTTATATTTAAGGAATACATGTACTTGCCACCGTTCAGTTCAGAATCTTTTGTCTTCTAGATTGTGTCAGTTTGACACTTGTTCTGCACAAGAGTCCCTCTTCAGAACCTGATGTTTCCTCAGGTAGTTTAGTAATTTCATATATTTTAAGGGACCCAAAGATTGATTACCATGTTGACAAGAGCCCACCACTTGTCCTTGTTCTGATGAACCCCATGCATTCCACCCCATCCTGTTTCTTGGAGAATCATTGTAATAATATCCTCCCATCTATGCCTAAGTCTTCCAAGTTGTCTCTTTCCTTCAAGCCTTCCCACCAAAACTCTGTATGCACCTCTCCCCTCCCCAGCATGCACCAGATGCCCATGTCTGACTCATTCTCCTTGATTTTGTCACTTGAATAACATTTGGTGACAAGTAAAAATCATGAAGCTACTCGTTGTACAATTTTTTTTCAAGCTCTTGTCACTTTCTCCCACTTAGGTCCAAATGTGCACTTCAGTTCTTTGTTCTCAGACACCCTCATTCTGTGTTCTTACATCACGTGCATATCCACATTTTATGGACTTAAATATGTATCAGTTACATGACTGGCCAGACCAAAGAGGATGTAGCAGATAGTGCAAAGTTTGGAGGCAGCTGTTTTGATGTCAGAGATAAAATGCAAAGCATATTACAGCCTAAACGTCGTCTCGCGTAGGTTGTGAGTCACTTCAGCCTCTTCAGTACTATTTTGTGCACTCTGACAATGGTGTATGACATTTGAACTCAGAGATTTTTTGGACTCTTTCCATCATATATCAATCCATATCAATCTCGAAGATGGGAAAAGTCCAGAATGTTTATGAGTTCAGACTTCAGCCTTTGATTTGGCAAATGTCTTGATTCACAGATAAAATCTTGCCACCAAAGATTCAAACCTTGTAATAGAGAGAGTTTCAAACACATCCCTAAACATTGTTAGGTACATCACAACTAGACATTAAAGTAAGGATACAGCTACGTTATGCCCAGTGATTTTTGTATGACATCCTTATTTAACTTTATTATTCTGAGTCAAGACTGATGTCTTGAGGGATGTTGTAACATTTGTATTTGAACTGAGATACTATCTTTATCAGTGGTTAACAGAGGAAAATCATGGCTAGTCTTACAGAACCTGTGACATTGATTTCACCACGAAGCTGAACATGCCAAAGTACTTTGCTTCAAGGCAGTAACAGAACATTCTTCAGCTCAGTGACAAACTGAAATTGCATATTAAGTAGCATGACCATATATCCGTCACAAGAAAAAACGACAGTTCGCAGTTATTGACCATAAATAGAGGATAAATCCATGAGAAAGGAAGTTAAAAAGACACCATATAAATTGTCACTATTTCTATACAAGAATAAGTTTTTGGGTCAAAAAAGAGGACATATCCAAGGAAAACAGGATGTATAGTAGCCCTGTTGTTTGTCACAGGACACGTCTTGATCAGGCAGCATCACACATCACACCAAGACTGTTTTCTGACACAAATGAGAAGGCAAAATGATGCACATGCTTCCCTTGACTAGTTGGTTCTCTCTTCCCCCTCCTGTGACATGTGATGTGCACAGACCGTGTTCTGACACCAATCATTGGTTTCCACCTTGTTTTGAAAACAGAGTGGAGACAAGAGAATTGTTAAACGTTCCAGTCCACATATAACGTGGGCGAACGCTGTACAGACAATTGGAGGATGTTCATTTTGTTGACATTTTCAAATTTCGTTAAAAATCATGCTGAAAGTATTGGAAACATTACGTGAATAGCTGCTTGTGTGTTGGGTTATTTTGTTTGCAAATCATGAAATAATAATTGGAGAGAAAAATTTTCTGAATTAAAGTTGTAGGGATAACTGAATTGTGCAATTTATGTGGAATTCACTGTTTCTGTGGGTGTTGCTGTTTGTGGTATGATTAGAGAAAAGTGAAGGGGTACATCAGAATTGCTGTGCTTTGCTGCCTTTTGTAACTGTTGCTAGTAAGTTCATGCATTCATGTGCTTGTTGGTTGATGATCAGACTCCAGCTGAACTAACTTCTCTTCACTAATCGCTTGTACCTCCCCTGATTAGGTACGAAACCTACAAAAACAAAAGATTTCAATAATTTGCATTATGTCAAGTAGTTGAGATAACTCAGGCATCAGTGTGTTTCATAAACATGACTCACGTGCTGGACTGTTCCTAAGCCAGGGCACATACTGGCCAGGGTAGTTGTCTGTTGTTGAATAGGGAGCCACTGTTGTCACCTTGTTCTGAGGTGGCGTCCCCTGGCAGTCTACGTTGTAAGGGTAGTCACACACCCCAAGTTCCTGAAACATTGGCCCACCCAAATAAAATAATGAATGATATCCAGTTAGGATTGCTGTAATATTTTGATTTTGTCAACTGTGTTCTTGTTAATAAAATAACTTCAGGGAAGAAATATTGACAGGAAGTACAGACAGACACAAAAATAATAAAAAGAGGTCTTTACTTCTCTGATACACATCAACAGCTTAATTTACTGTTAGAGTCCTATTGAAGGTTATGCAGAAACGATTGTTTTAAATGGCTTGAATGGAAGTATTGAACCCACTGATGGGATATTCTTTAAAGCACATTAATTACTGTATTTACCACTTGCTTCAACATTCAGGAACTTTGCATTTCTCCTACGCAGTATATGATGATAATATTTCCATATTTCATGTTTATTGCATGCAATGTCAGACATTTATGCAAAACAAATTTTTCTCTGTAACACTGTTTGATATTTTTGCGGTGTCACGAAATATTTGATGGCACACAGCAGTGCTGTTTGGCTAGCAAAGTGCAATGAAATTTGTAGAGGAAAATGTTACTGCTTTTGAATGTGTGATGTCGAGTCCACTGAGAAATCACTTCCTGTGCGACTGTATACTTCTTTGTTCATAGAAAGAAATGTTGACGGAATTACCTAACTACAGTAACTTGACAAGTTGTGTGAAGGCGGTACATATATGTTAACATTTTAAACTTGACGCAGCAACAGTATGAACAAAGCGGTGCTGCTATTTGGAGCAACAGTTGTCAATGATTTGGTGCGTGTGGCAGACTAGAATTGGTATAGAGAAATAAAGCCGATAATAAGAGCAGACCTATTTTTTAATCATGTCATTTATTTGATAAAAACAGTGTCACTGTAATGCACTAGTTACTGTTTATTATTGTGATGCTTTCTCAATGTAAAGAAGTCCCCATCGAACCCCTGCCCCTTTCCCAACTACGTGCGTGCATGTGAATAATTAATAACTACGTCAGGTTTAAAACGCGAAGCTCACCCAGGAACAGGCCATGACGGCACGGAGGGTGTGTAGAGGTACAGCTCTACACTTTCTGTAACCTCGGTGCTAGATGGGGTGGATGGTCAATGCCACGCCTGGGTCGTTTTACCCCCTGGAAAAAAGAAACCCCGGTACTCATCGTACTGGAGGTTTGGTGTGCCCCAGGGCCGGTCTGTAAGCATGCGGAAAATATCGCCCCCGTACCGCCCAGCCCGTAGCGAGTCGCTGTACTGACTGAGCTGTCGTGGCCCTGCGTATGTCGGTCTTGCTTCATACAATTTAATTTGCATAATTAATTTCATTTCATTTAATCACGCTTCCTTGCAAAGCCTTGCAGCACACCTTACAAAAAGTTCAGGACGTCTGTTTTGGATAGATGGTCCAGAAGAATACCTTCAGCAAGTTTGGAACCCCAGTACCTACTGACCGTTACTGCTGTCATGTTGTGCCTCTGTCGGTAACTACTACCAATCGCGCTGACATGTGAGTGCATAGCGACAGAACAGAATGTGTTAGGCTTTCGTGTGCAGAAACTTACGTCATTGTAGTTGAGTCCCTCCGGACAGTCAAATTTGACGGGCGACCCCGAGACGCACACAATGAAGACGCTACAGCTCTCTGAGCTCCTGTAGGCGCCGTACAAAGTCGGGCACAGCGCTTTGTCGCCCAGTGCAGGACGCTCTGAAACACGAAAATGCGACGTTACTTCGGGCAACTGATCGTTTGTGCTTAAATAAAGTTGTTAGAATCATAAAGAGGGACGTGTAACATGTGCAAACTTCAGTCCAGGATGGGCGATTTCGGTAGATGTGAATACAGTCTGGTCCGGATTCAGCTGGCTTGGGATTAAGTTACATCGACGAGTTTTTATGAATACAGTTATGAAGTCACGAAGCTTCGGCTTCCCAAGGCCGTGCCATGACTAAGGCGACTTTTCAGCGCGTTTAGGTGGAATTTCTGAAGGACAAAGTGGCATTGGGGCGTAGTTTTCTCCGTGTACTTGGGTTTCCCCTATCAGGTATTCCACCAGTGTTCTGTGCTGATCCACTGGGGACTGGCACAAGTGTACAACAGGTCGCATTTCGAAGGCATAAAGTCTCACTCACTGCTGCGCGTAAGACAAGAGTTGTTAGTTGGAAAGGTTAGCCTGTGACTGATGTCAAGTAGAGTTAGGAAATTTTTGGTAATTATAAAATGAGAATGAACAGGTTTGTTGAAATTCATGGTGTAAAGCGAAAGGGTATAAAATTGAAGTCTTGTGGGGTGTGCTTCTTTGTCGCCGGGCGAGTAGTGTCCTGTGTATCGAAGGACCATAATGTCTTCATGTTCAGAGCCGAGCACGTGAAAAGATGAAGGCACTAATTCGCTCGAAACGTCAGGAGCCACTCAGCCAGCAGTACTGTGGCACACCCCAGCAGCATTGCTGTGACAGTTTCATGTCTCGCACTGCTAGAACAGTCATGTCTAGCAGTGCGCACAGCCGTTGTACTCACTGTCTGTCCGTCGGTTGCCGCAGTCGACGTTGTACGGATAGTCGCAGAAGCCTGCCGGATTGAACACTAAACCGCCCGGACAGTCACTTTCTACGGCTATCTCGTCCCAGCAGTTGACGAATTTGCTGCACGACTTGTCAATAGGGAACTGGCCGCGTGGAGACAGACAGAACCTCCGTAGCTCGGCTGACGACGCGCCGGCGCTGGAACCTGTCTCCTTTCCTGGGTTAATTTCGTTTGTAGGTGCTGGTACTGGTGCTGGTGTGGGCTTTGGTTGCGGGTGCCCACCTGAAGGTTGTTGTGGATATCCGCTAATGGGTTTTTGTGGATATCCTCCAGTTGGTTGTTGGGGATATCCACCAGTTGGTTGTTGTGGGTATCCACCAGTTGGTTGTTGTGGATATCCTCCGGTTGGTTGTTGTGGGTATCCACCAGTTGGTTGTTGTGGATATCCTCCGGTTGGTTGTTGTGGATATCCTCCGGTTGGTTGTGGATATCCACCGGTTGGTTGTTGTGGATATCCTCCGGTTGGTTGTTGTGGATATCCTCCAGTTGGTTGTTGTGGATGTCCTCCGGTTGGTTGTTGTGGATATCCACTGGTTGGTTGTTGTGGATTTCCGCCGGTTGGTTGTTGTGGGTATCCTCCGGTTGGTTGTTGTGGATAACCCCCGGTTGGTTGTTGTGGATATCCACCAGTTGGTTGTTGTGGGTATCCGCCAGTTGGTTGTTGTGGGTATCCGCCAGTGGGATATGGGTATACACCTGGTTGCTGGGGATATGCGCCTCCTGTAGGCACTTGGATCCAAACGTTGCTCGGTGGAGGCGCGTTTCCGGGCCCACCCTGCGCCACGTGAGGAGGCACCTGTACCGCGATCTGCCACTGCTGTATCTGCCGGTCCTGGTACTCGTCTTCCGGACCACCTGTAAGTGGACAACACTGTAGCCGTCACTCTACGTACAGAAAGAGTTCTGGTCACCGGGTCTGTGTACCTCTGTATCAGCTGTAATTGTGTTCATATGTAAGTGTAAGGTACGAGAGTCAGTCAGAATGTAAGTTTACAATGGACATAGTGTGGGGTTATTTTCGCAACTCAAGTAAGAACAGTTTACATTTAATTGTACTGTAACTGCACACGTTTTCCACATATTGCTCCCCACAACTGAGGCCCTGTTGATATCTGTTTTACCTGCCATCATGTCAGATCTGTTTCCGCCTCGCTATCACTTGTATATTGCTGACGGTCAATATTTTGTTTCAGTGCTGGAAATAGTCGACAATCTTTGATCTCTTGCCCTACCATGTCTAAACCCCCGTATCGTCCATCCAATAGCCTAGTCACCATACCGACTGAGCTATTCAGGCTCCCCGTCAGTACATGTGTACTTCTTTATCTGGCACTTCCTTAACAGCGCTGCAATTAGCCCGGTTTGTTACTGCCGAATGAATTGGAAGGGATATGGAAGGAAGGGGTCGTAGCCTACTGTAAGGAGCTGTCAGGAGAATGTAAGGAAAGCAGCAGGAAACCTCGTGACTAGTCGTGAAGGCAAGAATGTAAAGCAGCACTGCAGGACTGGCAGTCGGTGGGCAGCGATGGTCGGGTCGGTAACTGCAGAACAGGAGAAATATTAATCACATGGTGATCGTGGAGCTGCAGTTCAAAGTGCGTGAGAATGTTCCGGCAGGCATAACGCAGGACGACAGAGGTGCACGGCTTCGCCCAGTTTTGACTGTTCCTTGCTTACCGTGCGTAGGTTGCAGTTTGACCAGCCAAGCGACTGTTAGCTTGTCAAGAAATACTCCTCTCCTCTAAGATGGCACGTTGGTCACTTCGTGTCCCTTCGAAACTACACTGGTCCTTGGAGAAAATCCCCGAATAAGCGCCGCCTCCCCCGGAACGATGTTGTGGTGAATTTTTAGTGTTTTTTTTTCTTTTCCTGACAGAAACACTGTGCTAGAAGCAGCTGCATTCCGCCCCCCCCCCACCCCCCCAAAAAACTCCTTGAACATCGCGCAGTATGGCTCGAAGACCTGTTCCAGGTGTCGAACAGTTTTGATACTCCGGTCCTTTGAAGAGGCCGATTGACCTATTTGGGACGGGGGGGGGGGGTACTTGGCATTACAACCTTTCTGTCAGTACCGGTACAGTACAGTATGTAGTTATGCTATCGGCTCAAATTACATTTGTTCTGTTGTCCGAGATGGCCTACTGTTGTCTTCTTTTGGGGTTCCCGCTTTCATTTTATCTTATACAAACATAAGCCTAGGTTTCTGAGTTCTGTGATCGCAGTAGCTGACTGACTGCTTACTGCCTCCACGGAGCAGAATCCTTCTTGCGAAGCTAACAGTTCTTCAGCTAGTCAAGATATTCCCCGCATTTTACGGGCCCGAAGGTTCATTACCGCATTTACAACAGCCCTCCACCTGTCCCTATTCTAAGGCAGACCAATCCAGTCCTTACCTCACCATTTCATTTCTTGAAGATCCATGTTTAATATTACCCTCCCATCTACGCCTAGCTCTTACAAGTGGTATCTTTCCGTCGGGTCTCCCCACCGAAACCCTGTATGCACTTCTCCCGTTCCCCATACGTGCTACATGCCCGTCCATCTCATTCGACGATCTTATGAGAATTAGTTAATTTGTATGTGCTGCCTTCGCACTTGTATTTCAACCACTCAGTGTCAAAAGGTGTTCCTCCCTACCTTTGCGTTGCCATACATTACAAAAGTACGAATGAATGGCTTCTTAATGAACATGCGAGTGTTTCATCTCTAACTGGATATGAACCCTTGTTACAGCTGACCTTTAACGCCTGCTAGCTCACTGACGCCTATGCTCATGGCGCTTGCCTGCTAACAGCAGGTCAGTCAGTCCAGTTCTTCGCTGAGGAAGTGTGAGCTGTGCCCTTGTCTTGGGGTTATTTGCTGTTGATGCTGTTCGTTTCAGTTGAACGTTAGGAGCATGCTGTTGAAACGTGTGTGGAGGTGAGCCCCGCGGCTTGGCAGCCCACAAACACACCAGCCAAATGTCTGTCGTATTTTGCCTCAGAGATAATCCCGGGTGCTCGTGTATCGCGGTATAGTCTAGCTTCTGGGTTCTAAGCACGTTTGTGGCTTTGTGTAGGACAGGGCTGGCAAAACTTTTTGAGGGCATGTGCCCAAATTTTTTATAAATTTCGAAGAAATTCTTTCGCGTTTCCATGGGAATTTTGAAGAGCAGAACAAGGTCTTGGAGTCTTCCACAGTTATTGTCATTAAATACTGCATTATTATTATTGTTATTGCTAATTATAATTAATGCATTGTATAATTATTATATTTCTAATAAAGTACTTTTGGAGGAAAGCAAATGTGGCAGTAACTGGGCTGTTACTGCTTCCCGTTACAAAAGAAGACTGTAAAATGTTCTGCCCAATGTCACGTATTCACGCAGTCACCGCCAGACCGGCGCCCCAACGATAAATATCCAGTCAACACTTCGCACCGCTCCGATTTGTGTAAATATGTTTCACTGCAGTGTTATTTGGCAGCGACGGTAATTCACATACAGTCTGTGCGCAGTCAGATATGTGTACATAAACACGTGTTCTTCACAATACAGAGACACCGGTCGGGGAAACAAAAAAAATAAAAATAAAAATTTTGAAATCAGTGAACGTCGCATGCCAAAAAAAAATCTTTCCGCCTGCCATTTTGGGCACGCGGAAAGTGTAGGAGAACAACTAAATAAAAAAGTTTGAGTTCAAGGACATTTTTAATTCATGTAACCCTTTGAAGATGAAAATTAACCCGACTTATATTTCACCATTCAGCTCGTACCGCGCAGTAAACACACTCAGTCTCGGTTATACAAACCAGTCAGTTAATGGTGTATAGGGAAATAATCGCTGTTTGTTCTGAGATCCACACAAAACACATAAATACACTGTGTGGGCAGAACGTGGAATTGGTGAATGGTAAACTGGCGGTACATGTAGTGACCACTGGGCTTTAAAGGGTTTGTTTACTTTGAACATCGCATGGGATATATGTTTTGTCTCTTGTGTTCTTTTCCATTCCTTTTATTTGTCCGTCTTATCACAATTCCTGCTCTCCTTATCCACCGCTTTACAGTAATGTCCAGTTCGCACTATGGACGCAGTTCACAGCTGGTCAGACATCGTCACTGTTGCAGCAGCAGTGCTCACACAAGCAGTCACGGCAAAGACACGGTACGGTCATTAGTAACAGGTGCATCGAAATACAGGGGAAAAAAAAAATAATTTTCCATGACCGTGAGCGGACCCACTGTGGGAACAGGGCTTGAAACAGTTCAGGTGAATACCGCCCAAAACATTTTGTTACAGAACACTTAAACACAACGGCCGTTCTGACTGCCACGTAGTTCCAACGTCTTTCTTCTTGAGGTCTGCTCCGTCTCTGAGCGACGGAACACGACACTGTTAGCGGTGCGCCCCGTGACGCAGTACACCGACTGCAGCAGGCTGTTCCTTACATCCCTGACTGTGAATGTAATTGAATATACGGCCAAAGGAAACGTGTAGCCCTCTCTGCGGCTGTTTCGGCGAAAACTGCAAAAGCCTAACAGTATCTGTGCATATAGAATTGCACCCATCGGACAGTAAACGTGGGAATTGCGGGTATTCAAGTACGCCTCTAAATACAGTATGGCCTTCAGTGCACCGATTTGAACGAAACTCACATAAGATAAATGGTTACTCAATTATTATACCAACTACTGCACATGTATAAAATTTATAAAATTTACACATTAAAACATTAAAAACGCTCCGACATGTTTCGGTCCTAGGACCATCATCAGGGAGCTATATCGTCCTTGCTAAAGTCACACCATAAAAAGTCATATTAATTTCGCTGTACCAGTTGGGTATTGTGGCAGCATGTCGTGTTGTGTAATGTTATGTTGCGAAGAGTGCCCTGCTATGGATGTGCATTCTGTGCTTCGTTGTGTGATAAGCCAGTATCACGCAACGAAGCACAGAATGCACATCCGTAGCAGGGCACTCTTCGCAACATAACATTACACAACACGACATGCTGCCACAATACCCAACTGATAGAGCGAAATTAATATGATTTTTTATAGTGTGACTTTAGCAAGGACGATATGGCTCCCTGATGATGGTCTTAGGACCGAAACATGTCGGAGCGTTTTAATGTTTTAATGTGTAAATTTTATAAATTTTATATATGTGCAGTAGTTGGTAT
>Ga0131853_10009006_pt1 | contig 18212 bp, 9 predicted proteins | sample TergutLab28metaG_FD_92764 | JGI IMG/M metagenome (GOLD analysis project Ga0131853, IMG submission 92764) | Labiotermes labralis P1 segment gut microbial communities from Petit-Saut dam, French Guiana - Lab288 P1 (version 2) (version 2) | ecosystem: Host-associated > Arthropoda: Insects >... | reverse complement strand
CAGAAATGAGCACCAGGAGTATTTCCTGGGGGTAAAGGCGGCCGGTGCGTAAGGCTGACAACCTACCACCATCCTGTGCCGTTGTCACGAAATCTGGGAACCTTAACTTCCTGGAACCCTCTGTTCAGACCTGTAATGGGACTGCTTTACCTTTTATATGCACAATATTATTAATTACATACATTTACAGTGTTCCTCCCCTGTCTTTTTTTTTTTGTACAGAAATCTGATTTCTTGATTAAGTCTGTATCTTGCTGCTGCTATTTTTGTATTCTTGTTCCGTTGGTTGTTACCTTTCATTTTAATGTTCATATATTTGGGTGTTAGGTGATGCTTCCACGGATCATGGTGAATCATGTTGCTGCTTTTGTTTGAAATAGTTTATGCTTGGCGTTCTTATAGTTATTGATTACCTTTGCCTGTTGAGCATCAATAATTTTGAAGTATTCAGTTCCGTGCATTTTCATGTCATCAAACTCTTCTTTGTTTACACCAACCAGAAGGACAATATATATTGTGCATTTGGTGTAGTTTAAGAGGAGTCTGATGACGTGAGAATGCACGGAATGGAGTACTGCAGGTTCATATTACTTTCTCTTTCGGAAGGAAATGAGTTAAAAATATTTGCAGGATTTCGCCGCCGTGCAGTTGAGGGCTTCGATCGTGTGGGACGTAGCGCGCCGTAGGTTGGTAGCAGGCAGTACGCGACATGTCAGTCTCTTTTGAACGGCCAGGCAACGCTGAAAGAAATAACAGAATTGGATTGCTTGGCCCTTGACATTGAGACGAGATGTCCCGCAGTTGCAGTAACCAACTACCAACTTACGCCGCAGAACGGCCCAGAATATCGAAGGCCTCAAATGTTTTGTTATCCACAGGTGAGAAGCTAAATTTGTTTGTCACTGTGCACACCGTGAAGGAATACGAAATTGGGTGTATACCTCCACTTATTCCTAAACACTGCACTAAATGGAGGTAGTAAAGACGTTATTACACTGGTGTATTGCAGACCCATAGGGTTGCAGGAGTTTGAGGCTCCCAGATTTCAAGACAACCGCCACATGAAGGTGGTAAGGTTGTCAGCCCTACGCATCGGCCGTCTTTTACCTCACATGAAATATTCCTGGTACTCATTTCTGTTAGAGGATGAGTCGACCCCAGCGCCACAGTGCAGCCGGAAGGTTTAAGTTAATGAAACATGCCAGTGACCCTGTGGGGAATTGATCCGTGACCTTCCGGCTTTTAGTGCAATACCTTAACCAGTCCCCACTAAGTGGAGGTGAGTGATCTGTTTCATGCCTCGGCCGCTTTACCCTCGAGCATAGGGCCCATCGGTACACAATGAACAGAAAGCTGGGTGAGGGCCCACAGCCGGTCTAGACGTTGCGTAGGAGACAAGAGTGAAAACAACCTCCTAGTCCGTGGGTATCAGGGGCTCTTGTAATAAAAATGGACGTCAGTGAACTCGTCTGAAAGGCGAGCTGAAGAACTGGAATGTTAAACTACCCCCCCCCCCGCGGAAAAGGGTTGGTGCAGAGGGACAATGAAGTTATATGTTTGTGAACAGAGTAATACGTATCTGAGATGCATTTAGTTGAGACGCAGGCGTTATTTTGGCCAGGCCATGTCTTCTTGTGCTGCTGCTGCTGCTGCAGTGTATAAAAATAAACAAAAGAGCTCATTCAGAAAACTCATTTCCTTTAGTGCGGTCTCATAAGAGGAAAGGCAGACCGTACAGCAGCAGACGCGAGCTGCTCTGGAATGTCTGGGCGAGCGGGAGCACACTTCGATCAGAGTACGATGACTTCTTGTTGGCTCTTTCATTTCGCCTGGTCCAAGAATATAAGAGCTGTCGTAAACTTTTAATGCACTCTGTGGCTATTGCCAATTTTTGAGACACTTTGTTTTACGTTCGTCTTCTTCAAATGCAAAGAAGAGTTTTAACCTGTTCCTACTGTAGTAGCGACGGTTTATATTAAGCTTATAACCAATAATTCGCCCTGACCATATTGATCACCTAATATCATGATTCGGCCGGTCCCAGTGGTCGCGCGGTCTAAGGCGTAGGTCTGCGGCCGCCTACTGGCTGAGATTGTGGGTTCGAATCCCACCGGGGGCACGTCTATTGTGAGTGTTGTTGTCAGGTAGAGGTCTCTGTGACGAGCTGGCCACTTGTCCAGAGGAGTCCTACCGACTGGGGTGCGTCTTGTTTGTGATCTCGAAACCTAATGAATGAGGGATCACACCCAATCAATTGTGACTGAGCTTCAATAGGAGATGTGTCACGGGATGCATTTAGTACATGCCATTAATAGTGACCGTCAAACACGATTGCTGAATGTCCTCGGACAGATTGCAATGATACTGGGAGATAAAAAAAAATCCGACCGGGGGCATGGATCCTTGTGTTTTGTTTTGTCAGGTAGAGGTCTCTGGGACGAGCCGATAACTCATACAGGGGAGCCCTACCGCCTGTGGTGTGTCGTGTGTGATCTAAAAACCTCGAGAATGAGAAAGCCCTGGCCCGCGTTGGCTCGCAGCGCCATAGAAAAAAAAAGATTCATTAGTTGGGCAGGATTATGAACATTTAATTAAGGGCGACACCTGCCCAAGTAATACACTGGATCAGTCTTTCGTTTCATGCAGCCGACTCTTACAGGCCAACTTAAAATGTCCACGTTTGTCATCTGCGATATCTCCTCTCAAATTCTACTTTGATTTCGTATATTATTTTATTTATCATCCCCACATAATACAAGGTTGCCACTGTGCATGGCTTGAAGGCGCAGGAGATACTGGAGGTGTAGATTCACATATTCTTAGTCCTTGAACTTGGAAACGTGAGCGGTCAGTTTCACGCTTCCGCCGTTATACTCCCGTCGTGAATCTGCCGGTACCCAGTGAGCAGGAGGATGTGTGGGTTTCGCAGCCGGTCTGGGAATCTCTGGCAGTATCAAGCCACCAGCCCGTGGCCCACACGAGTTGTGAGCACGGTACGGCTCAAGGGCTAACAGAAGGTGGACAGTGTCCTTAAAAATGAGGGACTATCGGCTTCTGAAGGACTCTGAACATCTGAGTGGGATCTGCTGCGGCTTTGGCCAGAGACAGAACCAGGTAAATGTCTCAAGGATTAGTTAGATGCCGCTTAGTGAGTGGGTAAAGTTAGAGCTAAAGGTTTCCTTGTACGTAACATGTCATTTAGAAACAGAGGTGGGAGGTGCAGTGTTACTCATTCTTAACGCTGGCGCTAGAGGGGGTATGTGGTCGGTGCCACGCCCCGGATGCTTTGCCCTCAAGAAAGAGACCCACTGTACAGGAGGCTGATTGGGCCGCAGGGTTGGCCTGGAAGGGCGTGGAGAAAAGACAGTTTCTTATCTCCCACCGTTGTTCGAACCCCGGTACCTCCAGCCCGTGACGAATCGCTGTACTGACTGCGTTAATCCGTCAGTCAATAGGTAAAGACACAACCAAACAAAGATGCTCGATCATTCAGGTCCGCACCGTACACACACGACCTACACAGCGACTCTCAAGACCACCACCCATCCAAAAACTCGGTGCAGAAAACCATATGCTGCAACTCAACATCTAATGCTCCTGATGATGGACGTATGCGCCCGAAACATGTAGAGCTGAGAATACATCAATAAAATTACCTAGTTGCATGAAGTTGGCATTTCACTTTATTTCATACATTATGTATCTTTGCTGTGACTGTGACAGTTGATTTAATATATAGCCTAACATCTAGGTATGTCTGTTACATACTTATTTACCGAATTGTACACACACATCTAGCATCAACGGTTCAGCAGTTATCTATATCCAACTGAAGGATATTGAATGTCTGCCAAATTACAGTCGGCCTCTCCAAAAAAATGTTTGGATAGCACATTTCAATAAGCCACTACCACCTCCTTACAGATTTTTAACTAATTACCGTTTATGATGGTCTTCGCCTGTCTTTCGACGCTATGCAACCTCTGCGGTTAAAAAAGCGCAGTTACATGACACTCACGCAATCACTTGGAGTGTAGGTTGTTGTTGTTGTTGCTGTTGTTGTTGTTGCTGTTGCTGCATGAGCCAGGGGATTTTACAGTCGCAGACTGCCGGGTTCTCGCAGGTATGGCATATTGTTCACGAATTTCTAAGAGATAATGACCCCCCCCCCCCTCCGAGTCTGTCTGTAGCCAAGCTGATCAAACAGTATATACACGGACGGAAATGCATAAAAATTTCCTCCTGCATCGTTACATATCATCATCGCACATGTTAATGCGGTAAGGTTTATTTGCTACATCATTATCAACTGCACTACTGAATGGATCGTTTCAAGACGGACATTTTTAGAAAGCTTATGATTCGGAATTGGCGGTTATCTCCCTCGCTTTTATCAATTAATTCTGAAAGACTGTTTTTAGCTAAAAAGGATAAGGCTGAAAATTGCCACTATAGCCTCAAACGGCGGCCATAGGAAGTTAACATACTGCATGTACTTCCCTTGGCCTCCGCCTGAAGCAGGACTGTCGATTTAAACGTTTTATTTCTTATATATGCGTGCTAGGAAGCTTTTGTTTGTTGCTCATTATCCTTTATCTTCGAAAGACAGTACCAAGCATCAAACATTAATAAGCACAATTTTTAATATCTATTAAGATCGTGTTACTTTTTGTTGATTAAGCGTTTTACTGTTTATACGTACGAATTATTCGCCCAGGCACGACCAGTATTGAAAAAAGTTGACGTCTTGTTCAGGGCCAACATCTTCAGGATGCATTTTATGTATTAGGCTCCTCTCTTTTACGAAGTAATTGACTGTCAGTTTGTTTGTTGTGTGAAACAAGGGTCTTGAAGCACAAATACCGCTGAAATGAAATGTAGACCTTGAAAGTCAAATCTAATCTAAATTTCTAAATTCTAAGGATACTGAACGCACGAGGACACCTTCAACTAATGTAGAGAATGCAATTGATGACTGGAATATAGAGAAGTATAATAATGTGAATTTGACGTTCATGTGACCGTGCATCGTGATAAATTCTTATAATAAAACCAACTAGATGCACTAATTTCTCAAATTTATTTTTGGAATTAAATTCTACATGTTTCGGACAGTTCCTCTGTCCATCATCAGGAGTTTTTCACTGTACACACAGCAATGGTATATGTCAGCAGGTTTGCTGACAGCTTGCGAGAAGGATCAGGACGTTCCGTCTTACAGGGCGAAGCGGTAAGCGGAAGACAATTATGTGTCTGTCATTCTGACAATAAGAAGTCACTTGTTTCTTGGATTCACACTATATCGGAAACGCTGTTAAAGAAGCTTCAATACCGAGCTTTTTATTTGCATTAAAAATTGCCATATCGGCCATTTTAACTCAGCATCGAGGTAGGTTTTTATTTAGGGGGTTACTTATCCTAATCTTTGCAGTGAACCAGCTATTTTCCCTGATGCCCGACTAGTATATGCACAGATTACAAGCGTCGGCAGGCTCTCACAATGGCGGTGTTAATAAATAGCCTCTCAATACATATGGCCGATCCCGGTGATCACGCCTTCTAAGGTGTGGGTCTACGGCAGCCGACTTGCTGCGATTGCGGATTCGAATCTCTCCGAGGACATGAATGTCTCTTTTGAGTGTTGCGTTTTTTCAGATAGGGGTCTCTGCGACGGGTTGATCACTCGTCCAGAAGAGTACTACCGAGTGTTAGCGAAGAAAGTCATATAGGAGGCCTAAATCTACTTGGGCTGCGGAGCCATTAAAACAATACGACTTTCCGTAACAAAATGTTGGTTAAGTTGCACACCATCGAACACTGATTTAGATATCGATTAAATATTTAGCACTGTGGACTAATACATCTGAAAAGCTGGAAAGGTGTTATACATTTGTGAAAAGCATACACATCGAGAGCGATACGCGGATGGAACTCATATTTGGTGTTCAGATATTCCGGGTAGCAAGATGTGTAATCTTTTATCACGTTTTAATAGGGTTCCTACTTCTAGAATGTCCGAAGGATACTGCTATAAATTTATTTTTGAGGGAGTGTTTCATATGCCGCTATAACTGCATGCATTAGGATCAAGTTTCTACCGAACTAACGCCTATTGTTATAACCCATTTAAAAACATCTGGTATTAACGGCACAGATCTTTCCATTCATCCGCAGTGAAGAACAGTACCGAGTAAAAAATATAATCTGACTCATTTGTTTGACAGTGATTCTGTTTTAATATGCACACAGCAACTTAATCATACAGACAATGCAAAAACAAGTTAATGAGATTCCACTCATGATGATGTTTTGTTTGTCTACCCTTCGTAATTGCTGCTTGAGGCTTTGAGCATGATGTTTGTAGGCTGAACAGTAAGGCAGTGATGTAGAAAATGACTTTATCTGTGGTGCTCATCAACACACTGTCTGGATAATGAACGGTTTGTTTTAAAATTTTCCCCTTTCCTTCGATCTACCTTTCCTTCTCTGTCTTTCTCTCTCCAGACTACTACTACTACTTCTTCTTCTCTCGTACTTCACCCGCCTCTGTAGTCGTCCTTTGGAAACCAAAATAATAATTAAAATGTCTCGAGATGGTTGCTATGCAACGAGCGTAGAAATCCCCCCATCTCCCACTTCCCCTCCTCTTCTGATTCATCTGCCTGTTGGTCCAGGGTCGGCTGTGTTTCGACAAGCGAAGGCCTGTCTGTATTCTCGTGACGCAGCGTGTTTTGGCTGTAGGAATGTTGGTTGCTTGATCGTTGGGTTAGGGACTTAGCTAGTGAAGCAGTTGAGAAACTTTCTTTTATTTTTGTTGTTCCTCTCTGCTTTAATCATCTCCATGGAGGAGACGATGGAGTGTCAAAGCACACGTTTCTGTGTGGCAGTTGTTCTTTCAGCCTTCTGCATACTCGTTCAGGAGTGCATTTGATAGCAGAGGATGGAGTGATGCTAAACTGTCAAGTGAACAGAATAGTTCTCTTATTTTATTAAGCTACTACGAAGTGCGGGGGTTGGGGGACCGCGGTAGCACATTGGTTAAGGTGTTGTGCTACAAATCGGAAGGTCGCTGGTTCGATCCCAGCTGGTGTCATTGGAATTTTTCATTGACATAATCCCTCCGATCGCACTATGGCCCTGCGGTTGACTCAGCGTCCAACAGAAATGAGTACCAGGAGCATTTCCTGGAGGTAAAGGCGGCCGGTGCGTAAGGCTGACAACCTACCACCATCCTGTGCCGTTGTCATGAAATCTGGGAACCTTAACTTCTTGGAAACCTCTGGGCCACTCCAGGCCTGTAACAGGACTGATTTACCTTTACTACTAAGTGCATAGATCTATTAAAAAACGTTAGAGCATGTCGGCAGAGCGAAACGCTCGTGGGGTATTCCCATAACCCTAACAGGCGTATAAACACTGAAAATCTTGGTAACCAAAGTTACCATGATGACATAAACAATGATAACATTAGCAATCAAAGCAGTAATAAATGTATCTATGTCTTTACAGGTTTGCACAAACCTCAGACGCCAGTTCGCCCATACGACCTAATTTTGTACTGTATCGCCTAATGTTTGTGGGTCCTCAGTGTGGAATTTAATGTCGCTCTTTCTGGCGTCTAGAATTTTGAGGTGGCTGCTAGGCTTTTTGAAAATTTGTGCACCCCTGGACATTCCTGCAAGATGTCATTTTATTTTTGTCCATTTTTAATCCAAAGTAGAACGTGTCGAAAAATTTTAGTGGAAAGTTACCAATGTCAATTTCCACGAAAATTCGTTCCGTGGGATCCGAGTTCTTCCACTCGGACTTACGGACGGACATAAATGAAGCTAATAGCCACTGTGTGAAAAGCTGTTATGAAGATGTATTCGAAAGATAATACCAGACAATTTTATCGGAAAAATCCTGACGAACAGCAGTCCACCAGATTGGCGGGTGACATGTACTTGTGTACGGGCAAGACGCTTCTTCAGAATCCGCTGTTCTGTTCTGGTCACTTCCATCTAGAAATAATATTACACAGAAATGAATTACAGAAGCTTAGTTACTGCGCTCCGATTTCGTGGAAAATGCGGACACACAGTTTCTCACATTAAATAAAGTAGCCACAGACGCTGAGGCTAATGGATGTGACTGTTATTTCAACTGGTGACGAAGTGGCGCAGAATGCAAATGAATTCGCTGGAGTCTAGTCAGTATATCAGCGACTATAAAAGGAGCAGTGTCCTTTTCAGGCGCTCAGCTTCGTCATGTCTCTGTCCGTCTGTCTGCACAGAACAACTCGGCTCCCACTGGACGGATTTTCATGAAAATTGATATTGGAGTATTTTCGAATCCCTGTCGAGAAAATTCAAGTTTCATTAAAATCTGACAAGAATAACGGGTACTTTACTGCAGATCAATGTACATTTATGATTATATCTCGTTAAGTTCGTCTTAAAATGAGAAATGTTTTAGACAAGAGTTGTACAGAAAATCAAAACAAGCACGAATTTTATGTTCCATAACTCTTCTTCAAAAATCATGCCGTTCATGAGATAAAGTAGACAATTTTGTAAAGCCGGACTGGCCACAGAAGACAGTAGTTCGCGTGCGCATTATATGCCAGATACCTAAGGTACAAACATACGCCCAGAATATGTAGTAGTCATTGCTTTCCCACTGCAAGAAGGCTGCACAAATGCGCCTCGATATTTGCGTTATACGTACATTTCATGTCTTGTTGAGAAGCTAAATGTTCTTACCATTCAAGGAATTCCTTACATTTGTGGAACGCTACTGTTCCTAAGCGTCTTCACAACAGTTCGTCACTTGTCTTACAACAATACGCTTCCTTCCAGTCGCCAACCTCAGACTCTGTTTAAGATCTGTTAACATTCTTCCATCTGCATCCAGGTCTTCCGAGATGTAAATTCGTCTCGGGTTTCCTGACCAAAATTTTGTACGAATTTCCGATATTTTATATTTGGGCGAAACGTCACGCTCATTTCATCGTACTGTGATTTGATGGATGTCATAATACAGGTCAATATGAGTGATGTTTCGAGGTACTGAGGTTCGGATTTTCCGCTATGCGAACCCTTGACATCGGTTGTCACCCTTAAAACCCAGCTGTGTCGACGGTGAATTACCAGCCGCATCTGCTAGTTGGTCACTTGCAATAGGCCATGTCTCACATTACTGTCAGTACCTTCTTGGCACAAGACACCAACCTAGATGAATGTTCTTGAGATTCTGTGTTCTCTAGTATTGGTGTTCATGTACCCAATCAAATTAAACCAAACCACGCCTTAGGGAAGAAAATTATCGACTCGGGAAACGATCGAATGATCGCGTATAGCTGAAATGCCGTGACCTGGCAGACCCACAGAATGGCCTTCCTTTATATAGTAAGGGTACGTTGTAGCGGCCCGCAAATACCAGCATTTACTTATACAGTACAGCTATATTACCACAAAACACGATTTACAAAACTACACGAAAATCTGTAAATGTTAAAATATTCCACACCTTCTGTACTATATCGTATGATAGTATTGAAGCATTGGAAGCCATTAAATCGGTTTAATGGTAATTTTTCATCTTATAATTACATTTATTTTATGTTAAAATAATAAAACTGCTTATATTTAACCCTTTAAACGCCGAGTTGAATCCCATCTGCCATCTGCTGGCATTATCAGGAGCTCACCATATTCTCCACATTAGCAGGATAAGGGTTAATACATTATACGCTATATGTTGGCGATTATAGTAATATGTGTTGAACAGATAATAATTTTTTCTCCTTCTGGGTAGCTATATCCGCTATACTGTTAACTGTATGTAGATAAGATCATGTTATCATATAAATTTACTACGATCAGCAATTACAACTAGTATAGAATGGTGTATTTGAAATAGAGTCTCATTTATATAATCGTGCACACACGTATGACCTAACAAAACCCAATTTTACACCCAATTACATAAATAATTTACGGTTCTTACAGTAACGTAGTCCAACATACACATTTCTTTTCGTTACGAGCGTGAGGTACTTGGATCCAACAGCACTGTTACAGAATGACAGTAGAAATGTCCGCTTCACCTGTTTTTGGTTTCTCCTGCACACTGAACACGTCACCGTTGTCGGCCACATTCACCTTTGTCACCTTACCATTCCGACATCTTCAAACTGTATGCCAACAGGCAGTTTTCGTGCTCCTGTAACCCTACACCCATTGAAGACGCGCGACGGAGTGGATATTTGAAGTTCAACGCTTTCTTCACCTCTGTACTACATGTAGGTGATATGTCAGCTCCAAACCTATGTCGTTACACACCGATGAAAAGAGCTGTGCCACCCCCCCCCCCCTCCCCGTAATTGGTAGGAGGCTGGGTGGGCCTCGAATCCTGTCTGGACACGTGCTTCGAATCGAACTGTGTATACCCCGCCACTTTATAGACAGTACTAAGACACCATAAGCGATTTAACCCTTATCCTGCTAACGTGGAGAACTATGGTGAGCTCCTAATAATGCCAGCAAATGGCAGATGGGATTTAATTCGGAGTTCAAAGGGTTAATTACATGTCTCAGTTGTAGCTCAGTAAAGACCTGAAAGACCGACTTGAACAATTTCTGAAGATGAAATTAAATGTCCGTCCTGTATCATCCTCCATGAAGATGTTGCTTTATTCGCTGTTGTCGTTGTTTAGGGCTGTGGAGTGGGGAAGGGGAGGGGGCGTTCATGGAGCATGGGATTCTGGTTCTGCTAGATGAACGACAGTGAGCGGCGGATGCCGCAGTGTAATCAAAACTAATGACAGAGCTATCATCAGCGTCGATTAAACACAGATCACCGTTTCAAAGCAAATGACCAAGCGGTGGAGGTGAAGAAAAAGAGAAGCGAGAGAGAAGAAAATGTCATTGCTTAATTTTGTAATCATTGTACAATAAAATAGTATAATTCAAGCATAACAATAGAGATTGTGTTGTGTTCCCTGTAACCATCTACAATATAGGCGTATTTATAACTTACAAAACATGTCTGCCTGCACATAATACAGTCTTCATTATAGTTCAGATCATCGAAACCTTGTACATGAAGTTTATGCATGTACATAGTTTTGTTGCATGGCGTTTTACTGTGCTGTACCAACTGCTAGGACCATGCGACGTCGTTATCTGACGAGGACAAATACGGAAGAGGAGAAAATAAGACATCTGAATGCCATACAGATCTCGTGTGGAGAGACAGAGGGAGAGACAGAGAGAGAGAGAGAGCAGACATTGTGGTTTTGTAATTACAGCTAGAAATAACTTCATGGTGTAGAGACCTGAAGAAGTCCACAGTCACTCAGTAGGTACTTTAATCCTTCGTCTTTCATGGAACCCATACTCATAATAGCCTCTCACTGGACCACGTCTTGAGCCAGCTGAATTCAGTCCACACTACACACAGAGTTTCATTTAATATTATCCTCTTATGTCTGTCAGTTCACTGTTCCCTTCAGGCTGTTGATATACATCGTGACTTTACTTTCATTTCTGTAAACTATAGGAACATTAGGGGACCGCGGTAGTGCAGTGGTTAAGGCTCTGTGCTACAAATCGGAAGGTCGCTGGCTCGATCCCAGCTGGTGTCAGTGGATTTTTCAGCGACATAAAATCCTTCCGATCGCACTATGGCCCTGCGGTCGACTCAGCCTCTAACAGAAATGAGTACCAGGAGTATTTCCTGGGGGTAAAGGCGGCCGGTGCGTAAGGCTAACCACCACCATCCTGTGCCGTTGTCACGAAATCTGGGAACCTTAACTTCCTGGAACCCTCTGGGCCTGTAACGGGACTGTTTTACTTTTACCTTTTACAGGAACATTAACTGATAGCTTAATATTATAAAGAAAAACACAGACGCGTTATTAATTGCTAGTAGGGAGATTGGTCTAGAAATAAATTCTGAGAAAATTAAGCCACAGAATAAAGAGAGGCAATAAATCCCTTCGAAAGGGTGGAACAGTTCAGATATTAGGGGAACAACCCTAACAAATCAAAATTGCATTCATTAAGCAACTGAGAGCAGATTGAACTCAGGGAAAGCTTGCTATCATTCGGTTAAGAATATTTTATCTTCCAGTTTGCTGTCCTAAAATGTAAAGATTAAGGTATACAGAAATATGGTTTTGCCTGTTGTTTTGTATGGGTGTGAAACTTGTTCATTCGCTTTGCGACAGGAACGTAGGCTGAGGGTGTTTTGGAATAGGGTGCTGAGGAGGATATTTGGGCCTAAAAGAGACGAGGTAACACGGGAGCGGGGAAGACTGCATGACGGAGAGCTTAATGGTCTGTAGCCTTCACCAAATATTACTGTTCTGATCATATCAAGAATGAGATGAGTAGAGCATGTAGCGCGTGTGAGGAAGGAGAGAGGTGCGTACAAGATTTTGGTAGGGAAACCTGAGAGAAAGAGACCACTCGGAAAACCTAAGCGTAAACGGGAAAATAATATTAAAACGGATCTTCAAGACGTGGGGTGGGGCATGAACTGGATTGATAAGGCTCAGGATAGAGACACGTGGCCGGCTGTTGTAAATGGGGCAATGAACCTCCGCGTTCCATAGAGTGCGGGGAATTTTCTGGCTAGCTGAGGGCCTGTTAGCTTCACAAGAAGAATCCTGCTCCATAGAGTTAAAGGAACATTGTCATATTGTAGTAATAGCGCCACAGTCTGTATGTCTGGTAGCAGAATGTGGTGTTTGTACATTATTCAACTCTTATAAGCCCATAAATGTGAAAGTACCTCGTTATATCCACTGCTCGCCCATTTCCGAAATATCTTTGTTTTTGAAGGCTCTCAGGCTTGGCCGTTTGTTCTGGTAATAACAACATGTCGATGAAGATGAGTATGGAGCATTGGTGGAAGGATACTGACTGAGGAAAACCAAAGTACTCGGAGAAAAACCTGGCTCCATGTCACTTTTTCCACCAAACGTTTCACATGGACTGCAAGGCGAGAGGCCGGCATTTCAAGACAAAAACTTCTACTTATATTTGAAGATTTAATTCGTACCTCACAGAGAACAGTGGTGCTGTTATTAAAAGGACCAGTCGGTTAGGGCTATACAGGGAAGTAATCGCTGGGGAGTATCTTGTGTTCAACTCGCGGTACATGTATTAACCACTTAGCGATAAGGTAAATCAGTCCCATTACAGGCCGGAGGTGCCCGGAGGGTTCCAGGAAGTTAAGGTTCCCAGATTACGCGACAATGGCTCAGGATGGTGGTAAGGTTGTCAGCCTTACGCACCGGCCGTCTTTACACCCAGGAAATACTCCTGGTACTCATTTCTGTTATAGACTGAGTCGACCCAAGGGCCATAGTGCGATTGGAAGGATTATGCCAATGAAAAATTCCAAAGACACCACCTGGAATCGAACCAGCGACCTTCCGATTTGTAGCACAGCACCTTAACCACTGTGCTACTGTGGTACATGTATTAACCACTAGGCACTCAAGGATTAACTGAGCATCACACCGTAAGTGACGTATGGGGGAGCGGAGGTACAGTCCGGCAATCTGTTCGACCCCTCAGTGGATTGGAAGTACCTACTTATATTAGCTGCGTGCTCCGACCGCTTTGCCACAGGGGAAAGGGCCCAATGCCCATAATTACCAAGTTTCATTATGTACTTACACCCAGATTTGTATTACTGGTAACTCAATGTGTTGCAATTAAAAGGCTTGCACGATGCGTGCAGGAATATTCTACCGAAAACAGGACTGCAGTTGGTCATTAAAGGACTGTGTTGGCGCTGTTTGGTTTGTAGGCAAGCCTAGGTGATGTACAAGTTGAGAAAGATTAACATGTTAAAATTTAACACTTTGAATTTAAGGATAATGTAGTCAAGTTATACCCGTACTGAAGTAAATGTTAAAATCATGCTGGAGGTAGAATGTGAGGAAACAATAACGAACAGTTGTGTTACTGACTGAATGTGTTCATACGAAACACATCGCTCAACACACGTTAACATCGCATCGGAAAACTGTACAGCTGAAAACAAGATCAGCACATAAACAATAAACAACCTGCTGGAACACAGTACATCCAAACAGAGAAGGAACCACACAACACACGGATAATATCCAGACGTGTTCTATATGTGTGTATATATATACTTTAAAATCGACATACACATTGCTGCCGGTAGTCAAAACAGATTCTGTTAGTCTTGTCAACACCCGCTACACGTTTCGGCCGTACTGACCATTTTTGTGTTTATTGCCTGCAGATGGTCAGTACGGCGGAAAGGTGTGTTTCATATATTGACAAGACTCATACAGTTTGTTTTGGCTGACCGCAGCAAGCATGTCTATTTTAAAACGATATATTTCACAACGGGACGTATTTTACACACACACACACACACACAAACACGCACGCACAAACACACACACACGCATGCACAAACAAACACACGCACGCACAAACAAACACACACACACAACATGTATTTCTATAAGCAGATTTATTTTGAAAAGCACCTGTGATCGCAAGGCTGTGCGCTACAGTTGGATATATGACAATTGCTCGTGTCTGAAGATGGTCGAAAAGTGTCGGAAGCATGGAGCAAGTTGCTATATTTTAAAAAAAGGGCACTTGAACCGACTGAGCGAGCGATTGACACAAGCACTGACGATAACCGCAATGTGTTTATGCACAGGTTTGGGTCTGCCACCGGACTATCTGGGTTCACGTGCCCTTACCGAACTGCAGCCACCCCCTTCTACCATTGGCAGCTCAGAGTTCCCTTTCTCCATAGACGGTGAGTATTTGACAGTTTGTTATTGTTATAAACATCATTTATTGTTATAAACATTGTATAAAAAAGAACGTCCTTTGAAGATTTTTTTTAAATTTCGAGGATAATTTTTAAATTGATATTAAAGAGACAGGAAGAGAAGGTGTGATGTGGTTTCATCTGGCTGAGGTCAGGACCTGGTGGCGGTTTCCTGTTAACACCTTAATGAATCTTCGGGTTCCGAATGTACGTTACCGGGTACCCGAATCCGAAATTTTCAAGGCAGCGAGATGTCCCCATCTTCGTGGGTAGAAATGTCCAAGAGGACTGGACATTCTTGCCCTTGAAGACGGGGACATTACGTTGTATTGAAACGAGAGGATCCCGATTACCCAGTGCAGCAGCTTCGTATCCCAGAAGAAAGGAGACCTCAGTTACACCGCTAGAAAACTTGTGAACTCGCAACAGAAGGCTTTCTAAAATGGGTTCTGTTCCATGGATTTGGTTTCTTGCGGTCTGTTGGTATATTTGTAAGTAAACTGAAATTTTCTTTGATCATTATATCTGAATTTCGGGTTTGTGGGTTAGCTTCCACTTATTGGTGAATGCCTCATACCTGTTTTAAATAAAATCTCTCCTAGGTTTACGCGGCTTTGGAGAAGTCCAAGTGGATCCAACCCCGAAAAAAGGAACTGCATAACAACTTTTGACGTTAAGCTTTCCAACATCGAATTTGAATAAGAGTGTGAAGTGGTTTTTTGGGATATACTGAAAAGCGATTTATTGTCATGGGTCAGCAAGTCAGCATGGGTGAAAATGGGTTTTTCCCGACAGTTAACCCTTGAAAGACGAAGCGCAGACTGCTTCATTTAAAGCCCCAGTCCGTACCACGCAGTAAATACTTTTCATCTCGTTTATAAAAACCAATCAGTTTATGATGTAAGTGGCACAAGTCGCTGTTTTTTTCACGGACAAATACAAACACATCAATACAGTGTGGGCAGAGTTTACAATTGTTGAATGTTAAACCTGTTGGTGCACCGTGTAACAAGTAGGCTTTAAAGGGTTAATGGTGGAAGTCCTCAATATCGGGTTCCAACAAAATCTGGAAAGGTTTGTGAAATATGTATGGAAAACCCATTTATGGTCTTATGTATGTGAAGTTTTTTTTTGTGGAACAATGTGCTGATTATCGGACCTGTTTATAAAATTTCAGCGGAAGATGTCCGTATTGGGTGCACGCCTAACAACAAGTACGCAAAACGTTTTATGGGACACATGAAAGTGCTATTAGGTTCCTGTCATGAATGAATGTGGCTGGCGACGTTAGATGAAAGTCCCAGATGTCGAATTTTAAAGACAGCAAAGGCTGAAGCGCTGATGCTACGTCACAGATGGACATTTGCACGTAAAGCGTGGGCATTATTTATGAATTAAAAAAAAAGCGTAACGCTTAAGTGGAGACCACGTCCGGTCGCCCGTATGGCTGTGACGTAGTACTGGCAACTAATCCGTTATTTTGGATTTTCTAGAAATTCGTTGTAAGATTTCTTTTACAGAAAGATGTCGAGGAAGCGTGACTTTCGTGACAATGCGCTCAGTGACAACAGTGCCTTACTTATGGGCGTAAATGTGTTTATAGTCGTGATTTTCATGGTTTTTGGCCTGTCTGGGTGACATTTGTTGCAGGAGATATACAACTAACGCCGTTTAACAACTGTGAATTTCACGAATATCAGCGACTTGCTCACGAAATTTGGACCTATTAGCCCTACTTCCCCCCCCCCCTTCCCCCCGACCTCGATACGATTCGGTACAGGAGTTGTCTTCAGAATTTTACCGATTGATTGATTGATTGGAGGAAAAATCGACACAGTGACGATCATCCTTAAAGGAGCGGAAATAATTTTCTATCCCTACTTTCCAAATGTAATTGCCCGATTTGGATAAAATGTAAAAGGTAAACAGTCCCATTACAGGCGTGGACAGGCCCAGAGGGTTCCAGGAAGTTAAGGTTCCCAGATTTCATGTCAACGGCACAGGATGGTGGTAAGGTTGTCAGCCTTACGCACCGGTCGCCTTTACCCCCAGGAAATGCTCCTGGAACTCATTTAATGTCAATGAAAAATCCCAATGATACCAGTTGGGATCCAACCAGCGTCCTTCCGATTTGTAGCACAGTACCTTAACCACTGTGCTACTGCGGTTCCCTGGTAAAATAATGGTACAGAAGATCTATAAATATGTATGTGTTGCCGTCCAGCATATATGGCTGTCACGAAAATCGGCACAGGGAAGGCCGATTGGCGTGAATGAAATTACACGCGCTTATCGTGAAACCTTGCGATAATTAGAAAGTTCTTTACTTTACGCCTTACTCATGTACACGGAGTACTCCATTTGCAGCCTTATTACTTTGTGAAGAATACCTAAAGATTGGATTTCGAGGGTATACTGGGTCTCGGTAATAGCCTATACAGCAGAAATGCACGTGGGAAAGAGATACAGGTTTGTATACACGTGTGGTACTCCTTAATAAGTCTTGATCGTGGCACCGTTGTCGGGTTTCCTTGACTTTATGCACCCAGCTGTGCTCCGTTTAGGCCCACACCCAACAGTTTCCGGACCCACCCTTTCACTTTGCGCTGAATATGTAGGAGACTTCACTGCCCACACAAATATGATGATTACATTTTGTTCTTGCAGCAAACATGATGCCGGGACGTTCGTTGCTTTTCGGACGGACTGTTCAAATCGCCCCGTCCGTGTGTGCGTATTAAAGAATTCCAAAATGGATGGATTTGCACGAAAGTTTCTATTGGAGAGTATTTCTAATACTTGGCACTTTTCAATTTTGGTTAAAATCGGACAAAATGGATACATCATATGAAGATCTACACACTACTTGGGTCGTAACTCCTTAACAAATTTTGTTTGTAAAATTCATCCCGTTGGGTATATCGCATTAGTGATTGGTGTATCGGCGTATTGCTGTCAACCGTAACAAAATGTTGTTAGTCCGTCAACACATGCTACAGGTTAATAGCAATCCGTATATCAAATTTTAATCCTTAACTATATGTCGCAACGAGACTTCGCGAATGACAGTTGATAGGTTCTTCATGTATTGTATTAACAATCGGTATGTTGAACAGTGACGAAGGTCCATTCGAACGCACGGGAAATCACCGCAGATGATTACTGTTAGTGATAATTTGCTTATATCCATGGCACGTAAATCGGTATAGTGAGGAGGATACGGCATGGATGGACCGGAGTTAAATTCCCGGTCTGAGGAAATTTTCTCACCTCCGCACACGTCCATGCTGGCCGCAGCCTCCCCACTCCCCCCCCCCCCCAACCCCCAAATCCAATTGGTGCGGGGGTTCTTTCCCCGTGGTAAAGCGGCCCGGGCGGGACGTTTAACACTT
>Ga0131853_10009005_pt1 | contig 18214 bp, 11 predicted proteins | sample TergutLab28metaG_FD_92764 | JGI IMG/M metagenome (GOLD analysis project Ga0131853, IMG submission 92764) | Labiotermes labralis P1 segment gut microbial communities from Petit-Saut dam, French Guiana - Lab288 P1 (version 2) (version 2) | ecosystem: Host-associated > Arthropoda: Insects >... | reverse complement strand
TTCTTCTTTTTTTTTTTATTATAGATAAAATAATTTATTTTAAAGAAGAAATGGGGGGGGGGGGGGGGGGGGGGGCAGGGTTCCTGCCACACAGCCTCAGGTCACTGTGACATTTCTTGAAACACAATAGTTATAACACATATAACATTTACCTTGCCAATGATGGGGAGTTCCACGGAACCCCATGTGTCTGCACCCCAGTGAACTAGTCCTGAACTTAAGTCAGCTGTGATGATCCCGCAGAGTGCTGCTATCACAATGGTACTCAGATTCTCCATTCGAAAATGGATGACAATAAAGAAGAAGTTTACCATCATCAAAGTTATACAGATTCCAACACAGATACATTCTTGTGTTCGTTTGCCTGAGAAAAAAGAAAAACACAGACGTCTGTAAAGATTACCGTCTTCTGGAATATGATGCCATGTAGTATGGTAGATACACACTGACGTTTCAGAGGAAATTATTTAACCATTAGAGTACATGAATCATTTAACCCGATGATGGAGGCACCTAGTTCCTCCAAAATATCAATACCTATTTACCCAACATACTACATAACATCGGGGACTGGGGTAGCACAGTGGTTAAGGTGCTGTACCACAAAACAGAAGGTTGCTGGTTCGATTTCAGATGGTGTCATTGGAATTTTTCATTGACATAATCTTTCTGATTGCACTATGGCCCTGGGGTCAACTCAGCGTCTAACGGAAATGAGTACCAGTAGTATTTCCTGGGGGTAAAAGTGGCCGGTGCGTAAGGCTGACAACCTTACCACCATTCTGGGCCATTGTCACGTAATCTGGGAACCTTAACTTCCTGGAACCCTCTGGGCACCTCGGGCCTACAACAGTACCAGTTTACCTTTTACTACATAACATCACACCCCAGCAGACAGTACACTTCGCAGGCACCACTGTTAGATCCTCAATTTGCACATAACAGTTTGTGCTCAAAAATGAGTAATTATGAATGTATTTTAACAGGTTGTCTCTATCCTCTATTTTAATTGCAAACCTCATTATCAATAGTGCTTCTCAAGATGAAGTTCCACATTGTAGCAACCCTGCTATGATGAGAGAGAAAAAAATATAATTCTCCATGTACAGGCTAGTTTTAACTGCTATTTGCTACAATTTAAAACTTAGAATTAATTGATTAAAATGGGCAGGACATGTTATTCATATGGAGGAACAGAGCCCTACAAGAAGAGTTCTCGTTGCAGTGATAGAAGGAAGAAGACAAAAGGGCAGGCTGAAACTAGGATGGGAAGAGGGTGTGATGGAAGATGCCAGGAAGCTAGGGGAGAGAAATTGGAGGAATGCTGCAAGGAATAGGGACAGCTGGCAGAAGCTTCTGAAGAAGGTCTTGGCTCAAAAGGGGCTGTTGTGCCAATGATGATGATTTGTTACAACATTAATTTAAAAATGTCACAACTTACACATATATACTACCAGTCATGTGCAATTAAATCAAATGGACATGTGGTCTGTATGGGGGTAAACAAGAAATTAATGCAAAATTTTGATTGGAAACATTTTCAAAAGCAGTGACTTGAGAGACAGTGGATATGAGATTCATATTAAATTAGACTTGGGGGAAATTTGGTTGTTATCATCCAAACTGGACTTGCAATGCTACAGCTAGCATAAAGTTGCAATAGACTTATTCAGTAAAGCAAGAAATGCTGCACTTGCCTAATTATGAACAATAACCACTCTGACTCAGGACCAGCACTCAGAAAGTGGTCACTTGTGAGTGTCATGATTGAGTATAATCTCGTAAGACTAGCCAAGTCTGACTTTTCAACTGTTAAAATGTAATCAGAATGCTCCTCCAAGACATGCAGAACTCATAGCAGATGTAACATCCAGGACAATGAAGACAGAAATAGCCCTCTTTCAAATAGCTGGAGATCCATTTTAGGTACAAGAGTATAAACAAGTCAAGCTGCCAGTAATAAGAATAGATATGGAAGGACTGGAGATCGAGATAGGGTATAACACTGTATCCCATATCATCAGTCAGCTGCAGAGTAATAACTAATATGTAACCATATGTCCATAGTTTTGAATGTAAATAATGTATGTTCAACTGCTGTAACAGCCATATCCCATTCCAATTCCTGTTTAATGGTAAGTTAAACTTTCCCTTTGACCCTGTCAATATAAGACCCACCTTTGGTGAGCAGAGATAATAACCAGCAGGCCTTAGTTACTGGGGAGTCATACACTTCCTTGTAAGTGTGACTGCAGAAAATCTAGTAAACTTGTGAGGTGATGGCAGTACGGTACTGACAGTCAAATAGGCAGTTTCATGCTACCTATGCCTGCATCCTGGAGTCTCAACTTCTGATGTAAAGCTGCAGCATAGCAGGAATAAAAGAATTCAGAATCATGCCCAATGATAGGCTCTGGTTTTGGTTCCATAATTAGAACATTTGTTAGACCTTTCATACAAAAGAAAACATGCTCCACATTTTAAATAAAAGAACCAACAACCCTAATTTTAATACATTACTATACTGGCTTCACCTTGAGCTGGACAAATATGAAATCAGGATTTGATTTCAATCAGGGCAGAGGTTATCCTCACCACTAAGTCCAGACTGGCTCTGGAGCCTATGCTGCCTCATATCCTACCAGTATTTTTCTCAGGGGTAAAGCACCCAGGGCATTTAGGTGACCATTCACCTCCATCTAGTGCCAAAGATAAGAGTGTATGAAGCTGTATCTCCTATTTACCATACACCTTCTTGGTGCAATACTTAATTGCGCATACGGACAACTTTAACTTTACCATACTATTCTAATAGTGTAATGGATTCTAAAAATTAAGGGTTCACACAAATAATGTATTTAACAAACACAGTACAGATATAACCTGTTTCTTGAAAACTGCAATTTTACTTAATTCAATAATCAATCAACACAAACTGACATTAAATGCAAATACACTTCATCTGCAATTACAACAGCACTTTACCCAAAACCAACAGGAGGTTTAAGTAATGATCTTTACAAAAACATACAATTTTACTCATTTTTTGCATCACCTTTTACATTCCTTATTTCCCACTACATAAGATCAGGATAGAAACAGCCATACAGTAATAATACACTTCCAAAAAAATAAGGGGCATAAATTTAATTTCCATTATAGTTTGTATAATTTGCATCATGTCAGAAGACATTTAAGATGAAAAGTTAAGTCTCTTAATGAAAGCCACATTTTATAATTTTATTTCATGTAGTCTAAGGATCGACAAATTTTCCAAAAATCTATGAGCCACCTCATAATTCTAGATGTCAGGAAGGTAACATGACTAGCAGTTACTGATGAACATTATCTTCCATCAACTACATACAAAATTTAACCCAGCAAACTTTTCTGAAGGCAAACTGTGTACATAATGAACTTACTGGGTTAATCTGTGAGGATTCTAACATAACAGATAAAGTAGTAATGGATGTTCTGAATGTATCAAATACTGGATTAATCTGGCGGTACAACAAGATAGAAGATCAGCCATTTGTAGAGTTTAACAAAGCCTATGACTCAGCAGAGAAGCCCTGTACACTATTCAGGAACAAATAACTAGTTAGATTAATTACAATCTCTTTAAACAAAAGTTACAGTAACATCTGTGTGGGTAAATGTCAACAGCATTTCCTATTTAGAATGGTCTAAAAAAAGATGAGCCTTATCACCACCCATTTGCAACTTCAGCTGAAAACAAGCCATTAGGAAAACTTGCATCACATAACTATTAAATGTGAAGGGAGTAAATTATGTCAGGCACCTTAACTGCACTCAGTACACTTCAGCCTCATTCTTTTTAGGCTTATTTGCTGCTGAAAAATTGAAAATATGTAAATTACCAAGTAGTGTTCCCTTCAAGCAGAAATGATTCAAGAGGGAGGTAAAATATTATAACCTGCAATCAACATATGTTATTTGTTCTACAGTACCTTACATCAGGATGAACTTCCAAAGCAAAAGAATTAATTAATGTAAATATACATTAAAAATGTTAAAACTGACTTAGTAACTACAGTGGGCTATCATTCATAACAATTTACCCAATTAAATTTGAGGTTATCATGTGTGTCAATAAAAGATTAGTCTTTTCTAATGTAATACCATGTGGATTGGTAGCCAGTCACCCCATTATCTATGAAGAAGGCAAAGACACGTTTCTCCAACATGCAGATACATATTTACCCAACCACACAGTGTTACAAACTAACAAGACTTCACTGGATCTGGTAATTTACATCACTGAATAAAATTGCAATTATAACTGAAGGGCAGTTGCTGAACCTAAGTCTTGATAAGTCTTTAAATTCACTACCATAAAAACCTCAAATCGCATTGAGTCAAACATTTCTCAGCAGTAAAAATTCATCAACAAAGCATAGGGTATGTCAAAAGGAATTATGGCAACATTATTGTAAACAGCTGACACTGTATAAACATTCTGGATAGGAAGAAGATGTATTGTTTTCTTTCAGCACAGCAGACTCCACAGATTAGCAACCGGTCTGTGAAGATTGTGCTTGTGTCTTGTACAGACCGCATAAACCACTGTGCTTGTCTGGAACACTTTTACTTTGTCAATTATAAATGTTATGAGAGCCAATAAATACTTTCTGGCAATGAGTAATGCAACCTTACAAATAATATTCTCATATGACACTCTTTCCTGAGGCAGTGCAATAATGCTAATAACTTTATTCTGTAGATGGAATGCTTTATTACTGTCAGAATAAAATTACAGCACATGTCATGCTTAAGTGAAAGTTTCAAGAGCAGGCTTCTTTGGAACTGTTTACTGTTCAGAAATACTGCACTGATGGCATAACGTGTTTAGTTGGAAAAACATAAATGTTCAGAGAACAGTTCTATTAACTCTGAAGAGGACTAAAATCAAAATACTTGTAATGGACTGTTGAAATAAATTTTCTTTATCAACAAATGGATAAACAGAAACTTAAAGAGTGGTCTTACTGCAGTGTGAAACTTAAAGTGGCCATGAAACCCTCAAAAGGCGTGTCGATCTGTGAAAACGTGCAGCTGGAGAAGAATCAAATAACACAATTAAATTAAGATGCTGAAACGGCTGCACATAACTTCACAATAAATGTGCCAGTTATTTCAATTGTAAACAGATATGTTAAAACTTCCAACCAGTTCTCCAAAAAATAAAACTGTGGTCCTCTGCAGAACGACAGAAAGTCTGAAAAGCCTTGTGCTCGTCGGCCGGCTACAAAAATGGGCGTGAACACATCCTTCTGCCGGCACAGTGGGCGTGTTACAAGTCTAGGAATCACAGAATGCAGCAAGGGACTGTCATAAGCGTGCGTTCGCTGCATTACGTACACACTTGGTAACTTCACCCAATATGAATTACAGAAGTATAACACAGTAGTACATTTGCCGAAGACAAATCTGACGATCGAGATTAAAACTGAACAAAAATCTCACCTTTGCTGTAAAGATTTGCTAGCTCCTGAGCTCCTTTGTGATGAGGACCCCATCTTGGTTTAATTTTTTCTTCGTGAGTTACAGCTGAATTGGCGTTCGGATCATCCTCTAGCATGGAATTTTCATATATTTGTTGATCTGTCTTTACAGGTGCCAAGAAATTGGACGCCATACTATTTTGAATCACTGCCGTAGTCAACCAATTATCTTTGCACTCCATGTTCCACTGGTCTTAAATGGCACACAGATAAAAGTAACGCGTATCCGAAGCAGCACGAAGCGTACGTCATGTACTTTATCCAGTTCTTTGTTTTCTGACATGTGAACCGACTGACGCTTTAATTTGCTCCTGTTTGACACAAGCTCTTTCCCCACCCATACAAGCAGCACGAAGCAGACGATGCGACAACTCACGAGCCTCTCCCCACTCGCAATCGAAGCGAAAGTTGTCAACCAAAACCGATATTGTAGTAAGAGCAATTGTATGTTTTTACAGTTCAATCGGTGATCTTGGTGTCCCTGATCCGTATGTAGCCGACATATCTTGAATCATGTTGCACGGGGGGTCTTTATTCAATAAGAACAGGGCATGTTAACACTAAACATACCCACGGAATGCTTTAAATAGGAGGAACCATGGACCCCCCGTCTACCGCGCATTGCCGCTTCTGTAAGTGACCATACAAAACTAATTAATCTCTAACATATATATCTTAATAACTTTGAGATAAGAGGCATTACTTTACATAAAACTGCCATACATGCAAATTTAACCCAGCTTCATTCAGACTAAACGATAAAGATTTGATATGGTCACAGTGTGTTGCAAGACTCGAATCCTGAAGAATACCACACCTGTCTTCTGTTTCAAACTTTACGGACCAAAATCCATCATGAGAAGCTAGTAGGTCCTCAGTTAGTCAAGACATCCCTCGCATTTTATGGAACCCAAATATTAATTACCGTGTTCACAAAAATATGCCACTTGTTCGGGTCCGAAACGTCGGTAAATTTCTACCACACTGCAATACATCAAATTCTAGAAGACAGAAATCGTTACATATATACATACATTGTCATCGCCGCGAGAATTTCATAATTCATATAACAATAATTTTTATTCAAAATAACGGCAATCTACATTATGTTCTATGCCCATAATTGCAATAAACAGCAGATTACAAACAATCGCGGACTGCGTTAAAGGCATGTAAAATTTTAGAGTTTTCTTCAATATTCGTAACCAAGTAGACCTGATTCCAAAGGGAGCAATTACAGCCTTTCTTTTATTTAAATTTGTTACGTGAAGACAGAGACAGTTTTGTGGATATTATCCAGCTTCCTATTCAATGGATACCACAGGCAATTTCTCTGGGGTAAAGAAGCCGGAGCGTGAGGCTAACAACTCAATCAAGCGCCGAGGTTAGGCACGTGGGAAGCTGTACTTAATTTCTAACTAAGCTAAATTAAGCATGAGGAAGCCTCTTTTTCTAAGTGCTGAAATACACACAAGAGCTTGTAAAGAGCGAGAAGTCATGCGCCAACTTTTGCTTAGCGGTATGTTGTTCGATGGAGACCACACTATCTGTGGCTTTGTACTAGCATAGCAAGGAGCTCCATTCTTCAGCGAGGTGACGACGCTTCCCCCATCTCTGCGAACTGTTCTATTCCCCACCAGCTCTCTCCACAGGATAAAGCGAACGTTGTCACTTCCAACACTCGTGCGGACAGAATGGTTCCAAAGGCGGAAAGGAACATAATGATGTAAGCTGGAGGTGAACGCATAACATTTGAAATATTTACCACAGTATTCATAACATGTCATACAGTATATTCCGATATGCCTCCAATAATTAATTATGACTAAGCTGTTTTAGGTTTTGTTGGTAAGATGTACTTCAATCGAAGTCACACGTACTGCAAAGCGGCGCGATTAGCGATACATTAAATAGCTATTCGCATGTTCGGTACTGTCAGTTGTCCATAATAGCACATTTTTCACAATAGAAATGGGTTTATCCGAATTTCTTCTTTACGCGCTGCACGTACTTCGTAGGTCTGACTGGGTCAGGCCTGCTTCCAAGGCACTATCATAATCCATTTTGAATGTTGACAAGCCGAAACCCTGCGAAACGTTTCCAGCACACCCCATCTTCAAAGGTGCTGACAATGCTGGAATAAGAGTCTCTAATATGAGGAGAGGACGGATGTATTTTAAACATTTCGACTCAATTGCGCCTCTGAGCAATTTTTGATAGAAATAAAGACTACAGGTCAGTGGCGTACCAAGGAATTTTGTTCGGGTGGGGGGGGGGTTCAACAAATTAAGTTGAGGACAGAGGACAGAGAGAACAGGGATCTGGGGGCGGTAGCCCCCTAGTCAGGGGTTCTGGAGGCAGCTGTAATTTGGTACAAGAAATTTCATTTCATATAGTAAGTTTTTCTTAATTTTTGGTACTTTAGGACTATTTATGATGACAACCAATTTATTTGTCATTGCTAATGTAAAACAATTGCGAACCTAGGTAGTTTTAGAATTTTACTGCCTTTTTTCCGAACATCTTGGGGTGTTGGCATCCTAAATTCAGCAATTTTTAACGGTTTTCACAATCGGGTTGAGTTTTGCATGATTTTGGAGGGTCTTCGGAATTTCGGGGGGGGGGGACACCCCCAAACCCCCTTCGGTACGCCACTGCTACAGGTGTATTCAGTAAGCATAGCAATTAATATTGAAAAATCGTCTTTTTCATGTAATGCTTGAATTTACATTCATAATTAACCTAAAGCTCAATTAACGCACTTATCACATTTCTGAAACCATAAATTCTAAGCTTAGTTGCTAGCTGCTAAAAGCAATATAACGGCGAAATATACCGGCTGTAATTTTCTTATTCGAAGCCTATTAACGACGCTGTCAGCTGTAATGTCATGTAGAGGCAAATTAATTACGAGGATAGTATTGTGTTATGAATTGGAAATTCTGGAGAGAAAAAACGTTTGGTTGACTTCCAAGTACGAGTGCCATCCATGGTTTGAAACCCACGAAAAGACCAAGTCAGAAGAATCAGTTCAGGGTATTATCGCCACCGGACATTATCCTGAGCCAACTGAATACAATCCATAAATTTACATGCTGTTTTTACGAATCGTCTCCGACTGAAGCTCCTATAGAGCTTCTCCTGTTAATCCCATTTTCTTTTATCCAAATATTCTTCTCAACAGACTGTTTTTTTTCACAGATCTTTTCACCAGACTACATCATTTTCCCCTCACACTGATAAGAAGAAAAAGACGAGTGTGATTATCTATTGGCGCAAAGCGGCGAGACATAGGAGTGACTGGAAGACGAAAAAAGGAAAGGCTGTGGCCAGGAAATGGGCCGAAGAGCCATAGAAGTAATGACAAAAAGAAGAATTTATTTTCTTTTGCCATGGCCAACAGTCCCCCGTGGGCCACGACCTCATCACTATCGAGGTTTCACGATCACACTCAGACACACAACATTCTGTAGGACTCCTCTGGACGAGTAATCAGCCCGACCTAGAGAACTCTGACAACACACAACTCTCAGAACAGAGAGAGATGCATGCCCCCTGTGGGATTCGAACCCACAATCCCAGCAAGAGAACAGCCGCACAGCCACGCCCTAGACCGCGCGGCCCTGGGGTCGGCAACGTTTTATACAGCTTTATATACTTCAATCGTAAGTGTGCTTAACAGAAGATAAAGATTCTTAACTTAATTCTTCTTCTTCTTCTTTCTTTCTTTCTTCTTCAGTTTTCTATGAATTAGGCTGTCTGGTCTGTCTCAATTCAGCATTTCTGAAATCGTGACTGTAATAGACACTGCTAGGGCTCCCTGAACGAGGAATCGGCCCATCGCCAGACTTCTACTTCCACAGGACAAAAACAGAAACAAGTCGCTGGCATATGTCCGTGTCCCGAGTGAAATTCGAACCCATGATCCACATGTTCGATAAGCCAAAGACAGTTTACTTCCACGCCTTATTCCGCGCGAACACCTTATCAGCCTCTTAATTTCTTCTTGAATGCAATTTAGGTTAAATACTGTCGTTTACAAGAGCGTGAAATTTGTCACATTTTCAGAAGCGTTATTGGGTCTCTTTATATTAACCTTTTGGCACCGGAATTATTTTTTTAATTTTAGCACACCCTGTATATAAAATGTGAATAATATAGGAACCAAATACTTTAGAATTATGAAACAAACAGCATTTTGAAGAGAAAAAAACGGAGCGTATATACCATGTTTAAAATATTCGATACCTATATTTGTTGTATAAATATATAAAATGCAACTTTGGAGGTTAGCGGTGCGGTACGTCAACTAAAGTTGACGTTAGGCGTCTAAAGGCTAAGGGTTGTCCTCAGTTCTGGTGCCCAGTCAAGACAATACGTACCAGTTCTTCTAAACTAATCACACTGCTGTCCACACTGAAAATTGAACGGTACAAACAGTGTTACATAATGACGAAGCAAGTAGTTCGAACCGTGTGCCGGTAGATTCCTTCAGAAGGCGATCGATTCGTTAAATCATGTACGCCTACATCTAACATCTGGTGGAAATACACAATTCATTAACCACCGACACGACACTAGTTTCATACTGCCCAATGCAGGACGGACAGCAATCGATTGGTCTGTTCGGGTAGTAGCAGTATCAGAAATGTGCCTGACCTTGTGGCTCTCTACGGAAAGTTTTTCGGCTCTAAATCCATAAACACAGAACATCAATTACATTATGTAACCATAAGATACAATGAATATTACGAAGACGTGTCGTCCTTTATGGTATGTGACTATCGTGAGATCGGAAGCAATACAACACACCCGGGAAACACAAACATCAATAATCATGTCCTTCAGCTACTACCGCTTCTGTCTCAATTCTTTACGGATCTCAACAAAATTCATTGCAGACCATGAACGTACAGATGTGATGATGGTGATGACGACGATAACGATGAAGCGGGAAAAATAATAGATCAGAACCAAAAGAACGAGAGAAAAAAAAAGATGATTTGAGTACCAAAGACATATTGATCAGAATTCACGAATGACTCAGATTCATTCTGGTGAGGTTAAATGTTGTCGCATATGGGCTAACAATAGGCCCATACAGTCTACCTTTAGCCTAAGTTTGTCCAGGTAAAAAGTAGGCTTGTGAGATACAGTAACATCACTGTGCTCTCCTTCTGTGTATTTTCCCTTTCAACTATTGGACCAAACGCCCAATTCTTATGGAATTCATTATTATCGCTTAATTTCGGTTCCATAAAAGGGTGGGAGTTTGACAATCTGCACAATCGTTACCTGTTGATGAGGACTCTGCTACCTAAACTTGATTAATAAACTGAGTCTTGAAACGAAATACAAGGCATGAAACTTACATAGGATATAGAAGTGATGCATTTTGGATTTGATTAAAATATGTCGGACTAAGCAAACATGCCAGTCTGTTAAGGCCAACTGTTACTTGACATGTTTGTTTTTCACTCTTGCCAAAACATCAATGACTACGGTGGTAAATTCTGGGATGGGCTTGATAAATCAGTACTTTACTGACAGAATCTATAGCGCATTTAACCATTCTATTCACACGAACGCAATTTTCGAGAAGGTGGACCCCTAAATGCTTCATTTCTAATTTTTGTTCAAAAATCAATAGATTAATGCTGTTCTCTAACAAAAATCCGCGTCATACCTTCCAGATAAAACGACCCAAGCCTTCCGGAATCTCATACAAGACAAAATGTTTCGCAGTTAGATCAAACCGCTTTCACCCAACGAAATACAAGAGAAACTGGATCACTCACGACAGGACGCATCAGTCCACCACAATACATTAAATACACCTGTGTGTACTGTACACACTATGCTCAACATGGGCTTAATGGAAATGATTTCCAATATTCCCGAGGTACAAACGGTCCCTGTGTAGAAGAATATGAAAAGGCTACGGTAATAGCCTATACGCTGAAGGATCAAGCGTATTAAACGAGGATTTATGGTATTTTCTGTTTTGCAAATTTGGGTTTGTCAGTTAAGTGGGGTTTCAGTAACTTACAGTATCTTACAATATATCGCTGGGTCTTATTACAGAGTACTTTACAATACCAACTGATTCACTTTCCTTAAAGCACTTCCAAGAGTGAAAAAAATATATATATCACGGTTCATGTCTGCATCGACATGATCTGGCGTGGCAGTTGTATGCTCATTCACGCAAGGGCTTCAGATAGGACAGTAGGTGAACCACATAGCAAGTTTACATAACGTAATTGACGACATAAGAGCTGTCCTTGACTCCAGCAGGAATCGACCTGTTAAGTGATACACGACGAAACTTATGCTGTTGGCCTAACGGCCAATTAATAAAAAAGTTCGAGGCATTTTTATCACACTTCCTTACTTTTACAAGAAAAAAAACATAGGCTAATGATCGTGTGCTTTAAATACATGATGTATCCGGAGTGATTTTACAAAATTTAGTGGGTTGTAGAGGAGGTCAAGCAAAGTAATTTAAGACGGGGAAGTTGTGGTTGTAAACGTGTCCTTCATAACCAAACAGGCTTCTGTACTTCTTCCTTTAGGGTCACATCAACAGCCAGTCAACATAAACGCATGTCATATACCAACTGCTGTAGATACAGAACAGTACCTTCTGATGTAGGCCGGGTAGTTCAGTCGGTATAGCGACTGACTACGGGCTGGACGGTCAGGGATCGAATCCCGGTGGGGACGAGATTTTCCGCCCGTCCAGACAGGCCCTGGGGCCGACCCAGCCTCCTGTAAAATGGGTACCGGGTCTTTCCCGGGGGTAAAGTGCGGCCGGGGAGTGCTGCTGACCACTCACCCCCTTTTAGTGCCGCGGTCATGGAAGAGTGTGATTATACCTCTACCCACCCCCTGGGCCACACCGGGCCTGTAACGGGAAAACTTTCTGATAATGAGCATTTAATTATTGAAATAAATTGAAAGTAAATATTGCATTCAGTTGGTTCATATTGTACGGATCAAGAATTTTATTTATTCGATTCCTTGAAAACAGAAGAGGATTTGGTAGCTAAAATTCAGGCAGTGCGTGAAACTATCAGAAAAGGCCAGGTATCTTTCAGAGGATGCGCCAGAGCATGGGGCATGGAGGCAATGCCGTCAACGAACTCCGTGGCTGTCACTTCGAACAGTTCTTATGAACTAACCGTAAGCAATACCATTAAAAGTAGGACAGGCGATGTACAATGTACAACCAATAGCTACACATGAGAATGAACTTGGAAGTCAGCCCTCTCGATTTGCCTACTTCTCCATTCGCTGCGTCGGCGCTGATTTCGATATTACGCTGATGTTTCTGACCACATATTCCCCTCCTCAAATATTACCCCCCTGCAAAACTTGAAAATCTGTAAAAACTATTCAGTTACACCCCACGTACCACAGGCAATGGATATTATTCAGCATAACAGTGGTACAAGACAAGTTAGCCCTCTGCCACTGCACTATAATGCGTGAGACGATATTGAGTATCACAAGATATCAGGATGACTTTGAGTTTTGAAAATGCAGGCTCAGATTTATTGTGTCAGTAACACACAGTGACGGCATATGTAAAAAATTTTATCACTCTGTGTTCTTGAGGCTATCGAAACGTTGCTTACATAGAAAACGACGACAAATGGAAGGAAGGTTACGGTCCACACCAGAGGTCCAAAATTTTTTGTGGTGACAAGTGATTACGACAACTTTATAACCTATAGCAGACAACTTCCGAGTCTACCAAAATACAAAAACAAACGAATATAATAATGTGATTACGAATAGCTTCGCTTCTTGTGTTCTCCGATCATTTGACTTCCCGTAACATTGTTTTGGCGCACTGCGTCTGAAGGTATGCCAAACGAATAAAGCCAATTAGCACTGCTTAACCCGAAAACCGTAGTTAATGTGACATGTGAACACACCCATCATATTAAGACTCCTCATCACTGGACAAGGGCCGGACTAAGCGATGGGAAGAAGGGGCGCGAAGACGTCGTTGGAACAGTCTGAGATAAGTGCATGGTGCCAGTAAACTCAGGTATGCTGGCATGAAGAAAACAAGTCTATCCGCAATTTGGGCACGCGACCTCAAAAACAATTGTCAACCCTGTCCTCGGCCGAAGACGTTTAAAGAATATCGGTTTGAAGGGTCCAAATTATTAGGCTGCCCGGCGCGACCACATGTCTCTGGCCGGCCCTGTACTGGACACAGATTCGGTCAACGGAGAACACATCAGCGCATGACGCTTTTTATTAACCAACATTTAATGCACACTTGTTTTTAGCCTAATCACTTCTTAACTACGATGTGTTTCGGTGTTTGTCTACGCCATCTTCAGGGAGTTCTTGACTGTTTTTTTGGGACACATCAAAATGACATAAGCACTTACTGATTAACTTACAAAAAAGGGCGCCTTACTTGCTGGTTAATGAAAAGTGACGTAAAACGTGATGCATGGTGTATACCACGTCAAAATAGTGTACGCTCAACAGGCGAGACTTGTGAATAACTGCAAAAACACCAAACTGAAAATGTTAAAAATCTTCATGTTTGTACCGTGCATCAATGACGATTAAAACACTTTATTATCCAACAGATGCACAAATATATAATTCGTAGATACAATTAGAATTATTATAAAATGTTTAAAAATATTTAAAATTGCTACAACATGTTTCGAATCACAAGGGATCCATCATCATGGAGCACTATACAATTTTAAATATTTTATAATAATTCTAATTGTATCTACGAATCACATATTTGTCCATCTGTTGGATAATAAAGTGTTCAAACTGTTAAAGATAAATACATCAGTATGGTACAATAAACAATGTGCAGTATTTGCAGTATTCTAACAGCAAAATACGCACAGATACACATAAAAGAAACGTACACACCAAATCAGTAAGTGCTGATGTCATTTCGATGTGTTGCAAAACAGTCATGAAATCCCTGAAGATGGTGTAGACAAACACCGAAACGCGTCGGAGTTCAAAAGTGAATAGTTTACAAGAAAGTTTGCGTTAAGTGTTGGTTACTAAAAAGTGACAGGAAACATGAAGCACGGATGATACAAGGTCAGAAACATTAGCTCATGCTTTACGATCGTCCGCGTGCAAGTAAGAAACTATTAAGATTCATTAACAGACGTCTAACCCACACAGTAACGTCCATAAAATTCTAGGGCGGCCGTAGCAAGTGTGATACTAAGGACGCCGCAATACGGAATCTGCAATATGACTTTAACATTGTGGTCCATGTACAGTTTGCTGATCAAACTCCCTTAGCGCCAGTCAGCACAAGTGTTGTTTAGAATACGTATTAATTCGGTCCAGTATACACGGTCAAATACCTCATGTCAGTCCATGAAGCAAACACACAATCCTTCACGTATGTCCGTAGCTCGATCTGACATTATTTTCAACAATGCAATTGCATCCATCTGTCCTTTTCCTCTCCTAAAACCAAACTGATCTTCTCCAAGTACGTCCTCAATTTTCCTTTCAATCCTCGGAATTATTATTAATGGCCAAAACATTCTGAATTCTCATGACACAAATACAGCTACGACTCAGCACGTAACAACTGCTTTTTAAATTGGTTCTTGGCTCCAAACATTTGTACAGGAATGATCTAAGAACGAAGGGCGGACGGAACTAAAAACAACAAACCCACGAAGAGGAGCATAAAGTTCTAGATAGGCTATTCTGTCGGAAGTGGGCTGTAACAAGACCCCGTGGAATCAATACGAATCGAATCACTACGTGCTAGACGTTTCGTGACAAACAATGGGGGAAAAGGGGGGAAAGAAAAAGATGCGTGCGTGCGTGCGTTTGGAATAGAAATCAATGCAAGCTCTGACATTCCAAACTGAAAAAGTCTGGCCAAGTCGAGGATTTCTGTGATTTGTCTCTTCGCGTGTTGTATCAATTACTGAGGCTACGTAGTAAGCCTACTAAAATATCACGAAGCAGTAAATGTGCGAGCACAACGCATCTTGGAGCCTCCACGCGCCCACTAATCTCACTTTCCTCTGACGCATCCCAGTGTGACGCCAAAGACGTAGGTGCATGACCATTACCTACATGTTGCAATAAGGAATGCTAACACGACTCAGACTAAGGTGGTTTATCTCAGGTTCTCACTGTTAAGGAACACAGCTAAGCCAGTGCAATTAAGTCGACTTTAAAGTCATACAGCTCAGTCGGCAATACGTGCTGGAGAAAGCGATTGCAGTCTGATTTTAGGGGCAGAACACAACTACCATCAGCGAACTCGGGAAAAGTATGAAAAATCTCAATCATTGAATCTTGTTTTATTTTAAGACACTGTTTCGTCGGTGTAAGTTACACAATGACAAATAAAGAGAAAAGATGAAAGGCCTACTGAGTGGTCAGTAGATAAGGATGTGGATACAGGCAATCATGACAGACAACTTCAAGGAACTGACCAAAATTCACCTGAGAAATGTCTTTACAGCTGGTCAAGATCTGAGCCGGGTTACTATCTGGTGAGTTGTAAATAACATTAGTGTCATTGACTAGTGTATACTGAAGTATTTACTTATCAGTTACTTTATAACTTGACATTTAGTTTGTTCCATAGATTAGGACACACAGCACTAAATGGCACTGGAAGATAAGCATAAATGACAAGGTTCGATGATTTCTCTCTTTACCTCCAAGTCTAAACTGGGTCAATCTACCTTAGATCTAAAGGGTACCAGGAGCTCTCTCCTAGAGTAAAGTGGCCGGAGCTTGCATTTCACCAATTTTCTCCATTTAGAGATATGCTCCACTTTCCCACATTTCACGATATTTTCTTAGGATCGGGGAAATAATTTTTCTTACACCTACTTACACTGTACATGGAAAAATTCAGCCAATCAATAAAATTTCAGAATTGGTAGTAAAGGACATGGAACAGAGAAATGAAACATATCAATCCTTTGTCAACAATGGTTAGTAATCTGGAAGCTAGAAACCTGGCTTTCATTAAGATCTCATCACTACAGCCCTGCTCTCAGAAAATGTGAATTAATTGGTAAAGAAGCTACCCATCTTTTCTATGCAATCACAAACTGAAAAGCATGGATACAGGAAACCAGATATTGTGATTAGTAGAACTTGATACAAATGGGGTGCTTTGTATGCTGAATATATATGGTTGGCATAAGAATGCTGTATTAAGCTGCAAAAGTGCTGTTCTGACCATGTGCAGAATATAGCATAAATAAATAATTATAGCAAATATTGAGGATGTAACAGTAGCACAGGCTGATGAGATAACAACACAAGGCTGACCAAGATATGTTGTTGTCACATTTTGTGTGACATACTTTTAAAATACAGTTGAAAGCATAGCAGTGCATATGAATGCAAATTGCTGCAGTGTCATGTTTAAAGCCTACCGATTACTGTACATACTACCAAGTTTAACATTAAAAAATTCTGCATGGTGATTACACTGTATTTCTGTATTTTGTATGGATCTCAGAACAAACAGTACCTTTTGCCTTATACACCATTAACAGATTGGTTTCTTTAACCGAAGTGGAGAGTGTTTACTGCACGGTACAGACTGAGTCCTTATATAACACTGATACGTTTCGTCCTTAAAGGGTTAATTTATAGTTCTGACACTAACATTCGTGTTTGGTGCAAAACTTGTTACAAAACAGTGTCTCCAGTAGGAGATTACCATGGCCAGATAAATTTTGACAACTTTCCAAACTGGGTTGCTGAGATAGTTAGTTATATTTGTCTAGTGTGAGTGTTATGGACAATGCATCTTATCACTGCTCCAAATTTAACACTTCACTTTTGAGAAGCTGCAGCATAAGCCAAAGGATATGCTATTGAAATGCAATTGACTTTCCTGCCAATATTACAATGAGGAAGTCTACATTATACATAATCAAACTGAGAAAATGGAGCCAAAGGAGAACAAACAAAACTGACCATCTGTTCAAGCAGCATGTCCAGATAGTGCTAAGCCTGCATCCTGGCATATGCAATTCTAAATCAACTAATGTGTGCTGGACTGAACTAAACGTCATAAGCAGATGAAAAAGTATTTTCTGTGAAACAAAATATGACTAAAAAATTATTAAAAAAAAAGGTAATATATTAATCTATTAAAAAAAAACTCCGTGGCCTTAGTCCGCACACGAACTATACCGACAGAGCGGCCGCCGCCGGTCGGCGAAGTTAGTGCCAACTTTTGTAGATAGAGGGGTGTCACGTGGTCAGCGCAACGGGTCCCCACAGCCGTTAATCTCTGTTTTCTAGACCTGGAGCCCCTACTTTTTTCATTCAAGTAGCTTCTCAATTGACCTCACGAGGCTGAGTGGACCCCGTTCCAGACCCACTACTACTCAGAAAATCTGGTAGCGCCGGGGATCGAACCCGGAACCCCTGTATCTGTAGCCAGAAACTCTGACCACTAGACCACAGAGGCGGTCATATTAATCTATTACTGCTGGAAATTTGAAAGCAGAGTCTCATACTTGGGTGGGGGGGGGGGGGGGGAGAAAGGGGGGGGGGGGGGGAGTAGGGATCCTTGGGGGGAAGTGATAGGGGGTGGGGTTAAATATTTATACCCTTTTTTTCAATATTATTCCCACTTTTTTTTCATATGATTTTACATTTATTCATATTGTTTT
>Ga0131853_10009004_pt1 | contig 18215 bp, 13 predicted proteins | sample TergutLab28metaG_FD_92764 | JGI IMG/M metagenome (GOLD analysis project Ga0131853, IMG submission 92764) | Labiotermes labralis P1 segment gut microbial communities from Petit-Saut dam, French Guiana - Lab288 P1 (version 2) (version 2) | ecosystem: Host-associated > Arthropoda: Insects >... | reverse complement strand
TATATATATATATATATATATATGTGTATGTATGTATGTATGTATGTGCGCACACACACACACACACATACACCAGACAATGTGGTGTATGTGCAACATACCTTGCAAACTGGCGTAACAGACTTTTCCCCCAGCAATGGCAGGAATGTTTCTTAAAATTCATCATTATTGAGCTATTAGCAGCCAGCATAGGCGATACACACTATCAGAAATACCAAAAAGTTTGATTCAGCAATTAAACATTTACATAACTGAAGTAAACGTAATCTTTTTACAAAATATAACCTCTTACCAAAGTCATGTACACTGTATTTCAAATCTGTATGCAACTGTTTCAGAAATACTTTAAAACATTTCATGTACAGCATGTTCTAAGGACGGCTTTCAGGTGAAATTAGTAAAAGCCTCAATCCACGGTAAAAGATCTACACGGAGAAACAAACACGGCATATGTATATTTCCTTACGTAATGGAATACATACTTCTTATCAAAATAAGGTACATAGTTTGTTAGTTTACTGATAGGTACCTTTCTACAACAACAAAAGAAATAATAATATTCATAAGTAAATAACTCTCAAACCATGTAACAATAACACAAATAGCTCAATAAAAACTACAATAAAACAAAGAACTTGTTCAATAAACCAAAGGCCCAATTTCTACTCCAAATGCAGGCCGAGTTCATGGGGATTGTTGAGAAAACTGCAACAGAATTAATAATTTATATTCGTACTTCAGTTATTCCAAACAAATTCCAATATATGACATCAATTAGCATGAGTTATTAAAACATATGCAAGACAAAGAACTCCTGTAGATGGTGAAGAATTGTGTTTCTGTTAAATGCTGCAGGAGTTCCCAATAATGGTAAATGCTGTGTTGTGTTTACATATCCCTGTTAACATTATTCACCTGTCCTTGTGGTCTCTTTGTATTCATGCCAATAACCTGCACTTTAAATAACTCAGTTTCACATACCTCCTACCAACCAAACATCAGTGTAAAAATCAAGAAAAACAAGAGAAAGATCACAGAGACAAAGAAGTTGTCATCAATAAATATGGGTGGGGAGGGGGTGGGGGGGTGGGAACTCACTCTTCTTTTAAAGAAAAATTCAAAAACTTCTTGGTGGCACATGGATAGGCTTTTCATACCTAACTGGTACATCCTATCATCAGTATGTTTGAACATAACAAATATGATTCATTACACACTAAACAGCAAATAGTGATGTGCATTATAGTATACATACTACATATACTGCTAATGATGAGAAAACCTTGTTCTGTAGAGGTAATATTCAGATAAAGTACCTTTATCGCGTACTTTTTAGTTATGTTTTACTTGTGACTTATTGAATTATGTTGGAAACTATGCCTATACACCATCAGAATTGTACTTCTCATATTTTTTTTTTCACATGGTTTGCATTTCTTTTGGCTCAAATTCAACTTACAAATTACTTTGCTTACTCTTAACTTAGCATGTAGCAATCACAGGACAATCAACATTAACTCTCTATTGTGTTTGTAGCTGCCTACATTACAATTTGTGTGTCTGCCTGGAAAATCCGACTCGTTATACCTACACGATATAGTTCAAGATCCTGTCCCTTCTGTAAGCAGTTCCTCTCTAACATGTACTTCTGTATCATAACTGTAATCACAGGAATAAACCAAGTGATAATGCATGTGATTCAGCACAGGTGGTGGGAGGTCAGTCAATAATTCAGTCAACTAGGCAGAACAATACAAATTCTCCTCAAAATGTCAAGCACAGCAGTGTAACAGTCACTGTTAATACACACTGTTGCACACTATGCACATAAATATAGCAAATAGTATGTGTAAGAAAACTGTCATTTTAAAACATATGTGGTAAAATATTAATTATACCATCACATCAAATGTACCATCCATAACTTAATGGTGTTAAGTAATTTTAAAACTACATGGTATGTGTATTAAACAAAGAATTTTAATGACAGATATTTATAACAGCATAATACATGTGACACACGTGAAGATCTATGCAATCCAAAATATGCAATAAAAATTATTAGATTAATAAATCAAGCTAATGCCATATGTTGTCACATGTAAGTTGTATATCTGTATGAATTACACACCTATACACTAGAAATTGCTGCACTTTTAATTTTACACAATATCAGTTTATACTTCATGTTTGTGAAAGCGTGAGTCATAATTCACCTTCCAAGACTGAAGTCTACTATCACCATATATTATGACTCATGCAATGAAAATGCAGTCAGCTTTTGGAATGTATCCTTTTAACTTAATTTCACACTTCTGAAGGCCAATTAAAATAAAAGTTAAGGATGATACACACACAAAACCTGGGAAATGAATATAATGGAATGGCTTTCACTGTTGTGTAGTATGAAAACTGAAGGCCCAACTGCTAGGTACTGGGACACATGACAGTACTTGCTTCACCTTGTGCTGTAATACCAAGTTTCACATACATTATAAATGATTTCCAGTTTGCTTTATTATCCACACTACACAGAAAGAGAAAGATATCCAAGCATAAGGACAACACAAAAGTGTGTATCTGCAATTCGTCAACACCTCTCACTCAAATTCGGTTCAGAAACTTTCATCTGCAAAGACGTGCCTACTTCACTTAGACAAACCTTGGACATGGTCAGAATACTGACATTTCTTCAGTACTGTCTTGGACTGGGACCACAAAAAATACAAGTAAAATCAGTGCACAACAAATATGATGAGGCAACATAAAGTTTCACTCTACTTTCAGGGTAACTTTTTTCACTGACTGGTATTTCTGTATTCTAATCAATAATTTCAGGCACATTCCCACAAATACAAAAAGTGCCTATTAGCTTCATCATGTCCATCTGTCTGTACACCAGTAGTAGCACAGCTGCCACTGGATGGATTTCCATGAAACTTTAAACTGGAGACTTTTATAAAAATCAGTCGAGAAACTCCAAAGTTGGTTAAAACCGGACAAAAATATTGCGCATTTTATGCGAAGACCAAAGCATGTTTCATTGTTGCTGGAGACAGAAATTTGCCACAAAACATTTTTGTGCAACCTCATTATTTTTATGTTGCTGACAGCAGTGACAGGCAGCTCAGCAGAACACACACAAAGCACTAGTGTGCTTCAACTGCAACAGAGGTTATGATAAACACACTACACAGTTATGTATATATACACTGCTTACCTTCTTATTATGCAGTGTTGTGAATTTGAATCTTTAAACCATCTGTGTAAGTCTCCCCTCTGTCAAGAAATTTACCCTGCTGTGAATTTTAAGTTCCTGACTTAAGAAGCAAAATATAAAGCCAAGACAGTAATGGCACTTCACACATTACAGGAACCTATACCATGCACCACCTACAAACAAGTATCATTTTCTTATTAGTATATGGCTTTCAGAGCATATCTAACTGAATTTTCTACCTCCTACCATGTAGCTTTTCTGCCCATGTTCAGCGATCAGTTGCTTCTTACCTTGGAGCCGGACAGGGCAGCCGTCTGGCAGCTGGTTACTCCTCTTTGTTATTGAAATGAAGGATGTAACAAGATTTAATCACTGTAGTCCATTGTTTTGATAAATTCAATGGCTGAGCAGAACTGAATCCACCAATACTGCTCTTCTCCTTCCAAGCGATTTCCATAGAAACTGTTCACATACTGAACAGTTGACAGCAGCGATGGTGGATTTGCCTGGGGGACAAATGATTATGCTGTACTCCCAACACGTAACAGAAGGAATTTAGGTAAACAGAGTTAATTTTTTAATGTCCTATAATTTTCACTGTACTTGGAAGGGAGGTATTTACCACCTGTGTCTGAAAACTATTTATTGTTGAGAATTTTTAGAGTGTCTCTCACTTCTGGCATCAATCTAGACGTATCATTCAACATCTAGACAAAAGAGTTCCACAAACCAGACACATATGCAGATATCCCTCAGTGACAAGCAAAATATATGACATGGCATGTTAAGTACATCTGGGTAAACTAAATGGTTTACTTTCATATCTATCACTTGGACTACACTCATGTAGAACAGTCTAAATAGTATAGATAAAAGTGTCACTTGATATATACCTTAACATGACACCATGTAATGTATCATACAACTTGGAACGCACGATGCAATCAAACAGTTCCTCGACTGACGGTAAGCTGATGTTACTGCTGCTAGAATAATTTCTACTGTTAGGTGCAGAGACAGCAGGGTTAGCTGAGTCATTTCTTGCTTTGAACAAGTCAACAGCAGCGTGCTTGTGAGTAATGTCTTGTTAAGCAGAAGTGTGTGTTACATTTGTGATTTTGGCACATGGAAACAATGGCTGTGCATCTGCCATCAGATTTTGCTAAAACTGGGGAAAGATACTACAGATAGTTCCAAAATGTTTAAAGTAGCTTTTCAGAGCAGATAAAGGGAAGAACACAAATTATGAGTGGTTTTACAATCAAAGGCAATGTGACCTCTATGAAGGTGCCAAATGAATGGTATGTACATCAAAAAAGCAAAATGGATAAAAACGTAGACCAAGTAATGGAACTCACGCTCAAAAACTGAAGGAGAATCACCATCTGTGGAATTGCTAACATGTTGGGAATTTCATTGGCATAAGTTCAGGGCATTCTGAAACATTTGAATATGCCCCAGATTGCCACCATATTCATGTCCTATTTGCAGAGTGCAAAGTAGATGAAGAATCATTGTCAACACAAGCCAACACCTTCAAGACAGACTTGAAAGAGACTCAGAATTCCTTTTGAAGATAATTATAGACAATGAGATGTGGGCTTACGGGCATGACCCAGAAAGCCATCTTTGTGGAGGAGCCCATGCCCTAAAACGACAATACAAGTTTGCTCAAATGTGAAGGGCATGTCCACCATTTTCTTTGACATTACAAATTTCTTCCACAAACACAAACTGGAACCAACATTAATAAAATCACACCTCATGCCATCTGCAGGAAAACGTGCAGTGCAAATAACCTGAGAAATGAAATTCAGGGAACTGATGTCTCTACCTTGACAATAAACCTGTTCACTGCTTTGACACTGCATGAATTGCTGGCTACATATGACAATAACTGTCATTTCACACTCACCCTATGCACCAGATTGAGATGGTAAGTGTCCTGTGTGTATGGCTGCAAGATGATGCATAAGAACCATACCTAAAAATGTTCTCCTACAAATCTTCTAATGTGAAGGTCACCTTATGATAACATAAACAGCATACAGTGCATCTTACTGCTAATATAACACAAACAAATCTGTTAAAGTTACAAGTACCTTAATAAGAACATAGACTAATACAGGCACAAAATCATCTGCAGCTGGCACTCCTCTTTCACAGGCCATGGATAGCAGATTCATTATAGTTGTCGCACAGCGGAAAACACACTGCAGCTTATCGCGAGGCGTCTTATAAGCTGCTACTGCTGAAACTTCTGCCTGTGCTGATGGCCAGGGGCACTCATAATGAAACATCTAATGAAGAGAAGGCATCATTCAAACTTGTGTCCAAAAGACAACATGGCATAACAACAGATTATAGGACAAATGTATAAGTGAGAGCCAAATTAACTCTGAGAAGTAAGTGTATGGTTAATATACCTTGGGAATGCGTAGATCTTTGTGATTGGGTGTGATAACATTAGAAAGCTTCTTCATGTGTTCATGAAGAACCCTAAAACAAACAAAATTGTCACTTCAGTTACACAGTTAAATTCTTGGAATATAATACTTATACACCAAAATATGATGACTTTCGTGACTTCAAAGTAAGAACACATGGAAAATAAATAATAAACTTGAAAAGGTACATCCACTGCACATGGCAATTATTTTGAAGTCTGATGCAAAAATCTAAGTAATTAACTCTATGGTGCAGAGTCCTCCATTGGAAGCTAATAAGTCGTCAGCTAGATAATGAACTCCCTGGATTTTCTGGAACCTGACAGTTCATCACAGTGTTCATAACAGTGTGTCAATTGTTTCTATCTGCAGCCAGGTTAATCAAGTCCACACTGTCTCATACTATATCTTCAGCCTCATAGATATAAGTATTTCCCTCACCACCCTGTTCTCGAACACCCTCAGTGGATGTCCTTCCGTTACTGTGAGAGACACAAGTTTTACACAACACAAAACAGGTATAAGTTCAAATCCTAAAATGTTTAAAATACACAGAAAAAACAAACCTATTACTAACAAACCAACAGTAACTTCATTTAAACTAAATTCATTTTAAACAATTCTGTATAAATTTAATTCCAAATCCAATCATAATTCAGCAGACTGACCAATGTACAGCAAAGTTCCAATTCCAATTCAAACATAAAGTTACAACAGAATACGAGGTGTGAAGATTAAGTTCCCAGCATGACCCAGTGGTTGTTGTATTTAATTATTTACACAATAGTATATCCTGTCACATTTGACAGTCTCCTGGTGCAGCAATTCACTCAGTTGATCCAGTGTTTCCACTGTTCAAAACAGTGCTGCAACCCCTCGCTTGGAACACTCTTCAGGATGGTTGTCACATGTCCATGAATGTCAATGTCTCAAAATCTGTGGCCCTACGAAGTAGCCTTCAGTTTTCAAAATAGCCAAAGTTGTGCAGCATCAAATCTCTCCAAAGAGTTGTCTGATGTCCAGTTCTTTTGCTGTCTTTAAGTCTTTCCAAACCTCTTTCACCCTCTGGAGTCATTACTAAGTGCTCAGTGCACTGTGAAAAGACCCAGGATTTGAATGTCCGCCCATTACTCTGCATGTTCTTGGCCAATAAATTTAGTGGACATTCAGTTTTCTCAGCATCACACTGCATGTTGACTGCAGTTACTTTCTGGTACCAAAAGGGTTTAAACCATTTTTGACAGTCAACAATGCACTGGTTTTCCATAGCATCAACAAAATAAGTCTCTGTCAATAAGCAGAATTTCACTCATGCTTGTGCTTAACTTTGCATAAAAATTTGATGTTAATACATTGCTTCACCACCTATTACTCATTTTTCCATAATAACGAAAAAGCATGTTTGAACAGACGCTGGCACTGCTTCACTACTACTGCCTTACTTGCCTCAGAAACACATAAGAGATGACAACAAACATAATGCACACTCACTATTTGAAGTGACATCTCCACAGGTGTTCTGGGAACTTAACTGTCACACCTCATGAAAGGGAGGTGTCCTAACACCCTCCTACCATGGCCAGTAACGATCCACTCTACACAATGTAAGAGCTATGCAGATATAAAAATGAATCTGACATATCAATGTCTATACTTACAGTTACACATTTGCCATTAATTTTTAGCCTCCTTTAAAGTAGGTTGTTATACTCACTGATCTCTGGAGATATCGCCATCACCATTGGGATATAGCGCATGAGTATACACACGACTGATCACAGCCCGCTCAACTGCAGTATGTGCCTGCTCTATCTGTGAACTGCTTGCAGCTAAACACACACCAAAGGAATTGTGTTTCGTTACCAGACAAATCCAAAAAGTTAAACATATGAAAATACAACAGACATAACATGAATATATAATTCAATTAACTAATTCCATGGAACATGGTCCTTCTTGGATAGCCGCTAAGTCACTCAGCTGGTCAATAACCTCCTGCCTTTTACATGACCATACGGTTTACCACCATGTTCATAATAACCCTATCACTGAACCCTCATATGAATCCAGTCCATACCATCACACCTTGCATCTTGGAAATCCACTTTAAAATACAACATCCTTCCAGCCATACGTAGGGAGGCCACTTCTCTTCTGGTTTTCAAACTCCAAATAATCTGTTTCAGCCTCCAATCTTGTATAACATTCTCTAACATGCTAGTATTTTACAGTAAGATGTTGTTAGCCCCACACCACTCCCAAGCTCTGGACCACACCTTGCTGACCACCTAAAACTGCTTATTAAATATATTTGCAGATACCCTCCACACCTGGATGTTCTCTACTTCTTCTGCAACCTGAAGACGTACCATGCTGTGGTGAATACGTGTAATAACAATATTAACATACGTTCATGATCAAACATGCATATCAGTGAAATATTTGCCTGTTGTCTATCACATACAGACAAGAACATGGGCTGAGTATGTTTGACAATAGGATGTTGCTGATAATATCCGGGCTGGTGAAAACTGCTACCTGCGGAGTTTCACGTATTTGTACTCCATACCAAATACTACTAAGGTGGTCAAATCAAGGAAGACGGGAATATGAGATAGGAAAGACAAGTAGCACACATGAAAAAGAGAAATATAATAGGGCTTTGGTGGGAAAGGCTGGGGGAAAAACTACTTAGCACACCCAGGCATAGAAGGAAGGATAATATTGAAATGGAGCTTAAAGAAACAGAATTGTAGGGCATATACTGAAGTTATTTGGCTCAGGATAAACAGAAAAGTTTGGCTTTTGTGAATATGGCGATGAACTTTCCAGTTCCATAAAATCTGTGGAATTTCTTTAGCCCAAGGCCTATCAGCATTTCAAGAAGGACTCTGTTCCATGCCTTCATTAGATCAACAAATATATACTAAGCTGTGAATGCCTACATCAAATTTTGATGTGTAACATAAGTCTGTATCAAATCCTGATCTCAATATAAGATTAAAACAAACATTCTTATTTTAATTACATAAAGGAGGGGGAATGCCAAAGACACAAAATTCCATTGCTTCAATACACACAATGTTTTCACATTAGTATCAAATTTCAACAGCACTTGTACAAAATGAACAACCTATGACACTCCAACAAATCTGGAAATGTTATATCAGCTGTAGATTTCATACCTTGCCACATAGGATCCTTGTCCATTTCAAGTGCAAGAGTGTGCAGAAAATTATTCAGCAAATCTGTTTTCTCATCAGCAAGAGTCAACTGTTGAAACTCTGCAGTAAAACTACCAAGCATCTGCTCTCTTCTCTCCAGAAACATCCTCACACACACAGCCACCAGGAATCGGCTGCATACTTCGCGGTCACATTTCAGTCTCTCAGTGAGCCTAAAACAACCAATCACATTGCATCTGCTCAAAACACTATTTTATTCTTGACCAACTATCTTGTAACTATATCACATTTACAGACCTCATTTGTTTTCAGTGCACAGTTAAAAATCAAATTAGCTATGAAAAAGTAAAATTAAACACACAAACTTGAAAACTTACCTTGAATTTTTAAAAATGTTTCGTTTATGTCATAGAACTTTCAGTGGCATGCACTTCCAATTTTTAATCAAATTTTAAAATAAACACCCCTTATACTAATTCTGATTAAAGAAATGGGCACATGAAAAATTTCCATCACACTCATAAACATTCACAACAAGAAAGGATAGCATCACACCACAGCATACCTTTCCAGATGTGCCAAAGTTGACAGCAATCCTTGCCGACACCTCACCAAGTAGGCAATGTATGGAGACCGTTTCTGGTAATCTTCCTTAAGGGATTGGAATAGCTTCTGGCAACTGGTAAACAAATATCAAAACATTTTAAACTCTGATGACCATGCCTGAAATTGGCACATAATGGATTTCAATACACATTATGAATTTAAAGTACTTTCTTAAAAGTGTCTTTCACTGTGAATTTATATTGAATATTACGAATGTGCACTCTCTATAAATGTTCACACAGTATAGCAGAAATTGGTACTACAGTGGTCTACATATAATAGTTCACACAATGGCAAGTGAAATACAGTAAAAAGTAAAGTTTCTCAGGAGCAAAAAATGCTGTTCTGTATATGTACAATGGACAATCAAAGTAGATGTTCTAAATTTAAACTGCTTCAAGAATGCATGTTACAGAAAATGTAACATTTGCAAAAATTTCCGCACAATAATATATCAGACCTTTTTCTCACACAACGCACTGCATGTGATGTTTTGTATGCTAAATTTGTTACATATTTCTGACCACATGCCAAACAGTGAATATCACTTGATATTATGCCAAGAACTTAATTCTCTCATTTCAGTTCATGGAAGGAACCTGCATCTGTCCTTTCAATTCATGTGAGTGATTTTGAAACAAATATTTTTTACCTAAAGATGTGGCAAGATATTATGCTGAAATACACTGATATAATAAAATTACTTCTAAAATGTGGGGTTCTCCAAATTTCATTACACTCATGATGAAACAAAACTTCTACTATAACTACCAATGTACTCGATTACGCATAGTTACCCATTGTCATCAAACAGCCGGATGCAACGGAGTGTCTCGTGCAAATGTGCTATAAGAGAACGATCTTGGAGATTGATTGCTTCTGCCAGCTGCAACTGGAGAAATGAGACCAGTTCATTCTCCTTCTGCACCCGAGACTCCCTCTGAAATATTCACATTAGGAATAGTAAAGCATCTTCATGCCTGATGACAAGAAATGTGCCATGAGCTACCTCCACCTTCATGACAACAAAACCACTCTTGTGACCTGGCCTTAAAAATCCTGCAAAAATGGGGGGAAGTGAAAATCATGGGAAAATGAACATATCAGAACCTCATCCTTTGACAGTACTGTCCATTATGTACTAATGGGATAAGCTCCACTTGCATAACACTCAGAGTTTCATGAAAACAAGACAACAGGTTCAAAAACTGAAAGCGGACACAGAGATGTAGCACAGTGACTTCACACACCTACCTGTTGTTCTCCACCACCCCCCCCCCCCCCCCCCCCCCCACCGCAAAAAAAAAAAAAAAAAAAGAAGAAAAAAAAAAAACAGGTTCAAAAAAAGAAAACGGAAAAAGAGAGGTAGCCCACGGACCCCCCACCCCCCCCCGTTTTTTCCCCCCCCCCCCCCCCCCCCCCCGAGGAAGGAAAAACACAATACATGATTGTGGAACACAAAAACAGTTCAAAACCAAACAAAATACGCTAATTAACAATAAAACATTATACATTTGAGAGAGCTGAAAATTTTAAATATTTAGCTGTTATACTTAATGAAGATAACAATCACCAAACAGATTTACAAGAAAGAATAAAAAATGTGAACATAACATACTTTATGCTACAAACATTTTTTAGAAATAAAAATATATCTAAAAAACTAAAATTAAGACTAAAGAACACAATAATAAACAAAATTTTAACATATGCATCAGAAACCTGGATACTAACAAGGAAAGGATAGAAAGAAAATACACATTTTTGGAAGGAAAGTGTGTAGAAGAATTTTAGGCCCAGTATTTGACAATAAAAAAGAAAATTGGAAAATATTAACCAATGAAGAAATTTATGCAATGGTTAAAAAACCCACTATAACAGAGACAATAAGGTTAAATAGATTACATTGGTTTGCACATGTACAGAGAACGGAAGAAAATAGAATTCCCAAAAACGTATTATATATGAATTAGGAAACAACGAGGCTGAGAGGCAGACCAAGAAACAGATGGCAAGATGAAGTGAGGGAGGATGGAAGACTAGTTGGTGGAAAAGGGTGGAAGGAAAGGGTATAGAACAGAGACGAATGGAAGAAGCTCCTGAGAACAACAAGGAATCATCGCATTCTGCACATGCCAATGGAATGAATGAATGAATGAATGAAGGAAAGGTGGCTAACATGAGTACAGAAGGGTCTCTTACCGTATGGACGGCAGCATCTGTAGCCCAGGGAACATGCTGCAGGTCTGCTGTGCTCAGCACCATACGCAGTTTACGTTTGGCATCCATAAAAGCATATGAAGCTTCAACATTGGCTGGGTCCATACTTAATCTTTCATCGTCCACCTCACCTACTAACCGTGGTGCCTTCAAATCTGTACAAGGTTCAGATGCTGTAGAGTCTCCACTTGCACTAGGCTTGCGTCGATACTTAGCAAGAATGTCCTCAGTTGTATCTAGAATGAGAAATGGACTGTTACAGGCAGAGTCTGCTTATTTTCTGTACAAAGTTAGATTTTAATACTCTTGTTATCTTTATGGTTTATTTTACAATGACATCAGTAGCTCAGACAATAAAGCACTGAATGGTAAAATTATCAGTCAATGAAGAGGACATGAAGGGTAGCTATTATGGAATTTGAGGTACTATCTTAACATCTGCCTAGAAGGACTGGGAAAAACCACCAAAAAAAAAAAACACCATTCAGCACAGCTGTCCTCTGCATCTGAACGTTGGACCTACTCAATATGTAGGATCGGCACCCAATCAACTGAAATGTTTGGCTTTAATATTCTGTATATGGATCGTATCAGCTGCCACATTTGTCCACAATGTGACCATAAATTAAAATCATACATTCCACATGAAAAAGCCCTAATACCTTCATGTTCTGCACCAACAGTAAGAACTGATATATTCAATTACTCCCAACACTAACTTCACTTAATAAACAATTCACAGAACTTTTTTATGGTATGAACCTTACTAGTGTTTATGATCCAGAGTTCATACAACATACAGATACAAGTGTTTCACATTTTTACCGAATATTAAAAAAAAATCAATTCCCCATACAGCATTCCAAAAAATCAGTTTCTACTGCCAACCTATATTCTGAAGCACCCTGTGTAATGGTGTCACTGGCAGCACCAGTTGTGATAATAATTTATGGAATACACTAACTCATGGCAAGTGTGCTACATGGTAAAATAAGATGCCATTTTGGAGATCAGTACACACATTCCATTTACTAAAATGAAAAATCGTTCCATCCACAGACATGCAAGGTCACAGTCTAGCAAGGGTCAGATTTTATAAGTGTGAATTTAGCTTAATTTATACCTTGCTGTTTTTGGTCCTAATACAGTAATCATGTTCCTCAACCACCCATCAGTCAATTATATACCAACAAATCAAACTAATGGCATATTCTGCATTACAACTTCTGCTCAGAACTCCTTCTTAACCAGTTCATATTATGTGATCCAGACAGCCAATATTTCTTTAGGAGTAATGAAATTTTTCATTCTGGTGTTCTGACAGGCTGATGCTATCTTCAAGACAACAACCGGTTCTGCTCTATCATAATTCTTCACAAACAATATGAAAGCTCCAAAGATTTCCTTCTAATAGGCAAGTAATGCATACACTCAGTATTATTTTCTTGACACCTTTCAATATTTCTTTCATTAAACAGGTGAGAAATGCATAATTTTACATGCTTTCTATCCATAGCACTATAATCAACTGAAACATACCAGCAATACCACCTTGACTTAAACTTTTATTAGTGAAGTATACTGTGGGTGAAAAAATTCTGCCACATTGTGTGCAAAAACAATGAGTCTGATTTTGATCCGTGTTAGAAATACGTATTGCACATGCCTTACTGTCAAGTGTATCTAAGTGATTAATATGGTTTAGTTATACTGCTCCAAACATCACCTTATTATATGAGTATCAAATTCTGAGATTGGTTAAAACAATAATTTTCTCCAAAATGTCTATACAGTTACTGCATATCACAAAATACAAACATCTGTAATGAAAGAGACATCTAGCAATGAGGATGTCAAACTGCATGTGTCTGTTACAAAAGGGCACATACTTGCACTTAAAGGAAACTAACAAAATTATAAGCAATGAACAATATGACACACAGTACGACTACGCACCATTACTGGTGTGTGTTGGTTGGACCTCTTCTGACATACCCCTCCTGAGCCTTACACGAGGAACTTCACCTTCACCCACAGTTAAAGAAGATTCGTAGCTGGGAAAGTGAAACATATAACACTTTCTAAAAACAGTGAATATTACACCGTACACAATTACTTTATATGAATGTGCAAACAAAGCAGAGTGAATAATGGACCTGAATGAAGCATTAAAGTCAACAAAGTTCACAAATATATTTTATAATTTTTCTATTTCAGAAAATAGAGTGGAACTTAAATTCAGCTGAGTTGAAGGTTGCTATCTTCTAGAATGTTATGCTATAAACGTTTCAGAGAAACCTGCTGCATTCTTTACCAGAGTAAATAATCGACCCTCATGATGGTGGCAGCAAGTTTCTCCAAACAAACTGGTACGCATGTAACAGACTACATGGTGTCACATCATAGAAAATAGCAATCTTCATGGTCACTGCAATGAGAAACTCAAATCTTATAATAAACTGAATTAACTGCCATTTTTTACTTCATATATTCCAATGCATTGTTATCTCATGCTCTTTAATCAAAAATGCATCCTGGATCCCCCAAACACAGACAAAATTCAATCAAAAATTAATTACCACACACATAAAAGTATGTGCATTAACTTGAGTGTGCTGATACAACAATGCAGTTTAAAATGCACATGATCTTAACTTTCCTGCATTGCAGGAGCAAATCCTCAAATACTGCTCACACGAAAAGCAGACATTCATATTTTCCTCATTTGTCCTGTATAAACTTGTGACGGTACAGACACTGAACTGGCTGACAATGAATCACATTAATTGCACTGCCTGCCGTCACACAAAACAGTCTGAGTGGAAGCAGTGATTCAAACTGTCAGATAAAATCATGTTCCTGTATTATACAATACACAGTATCCAAACAATCACCAGGCACAGAAGACTGAATAAGTATGAGATACAAAAGAATTTTACAATAGAGAGAACCGTACAAAATCCTGTTAGAACTGAGAATGGCTACTATCTGATAAAAGAAGGGTGCAAACTTTTAATAAGCATATAGCACCACCTACCAACGGCCAAGGAAATCATCAGCTCCTCGCAGCGACTTCACCCTGCGACTCTTAAAAGGCAGCTTGAAATTCCTGAAGAAACCCCTTTTATGCTTCTGATCATCATCAAGGAGATCCTAGAAAGAAAAAGCAGTAAACACAATTTTAATCACTAAAACCAAATAATCTATGAATTATTCTTATTCAGCCAAATGCTCTAACCAGTGGATTATAATGACAAAATCAATTACAGTGGTTATATAATGCTGACAACAAGTAGGGTGGTTGCACATAAATTGGAAAGGATATGAAACCGAGTGGCTGTGGTCTGTCTTAGAGTACTATACCATCATCTGTGTGAAAACTGTTGAAAACCAAGGAAATGTTAGTCACGACAGCTGGTTTTAGGACCAATATTTCAACCCAAGACCTGCTGAATATGAAGCAGAAGTGGCAAACCTTGCAACCGGGACATTCAGCAACAGTCCCAGCATGCAAGATAAACGTGGGAGTACTTCCCTATGTCCAGTACTAAAGTGCAGCAACAAGCCAGTAATAATAAAAGCAATTGCAGTGGTCAAAAACACTACAAATTAAGAATTCAAGCACACAATTAAGCAGCACACACCTTTAAAAAAAGGGCATCAGAAAATGAAAATAAGCTATGATGCAAGTAAATTTGTGCAGCAGCATATCATAATTCTGACGATGAATATCCAAAATCCAAAAATTGGTAATGTAAATAACTCACTTAATGCATGCACAAATATCTTTGTTACCAAGCTGACAGTTGCTAAGATGGCCAAGGAATTACTTCATTTTTATGAAGCCAAAGTTTCAATAACATAATCACAATTAACTGCCCCTTAACAAAAGTTGTATATTTATTTGAGACCTGTTACCATACAGCATTTGAGGACTTCAGACTAATGTCTAGATGAAATAAAAACACCAAAACTGCACCAAACTACAAGCTTCACTGGAGACAGGATGTACAGTATCAGTGAGAGTTTATAAAATAGACACATCCAGTTATGCAACTAATATGAAAATAATGTTTCTACCTTATCCCCACGCTCAGCAGTCTTGTCGAAGCTAATGCTCTTAGGAATTGCACCAGTAGAAGAACCAGCAGACTGTGGCTTTGTTGCAGAAACCTCCTCATCCACAATCACAGCATGACCATTCAAAACCAATGTGGTAGGAGCAAGTGGCAAGTCTATGAGAGACAGAAAAATCAACCATCAAACTGGCATATTAAATTGGGTGTTACAAAATGCACAGCAACCGTTGGCTGTCCTGCAGTGTTAACTGTAGCAGAATATGATGAGCATGGGGAGCAACTATGGGATGTGCAGCAGTAATGGCTGTTACAGAATATAGTCAGCAACTGGTGACTGTTCAGCAGCAATGGCTGTTACAGAATATGGTGGGCAAATGCTGGCTGTGCAGCAATAATGGCTGTTACAGAGTAGGGTGAGCAACTGCTGGCTGGGCAGCAGCAATGGCTGTTACAGAATACGGTGAGCAACTGCTGGCTGTGCGGCAGTAATGGCTGTTACAGAATATGGTGAGCAACTGCTGGCTGTGTAGCAGCAATGGCTGTTACATAGTATGGTGAAAAACTGCTGGCTGTGCAGCAGCAATGGCTGTTACAGAATACGGTGAGCAACTGCTGGCTGTGCAGCAGTAATGGCTGTTATAGAATACAGTCAGCAACTGCTGACTGTGCAGCAGCAATGGCTGTTACAGAACACAGTGAGCAAATGCTGCCTGCACAGCAGCAATGGCTGTTACAAAATATGGTGAGCAACTGCCAGCTGTGCAGCAGTAATGGCTGTTACAGAATACGGTGGGCAACTGTTGGCTGTACAGCAGCAATGGTTGTCACAGAGTATGGTGAGCAACTGCTGGCTGTGCAGCAGTAATGGCTGTTACAGAATACAGTGAGCATCTGCCGGCTGTGCAGCAGCAATGGCTGTCACAGAGTATGGTGAGCAACTGCTGGCTGTGCAGCAGTAATGGCTGTCACAGAGTATGGTGAGCAACTGCTTGCTGTGCAGCAGTAATGGCTGTTACAGAATATAGTGAGCAACTGTTGGCTGTGCAACAGCAATGGCTGTTTCAGAATACGGTGAGCAACTGCTGGCTGCGCAGCAGTAATGGCCGTTACAGAGTATGGTGAGCAACTGTTGGCTGTGCAGCAACAATGGCTGTTACAGAATACGGTGAACAAATGCTGGCTGTGCAGCAGTAATGGCTGTTACAGAATATGGTGAGCAACTGCTGGCTGTGCAGCAGTAATGGCTGTTACAGAATATGGTGAGCAACTGCTGGCTGTGGAGCAGCAATGTCTGTTACAGAGTATGGTGAGCAACTGCTGGCTGTGCAGCAGTAATGGCTGTTACAGAATATGCTGAGCAACTACTGGCTGTGCAGCAGTAATGGCTGTTACAGAATATGGTGAGCAACTACTGGCTGTGCAGCAGCAATGGCTGTTACAGAATATGGTGAGCAACTGTTGGCTGCACAGCAGCAATGGCTGTTACAGAATATGGTGAGCAACTGCTGGCTGTGCAGCAGCAATGGCTGTCATAGAGTATGGTGAGCAACTGCTTGCTGTGCAGCAGCAATGGCTGTTACAGAATATGGTGAGCAACTGCTGGCTGTGCAGCAGCAATGGCTGTCATAGAGTATGGTGAGCAACTGCTGGCTGTGCAGCAGCAATGGTTGTTACAGAATACGGTGAGCAACTACTGGCTGCACAGCACCAATGGCTGCTACAGAATATGCAAAACTGTAGGTGATAACATCTGCTTACAGCAGTAGATGGCCACTAGCAGAAAACATCGAACAATATGGAATGTAATGAATGCTGCAACAAGCAACTTTCTTCTGACAATCTAAGGATAAAGACAGCCAGTATCTTCTAAACTTTTTCATATACCTGGACAGATACTGTGAAAAAAACTGAAAAACAAAATGAGAGTGGAAGGACAAATTATAGCGGTCAATGACCTATGTGAATACCATGCATCTTTTGAGGCTTCCACTGCAGTGTAAATGAGATCTGTGACATTTCAGAACAACCTATCGTTCTCACTGGTACCAACACTCCAGTAACATTGCTAATGTGTTTCTCTTTGTCTTCCATGACAATCACCTCAGACTGAATTTGGTCAACAGATTTTGCCAGTTTCCTAACTCCATATACACACCTGGAGTAGGTGTCACAGTCTTTGGTCTGGGGTCAGATCCACTGCCACTACTACTTGTTGAAGCAAGACTGGTTGAACTAAGTCGTACAACATTAGGAATTACATCTCCTACACTGTCTCTGTCAGTCTCTTCTTCAGCATGCACCTGTTAGAAGAATGTAGGGACAGATTAATTACAAGCATTAAACACACTGAAGTGAATTGGAATATGAGTCCAACAGCAAAAATATTTTAAATTAACCCTTTGACACCGGAATTAACCCCCCCCCCCCCCCCCCCCCCCCCTTCCCCCCTCTCCCCCCT
>Ga0131853_10009000_pt1 | contig 18219 bp, 17 predicted proteins | sample TergutLab28metaG_FD_92764 | JGI IMG/M metagenome (GOLD analysis project Ga0131853, IMG submission 92764) | Labiotermes labralis P1 segment gut microbial communities from Petit-Saut dam, French Guiana - Lab288 P1 (version 2) (version 2) | ecosystem: Host-associated > Arthropoda: Insects >... | reverse complement strand
TGGAGCATATCTTTTTTATATAATCCGACAGGGTCTTGAATTACAAACAGTTTTCGTGAATGCTTGTTAATTTGCAATCTATATATAAAATATCTATCTCTCAATGTGTCTGCTGTGTTCCATTCATTTGGCGTTAAATGAATTTTGTTGAACTGTAGCGGCTTGCGGCTAATTGTCGTTTTGACCTCAATATATCGCTTTCGTCCATCCAATTCCACCGATTGAATGTCGTAACCAACCGCAAGCTGCGTTGGAATGTGTTTAATCAAATGCAGTAATTCCTCGCGTTCGCCAATTTTCAAGCGTTGGCATTCGTGAGAGTAAGCCAGACCTTCTCCCATATCGCCAATATCTTTGGCGGACATCTCCGCATCGTCATCTTCAAGCGAATTTTTAAACGCTTCAATGCTTGCTTCTTTAAGCTCGTTATATTCACCAGAATCAGTTGATATAAACGCCAGCAAATCCGTTTCAAAATCAGTGTCTGACAGCTCGCTATTGGCATAGTCAAACCAACGCTCCTCTTCACGGCGTATATCTTTAAGCGTTGCGGATTTGTTCGCTATCATTTCGTCGTATCCGCTAAACCACAACTTGGAGCTGATAAATTTTAGGACAGTTTCTGTTTCAAGGGTGTTTATGTAAAATCGTTTCCTATCATGTGTAACAAGTAAGTTTGCAATTTCCATATACTCAAGAATATCCCCGGCGTAGCGGACAACATCGCCTGTTTTATCGTATCCCAGTTTTGTCTCGCGGTTTTCAGAAATTCTTCGCCACGCAGCCGCAGGGGGTTCGTTATCTCTTGTGCAGCGCAAATCGTTCAAAATGCAATGGCAGACTTCCTCTTTCGTCACAAAAGCCCTGCCTTTTGTTTCGGCCTCTCCGGCTTCTAATACTTTCAGTATGTAGCTGGCTGGCTTGAATCGTATCCCAGCCTCTATCATCGTCGCGACTTCATAATCTTTAACATGTGCGCCCGGATATTGGAACAAAAACATAAATTTCTTAAACAACTCGACTAAATCCTGTTTTTCGACGAGCTCAATTGCTCTGCGCCTTGCAACTGTTCTACCGTTGCCTTGTTTGTTAAAAAAAGCGAACAAAGTCGAGATCTCGGTTCGCCAGTTATTGATTGTTGCCGGCTTTTTTGTCGCATTGCCGGGATATTGATATATGATTTTGTTCAGAATCTCGTTAAACTCCGAACTTGGCAAATCGGGAATCTTCGATATCTCCGTCGCCATGAATATAAGAACATTCTCAATGTCGCGTTTGAATCTTGGGCGAACGAGATGGAGTCTATAATGATACTTTTCAGGTGTTTGATATAATGTCATCTATTCCACTACCTCATCAAGCATTTTTTTGACCTGCTCTGCTAAGCGCTCTGCCATAAGCGGCGGCACAGCATTGCCAACCTGCCGAAACTGTTGCGTTTTGTTCCCCGTGAAAATAAAATCATCAGGAAAAGACTGCAGCCTTGCACACTCCCTAACTGTCGGAACGCGGTTATATTTATAGTGAAAGTGATGCCTATGCCCTGTGTCAATTGTCGGGGCAGGTTTCACATCGGGAAACCTTGTCCATGCAACATTAAATTTTCTCGTGCTTTTAAAGTCCGCCGGTAAGCATTTATAATTGCCGCCCGCAGGGATTAATGCAATGGTACTCCTCACATTCTCAGAGTGATTTGCAGCAATATGGTTTCTTACACTGTTCGAGCGGCGCCTCATCAGCTTTTGATACTCCGATGTAGGTTCGCTGGAATAGGGCATATCGTCTTCGCCCAACGTATCAACCAAAGGCGGCAAGTCGGACAATGCCTGAGTGCAGCTCACATACTCATCACTTGTTTCAGGGTATGTAAATTCACCCGTTTTATAGCCAACAAAAATTACTCGCCTTCTCATTTGCGGAACGCCGTAGTCAGCTGCGCATAAAATCTTATATTCAACTTGATAGCCTGCAGCATTAAACTCATTAATTATGCTATCTTTTATTTCCCCACCAAAAAGACTTACAAGTCCCGGTACATTTTCAATTATGAACGCTTTGGGTTGTATTTCTTTAACTAAGCGTATGTACGATAGATAAAGGCGATTGCGTGGGTCATCAAATTTCCTGGGACCTGACAAAGACATGCCTTGGCACGGTGGGCCGCCAACAATAACATCAATTTCAACATCTCCAACAACTTTTTTAATGTCCGCATATGAAATATCCGTAATATCGCCGTAAATGGTTTTTGAGCCCTTGTGATTTAATTCGAAAGTGTTTAACGCTGCCATGTCATTATCAATGCCAAGCACAACATTAAAACCCGCACACTCAAAACCATAAGAAAGCCCACCGGCTCCGCAAAATAAATCGAGGACATTATACGCTTTATTACTCACTTGAATCCTCCTTGCAGGCTCTGTGATAGAGCTTACTCAACGTCATCCCCGGGCAGCTCATCATCTCCCCAATCAATGTCCTCATGGTCTATGGCTTCTCCGCGAAGATATTCGGCGTGAGCTTCTCTGATGTTCTCTCTATCCTCTTCAGAAATATAATCATCGTCCAACATTGTTTTCAGAAATTCGATAAGCGCAATTTGCTTTTTTTCCGAAAGCTGTTCAGCCATTAAAATAATTTCTTTTGATAAAGGGGTCATAATTTTACTCCCATTCGTTATTTGCAAATGTCTCCTCGCGGCCCGATATCTGTTATAACTATATTGTTATTATCGTCATCAAGTAAATATAATACTCGCAGATTACCAACGCTCAAGCGATAGATGTTATCATTCGGAAAGTATTTAACATCGCCCTTTTGGAATACGCCTTACGCACGGCTTCCATCCCTTCTTCCAAAACCCACACTACCTCAACAACGCATCCCTCATCCTCCGAAGCCCCTCTTGGAGCATCGAGCGCGTGCAGGCTAGGTTTATGCGTTCAAAACCCTTGCCTTCATCACCAAAGATATATCCGTCGTTTAAGGCGATCCTTGCCTCTTTCATCATCAGCTCAAGTTTCTCATGGTCAGGCTCATACGCGCTCAAATCAACCCAGAACAAATACGTGCCTTCTATGTAAATCGGGCGCGATTTTGGTAGTTCTTTCGCGAAAAACTCCATGCACAAATCAACATTGCCGTCAATATAGTCGTTCACCTGCTCGAGCCACTCATCGCCCTTGGTGTAGGCAGCAATTGTAGCGGCCGCGCTCAGCGGATTTATACCGCTGATATGAAGCTTGTCATTGACTAAGTCGTTGAAGCGTTTTTTGTACTCGTCATTATGAATGACTATATTGCTGACTTTAAGCCCTGCCATGTTGAAAGCCTTGCTGGGTGCTGTGAGCGTTATAATCTCATCCAAATAATCGCCCGCGACTTTGGCACAAGGCGTGAATTTTACACCTCTTCGCACGGTATCTGCGTGGATTTCGTCAGAAACTATCCACTTGCCGTATTTTTTGGCGAGTGCTACTACCTTTGCAAGCTCATCGCCGCAGAACACTCTGCCGGACGGATTATGTGGGCTGCATAACATGAGCCCTTTGTTCTTTGGGTCGGCAAACTTCGCTTCCAAATCAACATAATCAATCTCATAGCGTCCGTCTTTAAGGATGAGCGGATTATTCACAACTCTACGATTATTATTCCTGATTTTTATCGCAAACATATGGTAAACAGGCGGCTGGATGATAATCCCATCGCCTTCATCGCTGAGCATATTGAGCATAATAGCGATAGCCGTGACCAGACCCGGGCAAAATAACACATCTTTATTATCCACATGCCAGTCATAGCGCTTTCTAAACCAGCCCGTCACTGCATCCTTGATTTCATTATCAAAAGCGGTGTATCCGAAAACCAGCTTGTCCACGCGCTCATGCAGAGCCTCGATTATAGGGTCAGCGGCTGCAAAGTCCATATCAGCGACCCAAAATGGCAGCGCGCCGGGTTCGTTGCCGGCCGGCGGATGTTCCCATTTAATTGAGTATGTACCACTGCGGTCTGTTGGTTGGTCGAAGTCGTATTTTTTCATTTTAATTGCTCCTTTCCGGGGATGGGGTTGATGGTGGTTATTTGCCTGGCAACGTTGCGCAAGCCAAGAATCAGCATTTGTATAAAGGCGCACAATGTGCACCCTTATAGTCACATAAAATGAAAACCGTCCAATAAAACTTGCAATTTTAGCCTAGAGTTTCTCGCCAGAACCCAACCGTGCCTTTTGGGTGTCACACAACGGGCACGGTTGGGTTCTGCCTCCTTGTTCTGGGCTAAAATTACTGCGTTTTCTTTGGACACTTTTCAATTTACATGACTATACGATTATCTATTAATTTCCAAAACCTTATAAAAAGCCACTCCGCCGGGCGTTTGTACTTCAACTTTTGCTCCTTGCGCCTGCCCGATTAAAACGCTGCCAAGCGGCGATTCGTTAGAGATACGCCCGTTCATAGGGTCAGCCTCTGTTGAGCCTACGATTGTATATTCAACCTCTTCCTTAAATTCCTCATCAAAAAGCTTAACCTTCGCACCCAGCCCAATTGTTTCCGTGTCAAGATCTTCAACATCAATAACTTCGGCGTTTCTAAGCATTTTTTCCAAAGAAGCTATGCGCGCCTCAGTTTCTGCCTGCTCCTCTTTCGCCGCGTCATACTCGGCGTTCTCTGATAAGTCGCCTTGGCCTCTGGCTTCTTTAATTTTCTCCGCTATCTGCTTGCGCTTGACGACTTTCAGCTCCTGAAGTTCTTCCTCCAACTTTTTAAGCCCGTCGTATGTTAGCATTGTTTTCTTTTCGCTCATAATTTGTCCCTCCGGGATATATAGAATACTGATGTTGATTATAACTTAGTGGTTGGTGGTTTGTCAATTGTTGCTCTAGCCTCGCTCCAAATACTCTCGGTATCCATCAATCAATCGCTCAACTTCCTCAAAACTCGAAAGCTTAACCATCTCCTTGCGCACCTCGGCGTTACCTTTTAGCCCCTTTACGTACCAGCAAAGATGTTTTCGCATCTCACGCACGCCGATGTATTCGCCTTTCGATTTTATAATCTCGCGCGTATGCAAAAGTGCCGTTTCAAAACGCTGGTTCGGCGTCACAGGTTCAGGCTTTACGCCTATTTTCAAATACTGCGAAATTTCTTTGAAAATCCATGGATTGCCCTGCGCGGCGCGCCCAATCATGACCCCGTCACAATTTGTATGCTCCATGATTTCAAGATATGACTCCAAATCGACTACATCGCCGTTGCCGATAACGGGAATCTTGACGGCTTCCTTCACTTCGCGAATGATGTCCCAATCCGCAACGCCGCTATAGAACTGCGTCCTGAACCTTCCATGAACGGCAACGGCGGAAGCCCCAGCATTTTCCGCTACTTTAGCGACTTTCACGGCATTTTTGCTCAGCTCGTCAAAGCCTTTTCGTATCTTGACCGTCACCGGTTTTTTCGATGCCTTCGTGACCGCCTCAACAATGCGCCCGATTTTATCAGGCTCTTTCATAAGCGCGGAGCCGTCGCCGTTTTTGACAATCTTCGCCGCCGGACAGCCCATGTTAATGTCAATTATATCAAACGGCGAATCATCCAGCTTTTTCGCCATCGCTGCAAGAATATCCGGCTCCGAGCCGAACAGCTGGATACTTCTGAACCGCTCGCTCGGATGAATTTCTAAGAGTGGCGCAGTATTTTTGTTGTTATAACTCATGCCTTTCGCGCTGACCATCTCAGTATAGGTCAGCGCGCAGCCCATGGACGCGCAAATGCCCCTAAATGTCGCGTCGGTAATGCCTGCCATGGGTGCTAAAATCGTGTTGCCGGGAATTTCGACATTCCCTATTTTCAGCTTATTCATTATTTTTACCCTCTTTTAGTACCATAATCACATAAAACGTCTTCAGCGACAGAAAAAACTCCTGCTTCTCACGCGCAAGCTTGTCCAAGTCAAGCTTCGCGCCGATTTCGTCAAAGCTTTCATCCCATTCCTCGGGCAGACATTCAAAATAGACATCGCCATTCCCCCGAAACTTCAACGCGAAAATGCAGTGCAGCTTTTCGGCGTAAAATGTGCAAATTTGGCGAACCTCGTCCAAAACAGACGCAGGCAGGTTCGCAAATTCGGGATTGTAGTAATAGGTTTTGTTGTAGATTGAGGCTCTGCCTAATAGCTGTTTGTTTTCGTTCATGGTATCTCCTTAATAAATTGTTGCGACTTATTGTTGGAACGTAGTTCGCCACTCATAACCATGTCATTACGGGTCAAGCGGGCACGGACGTGCAGGTAATGACAAAATTGTAGCAATGAAGCAAGCTGCATGCCTTGCGAAGCTGATATATCCTTTCTTACAAATCACTCTCATAAATGCCTTTAACCGAAACTTCGCCCGAATTGAGCATGCGCCGCTCACCACCGGGCAGCTCAACATATAGCTCACCGCCATCACTCACACCCACGCACATGGCTTCATACGAGGCATCGTTTTCATGTATCGTAACCTTTTTGCCGATATTTAGGCAAAGGGCTTTGTATTCGTCAATAAACGAGCCGATTCCTTGCATATCAAAACGCCTATAATAAGCCGAAACCTCGCTCAAAATCGTCTTTATAATCTCCGCGCGATCATGCTCACGCCCGGTTAGCATGTATAACGACGTCCCCTTATCCGCAAGCTCAGACGGAAACGACTTGCGCCCTACATTCACGCCAATGCCGATAATAACGGCGTCCATAACGCCCTCCGTGAGTATGCCACAGATTTTCCTGCGCCCGGCGACTATGTCATTTGGCCATTTTATAAGGGCTTTATGCGGCGTGCTTACCAAAAGGCGCTCCAGCACATTCGCAACACACACTCCTGCCATAAGCGTCAACTGTGCGGCAATACTACCTTCGCGTACGTTCGGCTCTAAGATTGTGCTTATGTAAATATTTTCGCCATCTCCATCCCAACTTTTGCCGAGCCGCCCACGGCCTGCGGTTTGGCTTGCGGCTATTATCGCCGTGCCAGCGGACGCGCCGTTTTTTATCAAATCCTTAGCGTAGGTGTTAGTTGAGCCTATTTTGTCTAGGAATATTATATTTTCGGCAACTCGCGGAGCGTGGAAGCCCATAAAACTTTCTATTGTCATGTTAGTGCCCCCTTCTTCTGTTCTCGCTACGCTGTAGTTTTATTGCCATATAATAAAACAGAGAAATGATAATTGCAGCGGGAGTAACAAACAAAACAAATCTTATCGCCATCCCTAAATCCGGTATAAAAATCTCGAGGAACTGCCTGGTCGTTACCGTATGTATTCCATATGTAACGGCGTGCTCGATTACTCAAAATAGCCTTATAAACATTGTTATAACGTGTCCTGTATTTAATACCGCGAAAAACGGAGCCGACGGATTTTCCATAAACCTTTCACATATCTTAGAATCGCCAAAAACCATCCAAAGTATAAATGCTATCAACGGAATGAAAAAGGACAATGCCACAATAACGCCAATCGTATTATCGAACGCGCGTGGGCCGACCACGCGCTCATATGTAACGGCAACGGTGGTTATTGTGGCTATTGTGAATAATATTTGCAACAACGCATGGTATAAGCTCTCAAGCTTTGTCAACGCTTTCATCTCTTAGCCTCGATTCCCAATCTTACCAATAAGCCACGTAAGTACAATAAACAGCACCAGCACACCTACTGTATTTAGCACATAACCGGGCAGGGTATCCAGGACAAACTCCCAAAAATCAACAATTATGCCCCAAATCTCTGTCATGTCCGGCACCACAATATGGAGAATCTGCCGAGTGTTCAGATTTTGCACTCCATATATTCTCGCATATCCGACCACATCACGCAAGCGTATAAGCACGGTAATAACATTCGCCGTATTCAGTATTTTCATATAAATGACGGATGGATGCTCGTCAAGTACCTTAAGCCGGTCGTTTAAAATCGCCCAAAGAATAAACGCCGCCACCGGGATAACAAAGAGGAAAAACAATGACGTAAACGCCAAAAGCACTGTAAAGCCCCAGCCAAACCTGACCGCGACTATGTTGAAGAGCGTCATGAATGTGGCGGTTGTCAGCATTATTTGTAGTAAAGTGTATAGGTATTTTTTTAGTTTTGTCATCTTTTTGCTCCGCGTGGTGTGTTTGTAGAGGTTGGCTATTACCTGTGCGTGCCTACACAAGCCCCTTACCCTCCAACAACCTATGCAACCGAACCTCCGCCCCGAACTCCCTCGCAAGCGAATAATACCCACGAAGCTTGTCAGCACTAACTCCATCCCTCACCTTAACCGCGCGAATCATAAGGTTCTTAGCCGTGTCCTCAAAACCTGCAAACTCCATCACCGAAACTTCATAACCCAACGCCTCCAAAAGCTGCCCCCTGAGCGCGTCCGTCAACAAGCTCGCGAACTGCTCCTTGAGCGCGCCATGTTTTAAGATCGGTGCGAAAAGCTCATTATCAATCTGCCCAAAAAGCTCATGTTGGCAGCAAGGCACGCTCAAAATCACCTTTGCGCCTGCGTTTATCGCATGAAACAACGCGTAGTCAGTCGCGGTGTCACACGCGTGAAGCGTAATTACCATATCAATTTTTCTATCGCCGCTAAACTCCGCAATATCACCGCAGTAAAACTTCAAGTTTTCATAACCAAGCTCATCAGATAACCGCGCGCAATGTTCAATAACATCCTTTTTCAAGTCAAGCCCGGTGACGTTCACATTTTTGCCAAGCACAAAGTTAAAATAGTGATAAAGCGCGAAACTCAAATAGCTCTTGCCGCAGCCAAAGTCCAGTATCTGCGCGTTCTCAGGCACGTTTTCAGCGACACTCGCCAAGGTTTCCAAAAATTTATTAATCTGGCGAAATTTCCGTTGTTTATCGGCGTAAACCTTGCCGCTTTGAGCCATCAAGCCGAGCTTTATGAGTAGTTCATTCGGCTCACCGTCTTTCAATATGTAGTTTTTCGCGCGGTTATGTTCGTAATTTATCGGCGCGGCTTCTTTTGACTCACTGATTTTTTTATAATTGCCCTTTTTGCCGACTAAAAGCTTGAACGAGTCTGCCCCGCACTCAACTTCCCATTGTTTATAGCCAAGCTCGTATATCTCTTCCAACTTGCGCCGAATTTCCGCCCCGTCCAAGTTATAATGCACAACCTTGTCCGCCGCATGAAAAGAAAACTGTGCCACTCGCTTGTTTTTAATTATGAGCGGAGTCGCTATGATTTTCTTGTAGATATTTGAGGAGGCTCTTGGCGATGAGATGATTAAACGGCTGAAAGCCTCACTATTTATCGCTTCATACACATCGTCCAGTGCCTGCGTAAAACTATTTAAGCCCAAAATAATCCCTCACTCCTCCCATGAAATAGAGCGAGCCAAACGCGCAGATTATATCATAAGGCTCGCTTGTGGAAATGGCGTAACCCAGGGCTTCGCGGACATTACCTTTAAACTCAACGTCACTATGAAACGAAGATATCCGCTCCATAAGCTCCTCGCCCGGCATTGCTCTGTTTGTATCGGGCGTGAGAGTTATAAACCGCTTGGCAATGGGTGCGAATGGCGCGAATAGAGCTTGAACGTCCTTATCCGCCATACAGCCGCAAACGAATGTCAGTTTATAGCCTGCGAAATAGGCGGACAGCTCACCAAACAGTGCATTTGCCCCTTCCGCATTATGTGCGCCGTCGATTATCACTATCGGCGCATTGTTTACCACCTCTAACCTGCCCGGCCAGACGGCCGCGGCAAGCCCACTTTTAATGTTTTTATCACTGATATCAAAGCCTTTACTCCTAAGCTCTACACACGCCAGAGACGCGAGAGCCGCGTTGTAAACCCCATATTTGCCCAGCAGTTTGATTTCAATATCGCCAAGCTCTGCAAAGCTAAAACTTGTCCCACTGAGCCTCATGGCTTTTATCTCCACCGCACGCTCGTCAAGCTTTATGAGCCGCGCGTTTTTCGTAGCACTTGTGCGCTCAAAGACCTCCATGACCGAATCGATGGCCGGATAGGCGATCGTCGTGTGGTTAGGCTTGATTATCCCTGCTTTTTTCGCGGCAATTTCGGGCAGAGTTTGCCCCAAATAGTCCATATGGTCAAAGCCGATGCTTGTGATTACGCTAAGCAGGCTTTCGTTTTCGCTAATAACATTGGTCGAGTCGATAATCCCACCAATGCCAACCTCAAGCACGACTATCTCGCAAGAAGCTGCCGCAAAATGCAGCATTGCCATAGCCGTAATGATTTCAAACTCGGTGGGCGACTCGAAGCCGTCATTAATCATCTCATTCGCCTTTTGACGGATGAGTTCGGTATATTTCGCAATTTCATCTTCGGTAATCTCGGTTTTATCCACGCGAATCCGCTCGCTAAAACGTTGCAAATGCGGCGAGATGAAAAGCCCGGTTTTATAATTCGCGTTCATAAGCACCGAATGTATGCACGCGCAGACCGAGCCTTTACCGTTCGTGCCTGCCACGTGGACGAATTTGAGCTGTTTATGTGGATTTCCCAAAAGTTCCAGCAGTCGCTCTATACGCTGCAAGCCTGCTATTTTGCCGAATTTCGGCGAGGTTGTTATATAGTTTATGGCTTCATTGTATGTCATTTTAATGCTGCTCCTTTAACTTTGTCACGTTGACATGAATGCAATTATCACTCAATTTAACACGATATTCCCGCACGTCTTTCGCCTCGTCATGCTTGAATATCAGAAAATCGTCCTTTTGTAGCTCGAGCGTTATGGGCTCGTTGTTATCTATAAAAATTTCCGCGTACGCTTTGTCGTTTAGGCAGTAGAACGCGCTAAATTCGTTGGTTGAGAGGCTCAGCTCGGCGTTTTCATCTGTTATAGCAAGCTTTCCGGCGTAGCCCTGCGCCGTCATTAGGTTAAAGTCGCTGCATTTTCCGCGGCTTTTGGTCTGCCAATCGCCTGAGAAAAAGTCCTGCTCGAGCAGGTTTAGTTTTATCGCGTGATGATCTTCATGCTCCAAGGTCAATTCCCCTTCAAGCAGCATAATATGCCGTTTAAATCCGGGTAGCTTGGTAAAAACCGACTCGTCTTGCTCGACGGTCGCGGTCGATATTCTAAACGAAAAGTTACGTTCAGCGTAGAAGCTATTTTCGGGGTAAATGTATAGTTCACTGGTCGTTCCGCCCGCCCAGGTAGTCGTCCTTGCGCTGTTTTTTGCGCGGATGAAATAGCTTATGTCAGCCGGAATGCCCATGTCAGGCGGCGGCTTAATAATCGCCGCGTTCACAAAAACCGTCACCATAATGCCAATTAGCGAGTCGACTATTCGGTTAAGCGATAACGATATTGGATCAACGCCGTCCGGTGATATAGCGCCCGTGATTATGGTCATGTAAACAAGGCAGCTAAGCACAATACTGCCTGAAAGCCGCGAAATATGACAGGTGTGAATCAAAAACACAATACCAATCAGCGCACAGAGGATGAATGTCAGCGTGCTATAGCCGGGAATGCCTAAAACAACGGCAATCGTGCCAAGCGCGCCGCCCATAAGCGTTCCGATTATATTGCTCTTACCGCTGTCAATGGATTTCTCCACGCTGGTTTGCATACAAAGTATGCTCGCCGTGACCGCCATCATAATCCCGTCGCGGCCCATGATGCCGTAAAATATAAGACATACCGCGACCGCGATACCGGTCTTAATCGTGCGCGGCCCGGGCATTTGCCAGTCTATTGTTGGGAGTTTTAGCATGTTTGCCTCCTGATTGTATTTTTGGCATGAGTGATTCATTTAAAATATTGAAAACCCTACTCTCCGATATCGTCAAAGCCATAGGGAAGATAGCTCTTATGCCATGATAAGACTTGTCGCAACTAACAATATAGCCGAAAGCCAGCCAACTGCAATCCAGCAAGAAAAGTATCTCGACAAACAGCTATACTCTTTTTTAGTTATTGATATGATAGCAAAAACAAAACCAATTACAGGAACCAGCAAAGCAAGCAAAGCCCAAATATTGAATTTTGCTTTTGGCAGGTCCTTTGGTTTGTATTTGCTTCTTTTCACCAGAGCTATTATCCCAAAGATCGGCACTACCACAAGCCCGACCGCAACAAGCCCTCCACCAATAGATGCCAGAATATCTGGTGTGGCAACATTTGCATAATCCAATACCATGTATCCGGTAAAATAAAACATGACAACTGCATATATTCCAAAAGCAATCCAAGCTAATGGTTTATACGACTTTGATGGAGGCTTTTTAATTTTAACCGGCTTTGGACTTTCGGCCGCTTGCGAAATTGTTTTTGCATGAGAGTGTTGCTTGCCTCGAGACACTCTGAAGCCAACAACTCCCATGCAAACCATCATGCTAATAACCGGCGCGAAAAAAGCCACATATTCCAGCGTTTCAGGAAGCCCCAAATACTCCAGCTGCGTTATCACAAGAAATATAATGGCAAAATGTATCGCCATAACTGCCATCAATGCAAAGTAAATCCGGAAAAAGCGGCCTGCCTCAAAACCCTGTGATGGTACTACCATGCTATGCGATGCGCACGCATCAGAATCCGGCCATGTAACAGGCCTTGAAAAACATGTATATGGCGGCATGCCATATTGCCCACCGGTAAAAGTTAGATGTACACAGCTGCTGCATTTTTTGTTTTCCATTCCTGTACCTCCGTACCCTCCGCAACAAACGAATAGCCTTTTTCGCACATCATCCGACAACGCCCCATGGTCAATGACCGTTGGTCAGTGACCGGAGACGGTCGCCCCTACAAAAGCCCATCCATAACCCAAATCCGCCATTCCGAGCTTGCCCCGGAATCTAGGTCTTCAAAGAAGATTCAGGGGCAAGCCCAAAATGACGAGTTGGACGAATTTATTACAACAACCGAACAGCCTTTTTAGCATCATCGCCCGACAACGCCTTCAGCCGCTCGCTCTCACGCTTTATTCTTGCCTTAACTTCCTCTGAATTTTCCATAATCTCATCTATCATACCCATAAGCGCGCTGACATCAACATTAGACGTATCGACATGTGTTGTTTCGTTCATGTATTCGATAAAACTTGCGACTTTCGGGTCGTACACCAAACCGATTATCGGCACCGCGACGCTTGCGGCGTAAATCAGCGTATGCAAGCGCATACACATGGCAAACTCTGCCCTCGCAATTACGCCGATAAGCGGGCGCACGTCATATACCTTTGACAAAATGACATGCTCGCAGTTTATTTTTGCCGCGGTTTCGTTGATTATTGCGAAATCCATCTTCTGCATAGGGACAAACAGCGGAATTGCGCCATATTTCGTATACGTGTAGTCAATGACTCGCGCCATTTTATCCATAAAACCAACTTCATTATGCTGCCACGGGCGCAAAGACACCACAAAATATTTTTTTGTCGTATCAATCTTTTGTGCCGCGAAAATTTCGTCCATCTGCAAATCATCCTCAAGTTCCAAAGAAAAAGCAGGATCAACGCTCACAACTACATTTGGATTATTAACGCCGAGTGCTTTTATATCATCCAAAGATTGTGGGTCGCGCAGCGAAATATAGTCAAATTTATCAAGAGCGCGCCGCGCCATTGGGATATTTTTCGCTTTCGTTACAGGGCCTATTCCGTTCCCATACGCCATAACGCGCATCCCGAAAAACTTTGCCATATGCACGAGGAAAGTATAGTAAATCAGCGATTGTGTGCTTGTTATATCTTGAATCAAAGACCCGCCGCCGTAGATGAACAGGCGCGTTCTTTTCATATATTTTCGTATCTGCAAAAAGTTTAGGCGATTTATCGAAAACACATTATAATCAGCCACAGCCTCCGCAGGGCGCTTGCTCAAAACCAATATCGAAAGCTCCGGCTCCTCTTTTCGCAGAGCCCCGATAACCGCCTCCAAAAGCGCGTCATCGCCTGAGTTTGCGTACCCATAATAACCCGAAAGCATCACATCAAAACGCTTATGCGCCTCTTTCTCTTTGCGCAAAATGCTCTGATAAATCTCGATGGACTTGCGCTTCATGCTCTCCCTGGAGAAATTGGCTTTGGCGTGGTCGTAGAGGGCTTCACCGTGCGTTTTTGCCAGAGTCGGATTGTCGATATAGCCCAAAATGGCGTTCGCAAGTGCCGCATAATCGCTTTCTGCAACCAACGTGCCGCAGCCATCCGTTATCATGTCAGAAATCCCCCCGACATCGGTCGAAGCCGTCGCTTTTTTCATGAGCGAACCTTCCAAAAGCATGTACGGAAAACTCTCCGAACGAGACGAGCAAACGTTTATATCAATTGCGTTTATGAAGCTGAAAATATCGGTTATAAAGCCGGTGAACACGACTTTATCAGCGATACCAAGCTCCGCCGCAAGTTCGCGCAAACCAGCCTCTTCCGAACCCTCGCCGGCCATGAGAAAAAGCACATCGTCGCGCTTTTTCAGCACATCCGCTGCGGCTCGCAAGAAGATATCGTGACCTTTGACATAGTCAAAACGGCCGATTATTCCGACAAGAGTTTTGCCTTCGTAATCTATTTTGAAACGACTCAGAAACTCGTTTTTTTCAGAGTACTCCGGCTCGCGACTAAAATCAATTGTGTTATAAACCGAAAAAATCCGATTCGCTTCAAAGCCGCGTTCAATAAGCATTTGCCGAAACGATTCCGACACGCCAATATAATAATCGAGCGTGCGTAAAGCGATTGCGTTCAGCGATGTGTAGATGATTTTCTTATACAAATTCTCGGTAAAGTCCAGCTTATAATCGCTATGAACAGTGGTAATTATCGGCACATTTATAAGAGGTTTTAGCAGCATAGAAATAAAGTTCGCGCGCGCTCCATGCGCATGAATCAAGTCATAGCGTCCATCTTTAATGTAGTGCGAGAGCCTTGTTATAATCGACAAATCGTTCCTATGCTTCTGCTTGAAAAGGACAGAGTTAATAGGCATTTCCTGAATTTCTTGATAAAAAACGCCCTCGGTAAAACAAGCAATAGTAACATCAATCTCCTCATTGAGCGCAAGCAAAAGCGCGAAAACAGAAGTCTTTGCGCCGCCCTTGTCGCCGCCTGAGATTAGGTGTAGGACTTTCATGGTTGCTCCTTTTGTGGTGGTCTGCAGTAGGGCAAGCCTACCATACCCCCATTATAGCCCATTACCCCTCGTTACGCAACATAATATTAGGTAGCGCGGGCATGAGTTTTACAACCCGGGGGCTTGACTTTCACTCGCCGTCATGCTATAAATTATCTTGTAATTGCTTGAAATAACGCATGTGGTTTTGTGCGTTTTACGGAGTTGTTTTATGCCGAAAATATCTGTAATTGTGCCGGTTTATAATGGTGAAAAGTATTTGGATAAATGCGTTCACTCGATTCTTGGGCAAAGTTTTGGGGATTTGGAGCTTATCATCGTTGATGATGGCTCTAAAGATAATACAGCAGAGATTTGTAAAGGTTTTGCTGCAGCTGATTCGCGCGTGCGAGTTATACATCAGCAAAACGCCGGAGTTAGCAAGGCTAGAAATGCCGGTTTGCGCGCCGGCCTGCGCGGCGAGTTCATCTCATTTGTGGATGCGGATGATTTTATTGAGCCGGATACTTATCTCGAAATGATGGATGCGATAGCTGCGAGTGGCGCCGATAGTTGCGCGTGCGGCCATTATAATTTCCATCCCGATGGAACGCGCGATGCTATAAGTGCGCCGCTTAAAAGTGGTTTTTATATACCGGATGAAACGTTTAAGGCAATCGTGTTCCCACTTTTAGCGGACAGGTTGAGCCGCTCGCCGTTTCTCGGCACCGCTTGCAGGTATCTTTTTAACGCCAAGACCATAGCGCAGCGAGGCCTCGTTTTTTCCGGTGCGTATTTGGAAGACGAGTTGTTTATACTCGAATATTTCTCTTTGCCGCATACTTTGGCTTGCGTTGATAAGCCGTTTTATAATTATTACCAAAACCCCTCTTCGGTTACACGCCGCTATCTTGAAGGGTTTGTTGACATTTTTATAGACACGCTCGAGCGCAAAGCGCGCTTGATTGAAGAGTTTAGTATTCCTGTTCCTGACTACTGGAAAGATAATTGCGCGTGGGCAGGGCTGCTTATAGCCGTCTCAAACGAATACGCGCCCGGCAATAATAAAAGTTTCAGCGAAAAGCTTGCCGGGATCAAGAAAATATGTCGTGAGCCGGTGTTTGAACACGCTTACAGAAATTATGTTCCTTCGGACATGTCCAGGAACAAAGCTGTTGTTGCTGTGCTTCTGCGGCTGCGGCTCTATATTGTCCTTGCGATTTTATACACATATAAAAACAGAAATTGGAGATAAACCATGGACACTTGGGAAAAAGGCTTAATCCTTTCGATTTGCTTCTTTTTGTGGGATTATGTGATTTCGATTTTCAAAAACAGCTTTGCGTACCGCGTTTGCATGTATTTCTATAACGCGTTTACCAATTCGCTGATATATCGTGCCTTAAACGTAGAAGATGGCGCGTCAAAAGCGTGGGAATCGTCTAAGCTTGGCTTGGTTATGGAGTTTTTGCTAAGCATTGTTCCGCTCTTTGCGCATTTTGTGTATCGCTCGCTGGGCGATATCACAAAGAATAGCTACCTCTTGCGACATATTGAAACTTTGGGCAAATACTCAGCCGCTCTGATATCGCTCGGCGTTTTTGCGATGCTTGTGATGCCGTATGGGTATTGGAATAATACTTATGGCTTGTTCTTGGCCGCTGCAGCTTATTTTCTGTTTGCTCTTGGCTCGCTTAGCAATCCAAAGAGGTTAAAACTCTCCGTTGTCGGTGCATGGACAGTAATATTTTTTATTGTAACATCGCTAAGTTTCTTCTGGTCGCTAACCAACGCCGGAAGCCTTAGATTCCTTGTCTTTTCGGTGACTTGTTTCATGCTCGTTATCCTTTTCGTTAATGCGACCGAAAAAGAAGAATCGCTTTTCTTTGCGATAAAATGTCTTGCGCTTGGCTTGTTCATGTGCGCGCTATACGCAGTCCGGCAATGGTTTGTAGGCATTGAGTTTAACCCTGCTTTTACTGATATCGCACTAAACGCAGGGATGCCCGGCCGAGCGTATTCGTTCTTTGTAAATCCGAACTCGTTTGCGAAAGTGCTGGTGCTTTTTACGCCGCTGATGCTTTCCATGAGCTTTTTCGCGCCTAAACTGTGCCAAAAGTTCGCGTTTTTCGTGGTCTTTTGTGCTTGCAGTGTAGCCCTTGTAATGACGTATTCGCGTGGGGGCTGGGTCGCGTTTGCGTTCTCTGTTTTGATTATGATGTTCATGCTTTGTGCGCGTTGGGTTCCATTTTTTGGCATGGTCGGACTTAGTGCATTGCCGTTTTTGCCCGGCAATATATTGAACCGCTTGCTGACCATCTTCAATTTTGCCGACACCTCAACAATGGCCAGAACAGAGCTTTATTCCGCCATTGCGCGTCTTATTTACAGGTATCCGATTTTTGGCGTTGGGTTAGGGGCGGGTGCGGTTAGACATGCCATGAGCACCAACGGCTTGTTCCATGCATACTTCCCGTTCATCCACGGCCATAACATATTCTTGCAAATATGGGCTGAATCAGGCATACTTGCAATCATAGCATTTGGGCTTGCGATGTTCATGCCTATGCGCTTGGGTATCAAGGTCATAAAAAATGACATGTCGCCGATTTTGAAAGGCGTTATATCAGGCTCTGTCGCGGGGCTTTCGGGGATGCTTGTTTTTGGGATGATTGACTTCAATTGGGCGTTCCCACGGGTTATGATGCTGCATTGGTTTGGTTTCGCGGTTTTATGCGCTTCACTTAATATTTATAAAAACACTTACAAAAATTCTGCTGATAATGAAAGGATAGTGTGTTCTCATGGAAAATAAAAAGACAGGTATGATTTTCGGAAAAATTAATATCATGGATGTGTTGATTGTTGTATTGGTTATTTGTGCGGTTGCGTTTGTTGCCACAAGGTTTTTAGGCATCGGCGAATCGGAATTTGCACGCGCACAAACTGTTCACATCACATTCTTCGGCACGTCGTCGCCGGACTTTGTTTCGCCCAACACTAACATCGGCGACAGCGTTTGGGAAGACCATATCAACCAACACATCGGCAGAGTTGTGTCTATAGAAACGGGTGACTCGATTGAGTTTGAAATGGGCATTGATAACAGGCTCCATCAGGTTGCAAGAGACGGGCAT
>Ga0131853_10008999_pt1 | contig 18219 bp, 6 predicted proteins | sample TergutLab28metaG_FD_92764 | JGI IMG/M metagenome (GOLD analysis project Ga0131853, IMG submission 92764) | Labiotermes labralis P1 segment gut microbial communities from Petit-Saut dam, French Guiana - Lab288 P1 (version 2) (version 2) | ecosystem: Host-associated > Arthropoda: Insects >... | reverse complement strand
GGTGGGGACGAGATTTTCCGCCCGTCCAGACCGGCCCTGGGGCCCACCCAGCCTCCTGTAAAATGGGTACCGGGTCTTTCCCGGGGGTAAAGTGCGGCCGGTGCGTGCTGCTGACCACTCACCCCCTTCTAGTGCCGCGGTCGTGGAAGAGTAGAGCTATACCTCTATCCACCCTCTGGGCCACACCGGGCCTGTAACGGGATCACTTTACCTTTTTACCGTATGACTACAAAATTCAGATCCCACATCACTTGTTTCTAGTCAAAGCCATGTTATAGTATAACAGTACTGGCCGAAAAAATGAAAATCCTTTAGATGTCAATGAGTGAATGGTCATGTTTATATCCGACAACTTCTTTCTTCAGATTTTTCCAAAATCATATCTGAAATAATGTGAAAACTTACCTCTTGTTTCTTTTTTCTACTTTATTTTTTAAATTATAGGCAGAACTAAGTAAAAGGAATAGTACTAGAAGTATTTCCATACCTGTTGGGATCACTGTTGTGTACCGCATGTGCTAACTCCGAACTGAATTAGGTGCCAACAAATTAATTCACTGAGAGCTGAAATGGCCGTTTGAACGTTATTATTGTAGACAGTTATGACAGGGCGCTCAACTGTAGTGGACTCTCACCGCCGAACATAGATAACAGCATGAAGACGTACGTCAGTCTGAATGAGACGAGGAAATTGAACGCGATTTATTCCACATCTGGGCGTTTTTTTTTTTTAGTTTTGCCTTAATATTTCGAGTGCTTTGAATTAATCTGTGACCACGTCTGATCTTTTACAATTTCCTATGCACTAACTAGTGACGAATCATCCGACTCTACGATGCAGTATGGGCTCAGCTATGCAGAGAGCCGTCAAATAAACCCCATTGCAAATAAAACTTGCCGGAACAAAGTAGTCAACCCGCCAAACATTAGTACAACAATCGTCGTAATATTTCTCGCGTGTTCTTTGTTTATCTAGATCTATTTTTCCTCCGGTAGTTATTTGATGTTTTACGTAGCTTATTAGGCCTGCAGAATTAAAGGAAATTACGTGCCATGGATTGACAAGGATTGGGAAGTACCTTTTCTTCATATACTTCAAGTACATTCCTAGAGCGCTGCGCTGGCTGAGACTAGAACCGACGACTAAACGTTCTAGCATGACAACTTGGTAAAGTGAAACCTGTCGAAAACTGCTTACCGTGATAACCGGATACCCTGCCAAGGTTTCGACACTACTGTATTCATATTAAGAATTAAGATTCTAGAATTTCTTAAGTTTGGTGTAAGAAATGCAAAAATAGAACTAAAAGACCGCATAGTGCATTTTGTGTACCAAATACTGTTTATTCTTGAAGAATTCAAATCCTTAAATACTTAGCTCTATCAGATGTATCTGAAATTTAAAGGTAAATTCTGCTTGCTTAAGACATTAAGAATTGAAAAATTTTATGATTTATGCAGCTCACCTGGTTAGTTACGACAGTGAAATGTAGGTTATTCCTGGGAAGGGCAGGGCATGTGGCTAGGACAGGGGACAGAAGAAATGCATGCAGAATTGTCACTAGGGAACTACTTGGATAAAGTTCATTCAGAAAAGAGAGACGGAGATGGCATGATAATATTCATGTCTTTTTATGTAGAAAAGTTGAGGGCCTTATTGAGAATTGTGTCAAGTGGCGACTTTGACATGTGCGGTGTACAGGCTGCGGGCTGTGATACAGCAACCTTGTTCAGTTAGGAGAAGGGAAGTAGCAGCTCTGAACGAACAGGTAAAGAACTAAAAACTTTTGTTTGTGTTTAGATTAAGTTCATACAATAATGTTAGGCCACATAACAATGATGAACGGAGCAGTGGCAGTTTATACTAATATTACACATTTTTTTAAAATCCTGAAATTATTAAAAAACGAATAATTGTGATTAATTCTCTCTGTGAAATGCGCAAGCAGTTGTTGCAAGACTGGCTACGTAGTGAGTGACGTAGAAGGGTTTAAAAGTGTAGAACTGCTTAAGTAAAAGTTACATAAACTACACTTTGTTTTTTGACGTTTTGCTGACCGTGCATCTCAGTATATTTATCTCAGTATTTAACCAACTTGATGCACAAAATTTGTTTCACAATAAGTTTTATTTCATGCCTTTACATATTTCGAGCACATGTGCTCATCATCAAGAGGTCAAAATTGCATTACACAGCCTCTGGTATCATCACACCTAGAGGCTGTGTAATGCAATTTTTAACTCCTGATGATGAGCACATGTGCTCGAAACATGTAGAGGCGTGAAATAAAACTTATTGTGAAACAAATTTTGTGCATCAAGTTGGTTAAATACTGAGATAAATACACTTTGTTTAATAAACTGCTAGATGTTGGAGATTGTTACAGCTGGAATACATACGCCATTTGAAACGGAATTAGTGACAGTAAAAAAGTACAGGTTATTTTTGCTGTCGAAAGCGCACAGTTTGATTCCTTGTAAGTGGGACTACAATACCTTGAGACCATATACTTAAAAGCCCATTTAACATATAGTCCTATTTGCGCAGGAGGAGGACGCGGAGGTAGGAGAAAACTTCGCGGGCTCCTACACTCCTCTCACAGAAGACGTGAAGTTGATGACTGTCAGTGTCTGACACCTGCTGCTGATCGTCTGCCTACACGCGAAATTCGACAGCACGTGTTAGGATTAAACTATACTTAACATGAATTCCGTTGAATTTCGTGGAATTTTACATTAGTCTTTCCGTTATGCGACATAAATTTCTTTCTTCGTTATTCAACAATTTTGAAAAAGAGGCGATCTGCTATAAGCTGTAGAGGTGGAAATTAAAATTGTAATAATTGACTGTAGAGAGCATAGTTTTCTTTGGGAAGCCAACAGGCCGTCAGCTAGTTAAGAAATTCACTGTTTGGTGGAACCCAAAGGTTCATTACTGCACTCACAAGGGCCCGCCACATATCCCTACCCTGAGGCAGATTAATCCAGCCCATGGCCCTTCTCACTTCTTGATAATCCATCATAATATTATCCTCCCATATACGTCTGGAGTTTCCAAGTGACCTCTCTCCCTTAGATTTCCACACAGAAATCTTACAAGCACCTCTCCCGCATACGAGCAACATTCCCCAACCATCTCATTCCTATTTTAAAATTGTGATGTTAAATTTAAAAGTGGTTTTGTTATTTCACGCGTTACTATTTCAAAACTATGTGTATTGAAATTTAAAAAATGAAAATATGCCCTTGAGATTCCAAATTCCTTCCCGAAATTTAAGTTCATTTTTCAGCAGTAAGTGTTAATAGAGATCCGTAGCAGCTGTTCTGTACTGCAATACCGTACCTCCGCACACTTGTTTATACACTTTGGTCGCGGACACAAGCTGGGATCAGTTGTTCCGGTCTTGACAGATGGGTGTTTTGGTTGCTGTAGGTCGGGATGGGGATGTTCTGAAGTGCTACATGCAAGTTGCATTGTTCCCAGTAACCTCACCAGCAGCTCGCATTGCATGTCCCTTTCACATGCTGCAGGGATCATCCTGCATGTTACAGATTTACTTGCGCTATGCATTTCTATAAAATTGACAAGGATCACTTCTATTTCATATACTGTCTTCTGTCGTTTTACAAACCGAGTATAATTGTTTAAAAAAGTGTTATAGAAATGTGCAGTTATTATTTTTTATTTCCGAGATTAAATCTCGCACGCAAGGAAATGTAATTGGAATATATTTAAATTGATTCTGATTTTGCATCAAAGATTTGGAAGAAAGATAAAGTTGCTGAGGTGTAGCTTGTAACTGGGAAGTAATATCAAATGTATCTGGAATAAATACGTGGTAAAAGTGAAAACAACGATGTGGTTTAGAACAAGGCCCAGTGGATCGCTTTTGTAGAAAAAAGTAATAAAACTTATGATTTTCTGCAAGGCTGAATTTCCTTTAACAGGTGAGATAGTATAAATTTGATAAGAGAGAAGCCTGAACATCGAATTAGTTATCTCCTACTTTTAGTTGTGTTTATTTCCCCTGACTTTTCGGAACTGCTTATGTTTCACAGCATGCATCGTGTGCTTTACTTATACAAAACCAATTTCCAAATTTCCCTGGTCATAATTTCCTTACAAATTTGTGCCAAAATATTGTCTGGGTGTGGCTTCTTTATTGTTTGTGATACTGTCAGAAGCGCAGACTTCATAGAGTCAGATTCTATAGCGTGTTTATTTATCGTTTCCCTGAACAAGAAGCTGTTACGAGAATGTGGAAGTAAGCTATCATGACCTTATTTGACCTACTGTCACAGAGTTTGGTGCATGTGCTGAGGAAGACTATAACAAGACAGGCACTGTACGTATAGCTTAACACTGAGTTGCGTTCTTGCAACCATTTTTGCAGTACAAAAGTAATGTGTAATACATGTTGTGATTGTATCTGTAGCCTTAGGTATCCAGCACGCAATGCGCATGCGTCATATGTCATCTATGTCCTGTCCAGCTCTACAGTTCTTTTCCACATTATCTCACAAAATTCACGATAAAGCACAAAGTTATTGAAAACAAACAGTGTGTTTTCATTTCCTCTACAACTATTGTTTTAACATTTCTCATTCTAAGAAGAGTTGAGCGAGATCTGATCAAAAGTGTGTGTTGGTCTGCATGTAGAGTGCCCGTCGTTCCTTTCCGATTTTAATGAAACTTTAATTTTCTCGACAGGTTCTCAAATAGTTCTCAAATATCAAACTTCATGAAAATCCCTCTAGTGAGATCCGATTTGTTCCATGCGGACAGACATGACGATGCTTTTCGAAATTTTGCGAACGCGCCTAAAATCCCTCAGTCAGGGTAGCCGTTCAATGCGCCGAAATTTGATCCTGGGTCTCCGGGATGACCAGTGGTGACACTAACCTCTCGGCCACCGTATGCAGTGACGTAAGTCTCACTTATTTCAACTTTATCGTGCTTTGCAGAAGTACCTTCAAGTAGAACTGTAGTAGGATTTACGGTAACAGCAACCTGCTTCTCCTTCACGGTTCTGGGGGATGTGTTAACTGTTTGACTGGATTAACCGCAGAAAGCGGAGTTCGGTCCGCGGAAACATCGATCGGCTTGGTTAGGTTAGTCGCAGCTTATGGGCGGTAGCCGTGCGGGTGCGGCGAAACCTGCACATCAGCTGCCTATGGTAACACATCTTGCTCCGAAGTTTGCCGATTTACTCAGCGGTAATTTATTGAAAAGAGGAGCTTACGTTTAATGCTGTAATAAATTAGGCCTGGGCTATTCGAGGTTTGAATCCCGGCAGGGAAAAATGTTTCTCTTCTCCAAAACGGCCGAAGCTCTTCTGAAGCCCAAGAAGCCTCCTGTTCAATGGGTATCGTTGCTCTTTTCTAGGGGTAAGAAGGTCTGGGCCTGTAGCTGAACACTCACCTACATTTATTGGCGAAGTTAAGAATGAGTGGCTTTATATTTACGTTTACATATATGCCTTCATGGCGGGGGACACAAAAATTTACCCTTTTTTGACTTGTGAATCATCTTTGTTGTTGCACTGTGCATTTCTTAGTCATTTAATTAGCATACCAACTGATGCACATACATAAAATTTCACATTAAAACAATTAAAATCGCTCCAACATGTTTCGATCCTTAGATCATCTTCAGGGAACTACAATGTTACTTGCTAAAGTCACATTTTAAAAATACTCACTGATTAATTTCCATATATTAACGTTTTTAATGTTTTAATGTGTAAATTTTATAAATTTTATATATGTACAGTGGTTGGTGTAATAATTGAGTAACTCGACAACATGCACGGTGTAACAATAAAAAAAATAAAAAATTGTCGAGAAGATTGAAATTTCATTAAAATCGCACAGGAGTAAGGGGTACATTTTTTTTTATCGTATCTTGCTCACTTCTTCTTAGAATGGGAATACTTCAGATAACAGTTGTAGATGAAATAAAACACACTGTATATGAAAGCAGTGCCTTCACATACAGAGAACAACACACACGCACAACGGTTCAGAATATGCTGCCATAACACCGACCTTGTCCATGTCAACGGACACGATAGAATCATTTTTGTAATTATAGCCAAGCACTGTACAAGGCTCCGTGACGATGTGAATCATCTGTGATCCGAAACATGTTGGAGCAGTTTTAAATATTTTATAATTTTAATTTTATCTACATATTATATATTGTGCATTAGTTGGATAATAAAGTGTTTAATTATCATTGATGCACGGTGCAAACATGAAGATCATAAGATGTTATGTTGCATATGGCCACTTTTGTGTTTTACATTAATCTAATCCTTTAAATAACAAGAACTCTCTTACGTTAAATAAAGCCCTATGGTCAGATGCGATGATTCAGCATAATTTCTTATGCATATAAATTCTGTTGTTTGTATTCGGATGTTCCGGTTCGCATATATTCGTCGTGTAGAAACGTGGCCATATAACCTGCCCTGGATACTCAGTTATCTTCCGCACATGACCTTACCTTCCTCATCCCTCTGTCGGACATACGATCTCTGTTTTGGTCCAATACCCTCCCTTTCACTTGAGAATACAAGAGAAGTAGGCGTTGCTACATGCAGACCCTTCAGTTTGACACCTGGCAGTTGGAGGGATGTACACCCCCGTTCTATCTTCTGTTCCCATAGTCCCTAAAGAACCACAGCACTACAGTTGTGGCTAGGTTCGTTCCAAAAACCATTTTGTGAAACCCACATGAGAACACAAGGACAGGGGACTGTAATTCCTGTTTGTAACAGGAGAGCTGAAGACACGCTACTGCGCTGCAAGGCGCGGCTCATGTTCAAAGCTAATTCATCTGACCTACTCTAAATTTCTGTCTCATGAGGCTTATTTTAAAGAAAAGTTCCTTCCTACGTGCGTAAATATTTAGATATGCAAGGGTAATTTTACCTGAAGTATAACTGAAGAATAAAAAACCAGATAGATGCCACTTGTTATTTTATTGTACTTCTTATAGGTTCAACATGTTTCGGGCACTACTATGACCATCATCAGGAGCTCGCGACTATGATGTTGATCACCACATTGGTCGTTTCGTTCTTGTTTTGCTGTATTTTGGACGTTAGTTGCGGTTAGGCTGGAGTTTCCGGGCTGCAGACTAAAGCACTACACAGTCGTGCTTTAGCCTGCAGCCCGGAAACTCCGCACGCAGGTTGAAGCACTAGTGCTTCAGCCTGCATACGGATACCACACCACCCCAGCCGAACCACACCGTAACACCAACACACATCGTACCAGAGCAATACAACCCATGAAATAACTCTACAAATAAGTCGCAAGCTCCTGAGGATGGATGTATTAACATCCGAAACATGTTGAGCATTAAATAATGAAACAATAAAGCAAGTGACATCAAGTCGGTCTCTCTTTATTCAGCTATCAAGATGATGCACGGTTCAATAAACATAAGATTAATTTTCTTAGTAGTTTATCTTGCAAACGAAATAATTTAAGCTAAACAACATGAGTACAAGCTGTAAGTTATTTTTATTATTATTGCTAATAATGTTGCTGCTATTTAAGTATTCCTGTGTCAGAAATTATTCGTGTTAAAAAACCACCAAGTTAAAAATTGCGTGAGTATTTTGGAAGTCATTTTCTCTTAAGTGGGATTTATCGTTTATTGTATCGAAAGGGTTAATAATGATTCCAATGACTGTGACGCTAACTGATAAAAATTAGTAGTCGGTGCGTAATTCTTCCGTCGTCTTTGTCATCTTTATCTTGTAAAGTCTCTTCCACAGAACTGGATGATGGCCTGCATTCCGTAATGTTGAAGAAAATATGCAGTATAGCAGGATTTATCATAAGCGAAGTCAAACATTTATTTCACTTCACAGAACAAACTACAAAATAAGACAGCACCTCATATGTGTTCCGTAAAACTTTTGACACTCCTGTCTGTCATCACACGGAACTCTTTAAATGTGAAGAAGATTATATTCTTTAGATCAATAATCTTCTGGTATTTCTAAAAAGAAAAATTTGCAAGGCCACAAAAGGCGACACGTCCTGCAGGCAGGTAGGTGGGGACTAGCACTGCTGACAGTGGGAACCTTAAACTCACTTGACATCAAAATCCTGACATCCTGTTCCATCTTGTACATACACTAGAAAATTCCTTTTGTTGGAGCGCAGAATCGTCTTGAAAAGGGTCTTATTCCGCTCCGTCGGTAAGGCTATTTAAGGCTAATCGCTTCCTTTGAGCAAAATAAACCGTTTTGTAGTCGCTACTTGGGGATTACGATGCCCACGTGCGCTTCATTTTGACAGTACGTCTATTTTCCTGTCTTTGATATTGAAGTACTTTAGTCTGAAAAATAACGGAATGTTGGCAATTAGAACGATACCCAAGATTCTAATCGGTATCCTCTACTACGTCTAGCCCTCGCTAATGTTTTGATTTCGAGATGTTTTAGAATTCCTCGCCATAACTACAAGCCGTCTAAATTACTCGTATATTCTATTGTGCAGTAGTGTTTTATTCATATGGTGGCCTTCTTGGTTATGGCGTGGTGTAGATTTCCTTGATGATGGAGGCAGTACGTTTCTCCGAAAAGTTAGCACTCACGTACCAGATTTTACTGTGTCTCTGTATTTGTGGTAAACTTGACGAACTTGTTTGTACCTTAGATTAAAGTCTACAGCGTCGAATGTATCATTATGAGGGAGTAATAAATATGTAAGGTTGGTGAAGGAGATAACGGTGAGCTAATTTTAGATGCTGCTTTAGCGTTTCTTTAGAGAAACTCGCACAAACCACAAAAAAAAATCTTTTCCGGGACGAAACTACAATATTGAATGTTTTAGAAAAGGGAAAAGCTTGCTGCCTTCTCGAATACCACATTCGGTCACTACACGATGTCGTGACAAAAGAGACCACAATATGTGAATCTTCTTCACTACTGTGTAAACCTCAGACCTCATATGGTTCTTTCTGTTTCTCTTTTATGCCTTATACGGCAGTAACCCTTTTCATGCGCAGTTCCCTTTTCTCCCCTTATTACAGTTTCTTACATGTTATTCTTCTCTTCTTAAAATACCGTTGGACAGTAAATATGTACGTACATTTTCACTTTTAGCAAACTTGAGTTCCCTCGGTCCTGTGCAATGGCTCAGGCTGTTTGCCACCTCCTTCTCATATCGGAGGCTCGGATTTGGTACCAGTGAACTCCCATTCGCGATTTGGATTTGTGGTAAATAAAATTTCATTGGAAGGGGACATTCTCCGAGTAGTTCGGGTGCACCTGTCAGTGTCATTCGACAGCGGCTGCTCTCTCTTTCCTTCTTCTATCACCGAGACTGCAGTCCATAATCATAGAAGCAGGCAGTCCCTTTAATTAAAGAACTAAGGTTGTATTAAGTCCTTTATTTGTCAAACTAATGCACACATATTGTTACAAAATTGTTAAACATTTAAAATCTTTTAAAATTATATTAGTTGCTCCAACATGTTTCGGTTTACATAAACCATCATCAGGGAGCTCTCAGCCTGTGCTTCGCTAAAGTTACAGTGTTGACTTCGGTTACATATCGTTATTTGAGGTCATCAGTATTGTGGCTGCATATGCATTGTGGCTGCATATGCAGCCACAATACCGATAACCTCAAATAACAATATGTAACCGAAGTCAACTTTGTAACTTTAGCGAAGCACAGGCTGAGAGCTCCCTGATGATGGTTTATGTAAACCGAAACATATTGGAGCAACTATTATAATTTTAAATGATTTTAACACTTTAACAATTTTATAACAATTTGTGTGCATTGGTTGGACAAATAAAGGACTTACTACTATCAACATGCACGGTGCAACTACGAAAACTAAGGATGCATTTAAATAAAGTGTTTTTATTGTAATTGTCGCTGTAGTGACTAGGTTACGATATTAACGACCTAGGTATCTTGCTCTGACTGCCGGCAGAGGAAGCAATTTTTTTTTCTCCAAAATGTCCGTATTAGTTCTGAGGACAGAGTCAGTCTGCTATACAAATGATACGACGGACTCTAGTCATGCAGGTGTAGTTGCCGAGGTGTGAAGCTGACGACTACTGAATCTACTGCCGAGTTTAATAGTGAAGAGGTCTCATACTTCACGCCCACATGTGCTTTCATAGCGCACACAGGGGCAATTTTATTGTTACTTTTATTTTACTTTATGATAGGTCTAGCTGTATTACTATTAGCTTTGTAAACTGTGTTTATTTCTGCAATAAATGAACACCAGAACGAATGAGAGCGTAATTACAAAGTGAGCGCTTTGAAATCGCGTGCGCTTGGTTCTAATTTTCTTTAGAATCCATGTATCCAGTTTAAATTGCTGGCCCTAGTTTGATAACCTTACAATCAGTCATGTAATGACTGCCATTGCAAAGTGGTTTCAGCAGTAGGCGTAACTATTTAGGGCCTACAGAGAATTCCATGGTCTCCGCTTGCTTTATGGAACATCCCAGTAAACAGAATGTAAAGCGCGTTGCTAGGTAACAATGTACACACAGAACATTGGATGTTGTAGCTGGTTGGCTGTTAGTATGGCTGGCTGGAACAGCAATGCCCTGATAATACACATTGCATCTGCGAAGTTGGGCGTAAAATTGAATTATTATCCAATACGTAGACTAGTTGACAAGGGGATTTAACACGGGTTTAATTAACAAGGACATCAGGCAACCGGGTTTGTAATTAGTCAGAGCCCGGGCTAATGTGCTGCTACAGCACCGCCATCTCTCCCATAGGAATCTCGGTTCTCATCCACTCCACTGCCTAAGCTCCAGCTGCTGCAGCTCGGATAAAATTACCTGGAACTTCCATAAATTTTGGAAATACTGTAAGCATCCGATGGAAGTATCCCTTAAAGTAGCGAATTACTGGAAATTATTCAGTATAAACCTTGTCCTATGCAATCTAATTCATAAGAAACCATTATAGTACACGTTCATAAATACAATGTATATTCGTCTTTGTAGGAAATGTTTCACTCTTAGGCCCTCATCAGGGAAATAATTTTTTATGAGTCACTGCAGTAATGTTACAAAGAATTACAATTACTCTACATATGCATATCTGAGCATCAGCTGATTTGAGAGATTATTAAATTGTGTTGTGAATTAGACACTTTTGTATACAACTGTAGTTATAACAACTGTAATAAAAATTAATTAAAAATTTATAAAAATTTTTGAACGTGTTTATTTTGTACAGACCTACTCTTTGCTTATCTGTTCATTAGTTAAGGCTTCTTTGACGTTTTGCTGACCGTGCTTCTCAGTATATTTATCTCAGTATTTAACCAACTTGATGCACAAAATTGTTGTTTTACAATAAGTTTATTTCATGCCTCTGCATGTTTCGAGCACATGTGCTCGAAACATGTAAAGGCATGAAATAAACTTATTGTGAAACAAAAATTTTGTGCATCAAGTTGGTTAATTACTGAGATAAATAGTTATGGTTTGTTCATGTTGTCAGTTTATTCTAACATGTGGTATATTTATCGGGAAATTTTTTTTTTATTTATTCTATGGCAGCATATTCTGACCCGTTGTGCGTTGCACAACGGGTCAGAATATGCTGCCATATGTGAACGGACACGATAGCATCATTTTTGTAATTTTTAGCCAAGCACTGTAAGAGGCTCCCTGATGATGGATCCTCTGTGATCCGAAACATGTTAGAGTACTTTTAAATACTTTATTATTTTAATTGTATCTACATATTATATATTGTGCATTAGTTGGATTATAAATTGTTTGATTAGCGCAAGTCGTTTTTACACCTTTGCGGAAGCCTGAAACCACACAGTTCAACTGTCCATGTATTTCATGTAAACTGCTTGATATTTTTGTAAACTTGTAACCAACCTCATATATTCTGGACAGACTTCATTAAAAGTTCCCAACATAAATTTCGCAGACCGTACAGCGAGAGATGTTTCCTCCGTTCGGTCGGTCGTGACGAAGCTAACAATCGCAAATTTTCGAATGCGCCTAAAACTTTAACTAAAAATGAATACACAACATGATATTACGATTTGAATGTTCTGATAATGCAGACCATGAACACAGTTATTAAAGTCCATATTTAAATAACTTGTAAGGAGAAAATACGAATCTCAAGAACTTAAATTACTCGGTATGAAACACGTGGTAAATAAAATTTAAATGTTTGTCCTTAGATTTGTAAAATGTCTGCAAAATGATTGACGTCTGAGACTGTCGTGACTTGTTTAATTTTCTGTGGCAGCTGTAGTGTGTCTAAGATTGTTAAGTCTCTAATTATTTCTTTCCTGTATCTATTTCTCTTTATTTCTATTCTTTGTGCCAGTATCTTGACTGCTTACAGGCCGGATGGGTGGGGTTAATTCCCTTCTGAGACAGGAAATTTTTCTTCGCTTCTGTGTCCATACACACAAAATTGACATACTTCAGAACATGTGTGAACAAAGGGACAACGATAGAACTCCCTGTCCCAGCTAAGAATCACACCCACCCATGACAACTGTAGTCAGTCAAGTTACCGGCACACAGACAGGAAATGGAAAGAAAAAAAGACACAAATGAATTTACCCAGGATTAAAGAGGTTGGGAGGCAAAACTGGCCTCAGTTTCGTGCTGTGATTAAGAGTATTGCTTTGAATTATAAAGGAACCTTTAATTTTTTTTTAGGAAATTCCTCAGCTGAAATAGGCAACATCCTAATTGAGAACAGATTTCAAGACTCAAGGTAAGAAACAATACAGCTAGCCGCTTGGCCTTAGTGTTGGCAAGGGGAATAAGTAAATATATTTATTTTACATCTTTGCAGTTAATTAATTTTATTTAAATTATATTTAAATTTATTTTTGCCGTCAGAAACTCCATTGCTCTTCTACCGCAATACCGACTAGTTAAAGATCTTTCTCATTTCCGAAAACTCACGAACAAAAAACAAATTCTTTGTTGCTGGTGTAGCCTATTTGGTGCGGTACCTAAGCTATGGGCTGGATGATGCGGGGTTAGAATCCCGGTACGAGTAAGAGAGTTTTCTCTTTTTTCAGAAACGTTCTGATCTGCACTGGGGCCTACCCAGCCCCCTTTGGAGGGGGTATCAGGATTTTTTTCCCGTGTGTAGTTGGGTCCGGGGGGGGGGGGTGGTGATACTGGAGATATTAAGAATGACTGGATATGTCACCGTCCCATCTACACGGCCTTTTGTCCTGATAACGGACAGCTTTGCTATGCCTTTGTTTTAAGGCTTCTTTCCTGTTACATACGTCTCTAGTGTTGCCTAAATATTAGTTCAGCTTTTGTCGTTGGATTTTATTCTTATAAAGAACTTGTTAAATAAACAGACCCTAGCAGATGCACTACTCACATCTACGTTAAATTGTGGGATATAAGGCCTTCAATCTTTCTGGGATGTTACGCGGCATAGGTTGGTATTTGTTTACCGACGTTTCGGGACAACCTCTCCGTCCCATCTACTACCGTGTAAAAAAATTGTTTTCCAATGTATATTACCATTCATTATTACAGGGAACCAGATTAAACTCAGTAGTGTTGCTGTCACCTGACAGGTTTACGTGTCAGCCATGTTGTCATTTCCTATTTTAGGAATTCGAATTTACAGCGTTGAGGTGTGAAACAGTATCAACCCTGAGTTGTGACTTAAGTAAACTGAATGAGCTGTGACTTGGTAAGTTGCTGAGAATATATCGGATTCGAAATGAGACTTGCTGAGACTGCACAAGCTCTAATTGTGACTCGACTTCATCTGATGAGTAGAGTAATTTACATACAATGCATCGATGTGAAATTTGACTTAATGAGACAGCATGACTGTTTAAGGCAATCTTAGTAAAACTGAATTACATCTGTAGTGTGGATGAATTTTATGTTGGATAACAGAAGTAAGGTTCAACATTTATGTTTACTAAATCTAAAAATTTTGTACATTTTCATTCTCAAAAAATGTAATGTACAATCACGTTGTACCTATTCGAGAAAAGAGAAAATTTTTAGACAGTTCTCTCTGTAAAATCTCTTGGAAAACATTTCCGTTGGGAGGGTGCTTTAAACATACATTTGGGAAAACATTTTAACTAATTTCATAATTGACACCTAGGACGTAGTTAAGGGGTTTGTCGTAGCATTTGGTGGACCTTAAAAGTTTGAAATACGGTTGAATTATTCATCTCATTTAACTGTAATCGTATCACAACATGCTCTTCGAAAATCTAGTATATCGTAACCGGTAGTCTTTAGCAATTTAATAGGCATAAATACCCATATACAAACGCGTTTCGAAGGTTACGGCATCATCATCGTTAGTGTTTCATTCACACGGGACATTGAGTTTTACAACAACAACAACAACAAAACAATAACAACAAAAATAACGCGCTGCATATGCATCGGAATGCAGCAAGTCACCCGCCACACGTGTAAATATGGTGGTTCCTGCCGGAGGTAGTTACGTGAGACTAAACGAATTTGATAGTCAGTTACGCGTGTAGACATTGCAATGTGTATTTAAACGACAGACATGCGCCCGACAATGCACAGAATAACCTTGTCTTGTAATATGACAGAACACATCGTCAGTGACTTTGCCTAAATTCGGCGTAAGTAGCAACATAGACACCGTGACAATACATTTCACTCGTACACAAGCTACATTGTATGTAATTCTGAACATAATGAATGGCACAACAACGATGTACGTTTTTAATGTTTTTTGACGGTGCATCGTGATGTATCCGTATAACATGAACCAACAAGATGCGCCATTTTCTATTAATTTATTTCAATAGTAAGCCTCTACATGTTTCGAGCAGGCTTGCTGCTCATCATCAGGAGGATCAACTCTGTATAAACAGCAATTGGTATAGTCATGCTGTTTATACAAGTTGATCCTCCTGATGATGAGCAGCAAGCCTGCTCGAAACATGTAGAGGCTTACTATTGAAATAAATTTATATAAAATAGTGCGTATTGTTGGTTCATGTTATACGGAACGATGTACATGTTTAGTTAGTAAATGTGGGCTTTAATTATTTTATTCGATACGAACGCTGCTGACAGATATAGAGCCTCATTGACTTCTGGAAAATTGTAAAGTACTAGTATATGAGATGCTGCTGGGAGAATGGACGAATATGCTGCTGTGTTTGTGACGTGAAACTTTGGCGGTGGCGCTGCAAGCATCGGGACTCTTTTGTCTACCAACAATTGTAAGTTGTTTATTTTACATATCTGCATTTTGTTTGTTAGTTTTTAATTGGTCGGTTTTTAGTTAATTATCTGGTCGCAGAATTAGAATGGCAGATGTTTGACTAAGTTGAACTGCATCACAAAGTACATTATTTCATATATGATGTTTTAGAAACGTGAATTCTACTTATAATTTTTCAAACTTTAATCATCATATTTGAATCTATAGAATCCCATTTAAGTTACCTTGAAAATGGCAAGCCATATAAGAGCTCAATAGAGGAAACCAAGGATTAATTCATGAGTGAAAGCACACCTTGTATTCTCTTTCAGAGTCATAGACTACACGTTTCGGATTAATTAATCTATCATCAGGCCCTACATACAAGATGCTTAACAGGTGTAATTAATGGCATGTCATTAGAAACACCTTCATTGTGTTAAACGCAAGTACCGTGTTGGCTACCAAAACATAACCTTGGCATCTCCTTGACATAAACCGTTGTAAAAATCAACAACACTACAACTTCTGCATCTTATGAACCAATTCCATACTTTGGTACAAAACGAATTTTGCAATATCCATAGACATTTTAGGCACAAAATTTAATATATTTAATAATCCGTATACGTTTCTACTTTGCTTTAATATGTTGCTCAGTGTCTCCTTGAGGATGATCAAGACAGATGGGCACATACCGGAGTTATTAAATTATGTGTAAAAATATAATTTTAATATTAGTGCGTCCGTTGGTTTTATTGTGGGAGTTGTGTATTAATGTACGGACATGAATAACAAAGACTATTACAGTTAGTTATCTCGAATGAGAGGTAAGATTTTTCTGCGGAATCTGATATGTACTCAGATGGGGACCGACCATAGATTAATTGCCGTGTTCAGAAACCCCACCATTTGACCCGTCTTGGATCCAACTGAATATATTCCACGCCCTTACAACATTTTTTTAAAATTAATTGTAGTCCTTACCAGTAACCGACATCGTTGCTTCACTTAAGGTTCTTTTCATATTCTATAAATTTCTCAATTCTGCCGTGAGTGCCTTCTACAAGTACTACCCATCTTATCTACTTGATTCCATCATTCTGAAAGTATTTGGTGAATAGTGCGAATTACGAAGTTGCTGCGAGATTTGGGGTTCTCGCAGTGGTACTGATGACGGGTCATGTCTTCAGGAAAGTGTAAGATGTGTCGGATAATAAGCAATTGCCCACGTTTCGAAGGAGAATGGTGCTATAGGTTTAGGGCCAAATAGTCCAAGAAGAGTGGACTGCTTGATCCTCTAGATGGAGACACTACTATCCTCCAACGTAGCAGTAACTATTTACCAGTCGATACGGCGTAATATCCCAGAAGACATTTGAATAAATATAGACCAACTTGATGACACTTGCTTTATTATTTCATTATTTAATGCTCAACATGTTTCGGATGTTAATACATCCATCCTCAGGAGTTTGCGACTTATTTGTTGAGTTATTTCACAGGTTGTATTGCTCTGGTTCGATGTTTGTTGATGTTATGGTGTGGTTCGGCTGGGGTGGTGTGGTATCCTTATACAGGTTGAAGCAGTGCTTCAGCCTACATAAGGATACCACACCACCCCAGCCGAACCACACTGTAACACCAACACACATCGAACCAGAGCAATACAACCCGTGAAATAACTCAACAAATAAGTCGCAAGCTTCTGACGATGGATGTACTAACACCCGAAACATGTTGAGTATTAAATAATGAAATAATAAAGCAAGTGACATCAAGTTGGTCTATCTTTATTCAGCTATCAAGATGATGCACGGTCCAATAAATACAAGATCCCAGAAGACATTAACATATGAAGCAAGTCATTATGCACCTCTTCCGACCTCCTGCAACTTTCCCCTCTTTGGTGTTACGTAGTGAAGACATGGGTTTTTAAAGTCAGTGATTAGGCAGTGTGTGCCGAGTCCCGTGTGTCACTCTGTATTGGTTTAACAGGGCCTGTTGTTACAGTTCGCAGCCCGGGGAGCAGCTAATGAGTCGTGCAGATAGCTGTTATGTGCGGTGTGGCCGGTCCGACACAAGTGTGTGCGAGAGTGGACCGACACTACGGCTCAGTACGGCGTCTTTATTCTACCGTTCCTATACGGTCTTGGCATAACGCCCATATAACGAACACATAATGGGAAGGTCTGATCGAATGTTTGATTTCTCGCACTACTCCAAGATTTTGACGAAATATTGCGGTGGTAACCTAAATTGAGTGTATCGACGAGTTTTGTTAGGAGAGGAACCCGCTTAGCGAAATAAGTCGTATCTGGCCACTGGCTTCACAGTTCCCGCAGGCAGACTTACTTGATTTTTTTCTCCACATTTTGGCCAGCTCTGAGGTCAACCTGTTATCTGTCTAAAGGGTACTAAGCGCTCCTTCCTTGAGAACAAAGTGGCCGAACTGTTGGGCTGGCCATTCACCTCTTTTTGGTATTGAGATTAGGAATGCGTTAAAATTAAACTCCAATTGCCCATACATCTTAAAGACATAGCGCCACGTACAGCTTTCTGACTTGGCCTTGTCTTGTCAACTGGACAGGCCGTGTGTTCTGCGTGAGGCTGAAGCACAAACTCATCAAATAAATAATAAAGGCAGTTTATAAAATGTTGCAGATTTCGAACTTCATTGTCATCAGGTACGAATATATAAAAAGAAAGACAGTCAAATACCTAGAATTGTTACCACTGTGAAATAGAGCACTCGCTGTCTCAACGACTGTAAATACTTCAAAAGAATACTACTTCAGTCATGAAATACTTTTGCGGAGTAATGTCATGGAGGTTTATATGAGAGGGAGAGGTAAGAGATACTTACTTACTTACTCCATGGTGCAGAGTCCTTCTTGAGAAGCTAACTGGTTTGCAGCTAGTCAAGAAATTCACCGCATTTCACGGAACCCGAAGGTTCATTACCGCACTCACAAGCGTCCG
>Ga0131853_10008998_pt1 | contig 18220 bp, 18 predicted proteins | sample TergutLab28metaG_FD_92764 | JGI IMG/M metagenome (GOLD analysis project Ga0131853, IMG submission 92764) | Labiotermes labralis P1 segment gut microbial communities from Petit-Saut dam, French Guiana - Lab288 P1 (version 2) (version 2) | ecosystem: Host-associated > Arthropoda: Insects >... | reverse complement strand
GCTTTCGTCCCGTGCGGAAAGCAATTTATACGAGGTTGGCACAGGCACTACACCGCTGTGTTTTCCGATAAGTGTAATCGTCAATGTTTCTCCCGCAGGTATTACCCGGTTCCAATCCATATAAGAAAGAACGGTTTCTTCATCTTGGGAAAGAAGTTTTGCCCCGAATATGCTATCCTCGCTCAAACCAAGATTGCAATATGCTACAAATTTCCAATTTTCAATAGGCTGCGAACCAGTATTTGAAAGTTGGATTGTCGAATTATATCCATTATTCCATATACTGTGTAATATGTAGCTCACGACAAATCCGTTTCCAGTGAAATTGTGAGTCACCGTAGCCGCCAGCAAATGCGCAGGAAACGCAACAGATGTTATAGCCATTATTAATGCCATAAACATTGAGAACAACTTTTTCTTAAACATAACTTTCCTCCTGTTTTTGCATCTCCGTATCTTAGCGTTATTGTCGATGACAAAAATGCATTTTAATCAGTGTTTAGACAAACTTTAACAATATTTTAACAGAATTTTTTGGTAAATCAAACAAAATAGTTATAAAATATTTGGGCGAAATTTCACCCCTGCCTGTTTTTATGGTATCATTTTATTGATGTGTAACTTTTCATTTGATTGTTGAAAGAGAGCTGACGGAATGAGAGCAATGGACGCAACTAATAAGCAAATAGAAATACCCTATCTTCTTAAAATAGGAAACGGCAAAACCGTAAAAGTTGGAAAATATCTTTTTGATAAAGGTATGTTACGGGTCGCGCTGTATATGGGCGATGGTATTGTGGAATTGGTAGGGGGAACATTAAAAACGGGTTTAGAAAAATGCAGAATTGATATAGCACATGAGCAAATTGTATCTTCTGTTGATATTGACGATATTACTCATTCGGCTTTTTCGCTCCAGTCTGTTGATGCCATCGTTGGCGTAGGTGGCGGCAAGGCTTTGGATTTTGCTAAATATTCCGCTCATCTTTTAAGGATTCCGTTTATAAGTATTCCTACCGCTATTTCTAATGATGGCTTTGGTAGTTCGTCGGCTTCTTTAACCATTCTTGGCAAAAGAAAATCGGTAAAAGCCGCCAGTCCATTTGGAATTGTGATTGATTTAGATATTATTAAAAGCAGTCCCGATATTTTTATGTATTCAGGAATTGGCGATATGCTGTCAAAAATTACGGCACTTGAGGATTGGCAAACTGCCCGTGACATGGGGCTTGAGAGATATGTAGATTTTTCAGCTATGATGGCGTATAACTCGCTTGATATTTTATTTTTGAAGTATTCTTATGATATTCGCTGTGAAAGTTTCCAAAGAAGTTTAGCATCATCACTTACGGTAAGCGGTCTTGCTATGGAAATCGCAGGGTCATCAAGGCCGGCAAGTGGTTCGGAGCATTTAATTTCTCACGCACTTGATGAAGTATGTGCAAAACCAAAAATGCATGGTATTCAAGTAGGAGTAGCAACTTATCTTTGCGCACTTTTGCAAAAAAACGAACAAATTGAAAATATAAAAGTCGTTTTCGAAAAAACCGGATTGCTTAACTTTATCCAACAAGACCCATTGAACTACCAAGAATTTGTTGAAGCGTTAAAGCTCGCGCCTACCATCAAAAACAATTTTTACACGATTTTATCCAAGCCGGACAGCTTTTCCAAAGCACTTAATTTTATTAAAAATGACAGCTTGCTAAAGACCGTTATTGTCAGTTAAAGGCTATCTTAAATTTCTCAACCAACGATTGATTTGAAAAATAAATAAATTTACTTATACGTAACAATTGTAACCCCGTCTTCGCCTTCGCCGTATTTGCCCAGGCGGAAAGATTTTACATTCGGCTGGCGTTTCAGCATATTGTGAATGGCGTTGCGCAGCGCGCCTGTGCCTTTGCCGTGGATTAAAGTTACGGTGGAAAGGCTGGCGAGAAAAGCTTCGTCGAGGTAGCGTTCGGCTTGGTTTACGGCATCTTCGGGCATTAGGCCGCGCAGGTCGATTTCGGGAGAAATTGTCAAAGATTTAGCGGCTCGTGAGCTTTGGCGTTTTTGAATGAACGCTGCGGCTTTTTCGGCGGGGTCTTCCTCGTCGAGAGAAAGGTCGGAGACGTTAACTTTTATTTTCATAATGCCCGCTTGGATTTGTGTTTCGCCGCTTGAATCCGGCGGGTTTAGTATTGTGCCGCTTTGGTTTAGCGAGTGGATAAAAACACGGTCGCCGCGCCGTAAATTTTCCGGCGGTTTTCTTGCTGGTTTATCGGAAACGGGAGAAACGGCGGATTCAAGCGCGTTGAAGCCTTCACGGATTTGTGTTCTTGCCGCTTCAATTTCGGCGCGCTCCATGCTATCCATGCGCTCGCGTACTTGCGCGATAATATCATTTGCTTCCTTTCGTGCGTCGCGAACCAGCGATACCGCGTCTTCGCGGGCTTGTTGTAAAATTTTTTCTTTTTGCGTGCGTAATTTTTCTTCAAGTTTTGCTGCGTCTTCGCGGAGTTTTTCCGCTTCGCGTGCATAGACCGCGGCGCGGTCTTGCTCGATTAAAACTTGCTTTTTGCTTGCTTCAAGGTCGGTTATTACATCCTCGAATCGGATATCTTTTTGCGAAAGCAAGGAACGGGCTTCTTCAATGATTTCACCTGGCAGACCAAGCCGTTTTGCGATTGCAAACGCGTTACTTTTTCCGGGTATTCCTATTAAAAGCCGATAAGTGGGGCGCAAGGTTTCAACATCGAATTCGCAGCTTGCGTTTTCCACGCCGTCCGTTGAAAGCGCGTATAATTTCAATTCGCTGTAATGCGTTGTAACAACGGTGCGGATTTTTTTCAAATGCAAATACGAAAGCAACGCGATTGCCAACGCCGCGCCCTCGGTGGGGTCTGTTCCCGCGCCAAGCTCATCTAAGAGTACAAGTGCGTTTGGGTTTAAATTCCCCAAAATCCCGACGATATTATTCATATGCGATGAAAACGTACTTAGGCTTTGTTCAATGCTTTGCTCGTCGCCGATATCCGCGAAAACATCATCGAACACGGCAAGCTCGGAGTTGTCAAACGCTGGGATATGCAATCCCGCCTGCCCCATGCAGGTGAACAGCCCGACTGTTTTTAGTGTTACGGTCTTTCCGCCGGTGTTTGGGCCGGTGATTAATAACATCGAAAAATCCCCGCCAAGTTCAATGTCTATTGGGACTACCTCCCCTACCAATAACGGGTGCCGTCCTTTCTTAATATTTACATAACCACGTTCGTTGAACACGGGTTCGGTTGCTTTCATTTGCAAGGAAAGTTCTCCGCGTGCAAAAATAAAATCCAGTTGCGTTGCAAGCGTCAAATTCGCGTCAAGAGTTTCAGAATTTTCCCAAACCATTCCGCTTAGTTTAAATAAAATTTTTTCTTCCTCGCGTTTTTCTTCAAGGTGGAGTTCTTTAATTTTATTGTTCAGTTCAATTACGCTTAAAGGTTCCATGAAAACCGTTGCGCCCGTGCTTGATTGGTCATGCACCATTCCTGGAAACGAACCTCTGTATTCCGCCTTTACCGGCACACAAAAACGCTCGCCGCGTAAAGTGACAATAGCATCTTGCAGCATTGTTTTGTACTCCGACGATTGAATTATGTTTTGCAATTTATCGCGTATGTTATCGTGTGCCTTGCGAATGTTTCTGCGTGCTTCCGCAAGTTTCGGCGAAGCGTTGTCTGAAATTTCGCCCGAATCTTTAATGCAACGTGAAATTTCGCGTTCAAGCGGCTCGCAGCGGGTTATGCATGAAAAATAATCGCGCAGAATTTCAAACGAGTCATCGTAATAATTTAATAATTTTCCGAAAACATATAAACATCTGGAAATATGCAAAAAATCTTCGGCTTGAAGCATTGCGCCCGCCGCCGCCCGCGCAACCGACGCGCGGATATCTTTTATTCCGCCAAGCGGCAAACTTCCCTTGCGTAAAATCATTCCCGTCGCTTCACTCGTTTCTTTTTGTGCGCGTGAAATTTCAGCAAAGTCAGTCATTGGCGTAAGTGTTTCGCATTTCGCTTTTGCCGGCTGCGATACCGCACGTTGTTTTAACATTTCTATAATTTTTGTAAATTCCAAGGATTTCAATGCTTTCGCGTTCATTTTATTTACCTCGCATTTTTATATTAAATTTCGTACAGCATATGACGATATAGAAATTAGAGACATTGTATCATATAATATTAACGATAGAGGTGTATAAAATGAGTAGTCCCATAAGATTTACAGGTCTTACGTCGGGAATGGATACCCAGTCGATGGTGAATCAATTGATGCGTGCCGAAAGTATGCGCATGGAAAGGCTCACAAGAAGGCGGCAGGTTCTGCAATGGCGGCAAGAATCCATACGCAATTCCATGACACAAATGAATGATTTCCGCAGGGAGCATACAGACGCAACACTTGGTTCGCGTTCAATAAACAACCCAGCCACATGGAATACCATACGTGCTTCCGTTACCGGAGTAGGCGGCGGTGCCGCACCTGCCGGTGTTTCTGTAACTACCACCAACGGTGCCAAAACGGGTTCGTTTGATGTTGAAGTGTTGCAAACGGCACAAGGGGATATGGTAAGGGGTACCCGTACCGGCCCGGGCAACCACGGCGGAAAGTTTGACCTAACAAACAACGAACTTGGTAGTACCACCATTGGCAGCTTGTTCGGTTTTTCAGGTTCGGAGTATGTTAATATTAACGGCGTAAACATCCGCGCAAACTCCTCGGATACCGTAAGCCAGTTTATGTCAAGGGTAAACGGCTCTGATGCCAACGTGACTATGCGTTATAATTCGGTGCGCGGTAATTTTGAAATAGAGAACAGGGAGACAGGCGCAAACGCGACGGTAAGAACCGGCGGCGGCGCGGTTCTTACGGGAATGGGCTTGGCGAACATTCGCTTTGCAAATCCGGGTAATCCTGTTTTATCAAACGAAACGTTTTTGAACACAAGCATTACGGCTGCTACGGGTTTGGCACCCGGCAGTTCGATTACAATCAGCAATGCAACCCAAACTTTTACAATTGATGTTGCAAGTACCGCCACAACTTTCCAACAATTTATGAATGCGGTAAATGAAGAAATAAATGACCACGGTATGTACCTTGAATTCTCACACGGCAGTTTTGTTTTAAGAGGCGACCCGGGCGTTTCTTTTACAACCGGTGACGAAGACCTTTGGAAATTTATGGATTTGGCAAATAGAAACCCCGTCGACGCGGCAATAACATTCGGTTCGGTTGTCGCCCCCTTGGACTTGACGGCAGATACAACGGTTTTCAATGCATTCTTTGGAGAAAACACGAATGACCACCCGAACGGTGACATTGTATTTAATGTCGGAGGTCAGGATATTACTATTAATGCGTTAACAGAATGGGGAGACTTCTTAACACAAATGGACGATGCCGGTTTAGAAGTAGATATTAATATCTTCACAGGCTCGATTACAATCAGCAACAAAAACGGTGGTTTTCTTCCCGGAATCACCGCCGACCCGGACGATGAAAATTCAACAAAATTCCTTACAATGGTTGGCGTAACTCCGGACGCGATAAATGCAGCAAACACAGTCACATATTCCGGAAACGGAAATGTATCTCTTAACGCTCGTATAAGCGCGTTTTCCGGAGATGGTATTCCCGCAGGCGGAGGAACCGTACAAATCGGAAGAGACTCAGACGGAAACCCTGCCGAAATAAATATCTATGCCAATGACACTTTCCAATCTTTTATGGGCAGAGTGAATGCCGCAGATACCAACGTTACCATGACATTTAACAGCGGTGGCAGGTTTGCATTTATTCCCAAGGGTACTGCCATCGTTCTTACGGGAGACGAACCCTTTCTTAAATTTTTGGGTCTTGACAACATTGGCTCCGCCACCGATTCCACGGAAGACACCCGGTTGATAAATACCGCCAGAAATGCAATAATCATATACGACAACGACCCAACTATGAGAATCGAGCAAGCGTCCAATACTTTCGAGTTTCATGGTCATAATATTACCCTTTCGACAAATATGAGAAACGCCGACGGTGAAAGCATTCGTGAAGGTGTTGACGGTGTAAAATTCACCGTTAATGCGGAACGTGACGTAAGCATTGCAATAGATGCAATCAGACACTTTGTTGAAGCGTACAACGACCTTCTCCGTCAAATCAACTCCCTGCACACCACAGCTCGCCCGCGCGCGGGAAATCGTGTTAACGGCGCGTTCTACGAACCCCTTACCGATGAGCAAAAACAAGCAATGAGTGACCGCGAAGTAGAACGCTGGGAAGAGCAGGCACGAACCGGGCTTCTTCACCGTGACAGGGACATTCGTTCATTGCACGACCAAATGCGCAGAGCAATGTTCGAAAGAGTAAACTTGGGCGACGGCAGGTCCATTGCTATACACGAAATAGGCATAACCACAGTCGGAAGAGACGGGGCGCCCGGCGACCAATTGATAGGTGTTCTGCAAATAGACGAAGACGTTCTCCGCAAAGCACTTGAAGAAAGATCCGAAGATGTGCAAGCGCTTTTCTCTCGCTCGGGCATAGATGCCGGGGACGAGTTCCGTAATAGCAGCACAATTCAGCAACGCAACGCACGTGCGCCGCATGTGGGTTTGGGCTTTCGTCTTGATGACCTTCTCAGAACATTTGCGCAAGACCGTGACGGACCGTTACAGCAACGCGCCGGTTATCATAGCGGGCTGATGGTTTCAGAAAATACTATGAGCCGCCAAATCCGCGACTACAACGAGCGTATATCGCGTATGGAAGTATGGCTTCAACGCCGTGAAAACCATTACTTTTCTATGTTCGCAAAAATGGAAGCGGCAATGCAAGAATCTCATTCTCAAATGGACGCGTTGTTTGCGTTTGCAACGCAATAGATGGAAACGCTAAAACAGACCAAAGAATTGGTTGATAAAATACTGGGATTGACTCAATGCCTTATATTGACAGGCAAAAAAGAAAACGCAGAAACGGAATCGGATGCTTACGCCGCATTAATTGAAGAACGCGAGCCACTAATTGAAGAACTGACGGACTTGCGCCTTCAAATAGGCGAGACCGAAGTAGCTTCCGATGAATTCGGAGAAATAAAAAAAATCATCACACAAATCACCGACTTGGACAAAAAGCATATGGCGATAATGGAACATCTTCGCAAAAGCGTGAAGGAGTCTTACAAGGGAGTGAAGCAAGGCCAGCGAATCCAGGCAGGGTACAATCCCCTGCCGGGAGACGAGGTTCCAAGCAAGTTCGATGTGAAACATTAAATTTTATTAATCAGGAGGAAGATTAATATGGATGTTAGCAGAATTGATGGAAGTCATTATTACACACCATCATCATCTCCGATGCCGGGCAGCGGAGAGTTTAGCCCCGCGTCGGCAGAAGCACCGGCACAGCCGTCTGTTGCACCCGTTTCAGAATACCGTGCACAGGAACGCGCCGATGTTCGCGCGGAAGGTCGCACGGAGCGTGCAGAAGGTCGCGATTCATTGCGCCGCGCAGTTGACGAAATCAATTCGTCGATTGCTGTTTACAGGCGGCATTTGGGTATTCGCCATCACGAGCCAACCAACAGACGCATTGTCACCGTCTACGATTCCGACACAAACGAGGTGCTTCGCGAAATTCCGCCGGAAAGCGTTCTGGAAGCACACGCGAATATGCTTGAAATGGTCGGGCTGTTTGTAAACACACGCGGTTAAAACCGCGTAATCTTTTCCAAAAGGGGAAGTTAAAATTGATAACACAAAATCCAAAGCAGCAAATGCTCCAAAAACAAATTGAATCTGCAAGCAAAGAAGAACTCACGCTTATGTTATACGAAGGCGGCGTAAAGTTCTTAAACCAAGCAATAATCGCGCTTGAAAAAAACGATATCGTAAAGGCGAATAATCTTATTATTCGCACAGAAGATATCGTTCGCGAATTCCAGCTTACTCTCGACCATAAATACGAGGAAATCGCCAAACCACTCGACCAACTTTACGACTACATGCACCGCCGCTTGGTGGAGGGTAATCTTCAAAAAGACGTGGAAATCCTAAACGAAGTGCTTGGAATGTTCCGCGAAATGCGCGATACTTGGAAAGAAGCTATGAAGCTGGCCAAAGCCGGTTAAGACTTTGGTGCAGAACTATAAAAAATCTGCGTAAAAATGTAAGCGTACTATTCCTGCAACCACTTTATAAGCGTTGCGTTTTCTGTAAGTTCTTCATATCCATTTTTTTGATAAAAATTAAAAGCCGGGAGTTCCCGGGAAGTATGCAGGCTGACAGCCGATACCCCGTACCCGGCTAGTTTTGTTTCAAGGAGTTTCATTATTTCGGAGCCTATACCGCTTCTTTGCAGGTGTGGCTTGACTGCGAGTTCGGAGACTTCAAACATCGTGCCTTGAAAATAATTATCAAGCGTTCCGAAACAAAAGGCCACCATTTCATCATCTATCCAATAGGTGTATCCGATAAAACCGGGCGTTCGCACTAAGTCGCGAAGGTATCGCTCGGTTTTTTCTTTTGTAAGAAAAGCATAGCAAAGCGGCGGCGTTGTGAATGCTTGTTCGTAAATTTTCGCGCATTCTTCTAAATCCGTTTCGCGATACATAATTAATTCGCTCATTTTACACGCTCCTTGAATTCTTCCGTATTTCAACGTTTATAATGTAACATATTTTATATGAAATAAATTACAAAAGCTAACGTATATGAGAGTGAAAGGTCTTTCTATTGAAAAAAATAATAAAATTTCTATATAATTATGTAAAATGGATATAACAAACTTACGAACGGGAGGCGGCATAGGTGGCCGAAAAGATATTGATTGTTGAAGATGAGAGAGAAATCGCAGATTTGGTTGAATTATACCTCAAAAACGAAAATTTTATTGTTTATAAATTTTATGCATCTCACGAAGCGTTAGAGTGTATTGAAAAAATAGAGTTCGACCTTGCTATACTTGACATTATGTTGCCTGATATAAGTGGTCTTTCTATTTGCCAAACAATCAGAGATAAATACACCTACCCGATAATCATGCTGACTGCGAAAGATGCAGAGACAGATAAAATTACCGGGTTAACGCTGGGTGCGGATGACTATATTACAAAGCCGTTTCGTCCGTTAGAGTTAATGGCGCGGGTTAAGGCACAATTACGCCGATACAAAAAGTACAGCGGAGGAATAGCGAAACCCGATGAAAGTATTATTATCCATTCCGGTCTTGTAATAAATGTGAGTACAAGAGAAGTTTTGTTAAATGAAAAGCCGCTTTCATTAACGCCTACAGAATTTTCAATTTTACGAATACTTTGTGAGCATAAGGGAAGCGTGGTAAGTTCCGAAAAATTATTTCATGAGATATGGGGTGATGAATATTTCAGCAAAAGCAATAACACTATCACAGTTCATATTCGTAATTTACGCGAAAAAATGAACGACACTATTGATAACCCGAAATATATAAAAACTGTGTGGGGGGTAGGTTATAAAATTGAGAAATAAGAAAATGCACAAGCCAAGCTATTCTACTTTACAATGGAAAATATTTTTAAAAATAGCGTTGCTGGCTTTAATTGCGCTGATTATTGTCATCCTTTTAAACTATTTAGCCAACCAACGCGCAGCTAATATTATTGTATCTTTTATTCAAAATACATTTGAATTAGATTTCAACTCGGCGCGTCAAATATACCTAAGAGCAATTCGAAATAACCTTGACTATATTGTGTATGCTACATTCGGAATTTTCTTTATAATTCTATCCCGTTTTTTATTAACGCAATTCGCAAAATATTTTAATGAGATAAGCGATGGTTTAGATGCGCTTGTTGAAAACAAGCCAAGCGAGATTAGGCTATCGCCCGAAATGTCGTCTATGGAACAAAAATTAATCACCATACAGCAAACGCTCGAAAAACGCGAAAGGGATGTTAAAACTTCAGAACAGCATAAAAATGATGTGGTTATGTACCTCGCGCACGACATAAAAACGCCGTTGACTTCTGTTATCGGTTATTTGAGCCTGCTTGACGAAGCCTGTGATATGCCATTGGAGCAAAAAGCAAAATACATCAAAATAACACTTGAAAAAGCAAACCGCCTTGAACGGCTTGTTAATGAGTTTTTCGAGATTGCACGATATAACTTTAAAGCTGATGCGTTACCCAAAGAAAGCATAGATTTATATTATATGCTGGCGCAAATGACGGACGAATTTTACCCGTTGTTATCGGAGAAAGGAAAGCAAATTGCGCTTCACGCATCCGAGGATTTGGTTATATACGGTGATTCCGATAAATTAGCGCGCGTTTTCAATAATATATTAAAGAACGCAGTTGCTTACAGCTTGGACAGCAGCATTATCGACATAACTGCGGCGGCGACAGGCGATATGGTTTCGATAGTGTTCAAAAATCAAGGAAGCATACCCAAAAATAAACTTGTATCTATATTTGAAAAATTTTATCGGTTGGATTCTGCCCGTTCTTCTGACACAGGCGGTGCAGGTCTTGGGCTTGCGATTGCGAAAGAAATAGTCATTGCTCACGGAGGGAATATTTATGCGGACAGTGACGGCAAGCAAACATCATTTACGGTAGAACTTCCCGTCTTTCCATCTTAATAAATCATCAATGATTTCTTTATTTTTTCTTAGGAAACAATCAATAAAGTATTATTAAACGGCTCGTCCCTTTTCGGTAGACTTATTACCATAAGGAGCGGGTTTTTTATTTAACCGCACCTGAATATTAAAGGATTGCAGAGAGGGATTGAGTATCCATGAGCCAAAACATTGCCCCTGTTGCCGTATTTTTTGTTTTTATCGCATTGATATGCGTAATTGCTATTTTCCTGCTGACAGTTAATGGCCAACAAGAAAATGCAGAGAATTTTTCCTATTATCTTTCAGCACAAACGCCGCCATTAACCACCCTCCACGAAACTGAACTAATGGCATTTACATTTGAACAGCTTGCCGAAATAAGCAATGGTTATTTATTTCTCGTAAACAAAAGCAACGGAGTACCACCAATTGAATCTCCAATGAATTTAGTTAATGTTTCAGATTTTGTATGGACATTAAACGGAGATATTCAAATGAGCGAAGATGCGCTTGTTATGCTTCAAAAAATGTTCAGCTCCGCAGCGGAAATTGATTTTACCCAATTTCGCGTAACCGAGGGTTTTCGTACATTTGAACACCAACAAATGCTGTATGACACCGCAACGGATAAATCCCTTGTCGCATTGCCGGGTCACAGCGAACATCAATCAGGGCTTGCCGCTGATATTTCATATCATGGCGTTAATATAGGAAATTCAAGGCAAGGTACATGGCTTATGAATAATTCATATAGATATGGATTTATTCTACGCTACCCTCAACACAAAACAGAAATAACAGGCCTACCCTTTGAACCGTGGCATTATCGTTATGTCGGTCAGCCTCATGCTTATTTTATGCAAAGCAAAGATTTTGTTTTGGAAGAATACATTGATTTTCTTCTAAGACACAGGGAAATAAAGATTATATTTGGCGGGCTTGAATACAGTGTGCATTACTTGTTACCCGGCGAAATAATCGAAATACCTCACAGCCATTCGATGTCGGCTTCGTTGGACAATACGGGGGGCATCATCGTAACTTCATGGCATGAGTAGTTCGGAGGAATTTTAATGAGAAAAGCCCATAAAGTTGCGCTTGGCTCTGTTATGCCCATTCTGCATGGAAAAAACGGTGAAGATGGAACGGTTCAAGGTTTATTGGAATTGGCCGGAATATCGTCTGTGCAGGAAGAAATAAGATCGTCAAAGTACCCAAGAGCTTTATGGGAGCGATGTGACGTACATTTTTTCTTCGGGTCGTAGAAAGATTCGTAAATTTGAAGGTATTGTCCCTTCTTAAAATTTGATTTTTTAAGGAAATATGCCACACTTGTCACCTCGATTTCTCAGCACCATAGCACCATTAATCGATGGAGATAAAGCCCTCATTATTAGCCGCATTTGTATGGATCAAATGATTGTCGATATAACAGGGATAGAAAATATAAAACAGGGGATATAGCGGTTATAATCGGAAAATCCGGTATGCGTGAAATAACGGCTTGCGAAATAGCGAATCAATCTGATTCAATTGCCAATGACATACTAAGTTGTTTATGCCATAGGTTAGGAAAAGTTGTTATTAATTAGTTGCTAAAACAGGATTGAATATGCTATACTCCAAATCTGCAAGGCTTGTACAAGCGTTGACACAAATGCGGTTGTGGCGGAATGGCAGACGCGCATGGCTTAGGACCATGTATCGAAAGGTGTGGGGGTTCAAGTCCCTTCAGCCGCACTATAAGGAAACGTCAGGAATGATACATTCCGACGAGCAAGAAAAGCCCGTAACCACGGGCTTTTTGGTGTTTCATGGGTAATCGTTATTATTAATATTCCAATTTAACCGTCCCGCTGCACCTATACGTCTTACCTCTGCTGAGAATGTAAGCGTAACTTTCTAACCATTTATAAATACCGTCTACTGTTGTACCGACTAAATCCTCATCTTCATCTACCGACGTTGCTGCCGCATATAAACCGCCTTCAAAATCAATAGGTAAACCCTCTTTATCTTTGTCATTTTTCATATATATAAACTATTCCCCAAAGGAAGAGTCAAGGGGGTTTTTTAAATACTTTGAAAATTTTTATTACTCTGTTTTTTATCCCTTGACGAATTTTGCAAAAAAATGTATTGACATTCAATGGACATGTGATAAAATGTCGTTAGGCGCATGCAAAGATAATATATTATCGAATATAGAGGTTTGCGAGTACATGGTTGTTATAATAAGTTGGAGGCAAGTCGAAGTATGTAGATGGGGGAGAGCCTAATGATACAGTTCCTGGCCCAAAAGACAGCTCATTACTTAGCTAAAGACTGTGAAACTGCTGATGTGGACGTACTTACATACGGTTATTATTTGCTGTATCAGGAATGGCTTTTGAGAATTTTTGCACTATTGATAGCATTACCCTTTGGTTTGTTTTTTCATGTTTTAACTTCGATTATCTCCTTCAATTTAATTCGCAGATGTGCATTGGGCGCACACGCGAAGTACCCTATTGTTTGCAGAATAACAACCTACACCATATGGTTTGGTCCGGCGGTTTTGGCTGTGTTTTTTTCACTTGGATTAAATATATTTGCTTATTTAATTATGTATATGTTTTGTATTGTGTCTCTTTTGCTTTATGCCCCAGCAGAAACAGATGTTAAAAAAGTTCCAAACCCGATAAAACGCAAACGATTAAAATTTGAAGCCATACTATGGATGTCATTACTATTTTTATTAGCGATATTTATGCAAGGGTTGATTCCCGCCATATCATTTGTGATAGTGGTTACTGTTGTACTAGCCTGTTGCATGGTGCATCCGTGGGTGTACCGGGTAAATGGCTATGACCCGGTCACAAGGGAAATGCGGACATAGTTTAATGTCCCCATGTCCCTATAATAAAATACCAAATAATAGAAAGGTAAGGTGGAGTAGACATGAAAATTAAAGATTTGCTTAGGAAGATTGGAGAAAAGAGTGCTGTTAGGTCGGTTGAACCGAATTGCTACCCGCGACCTATACATCAACCCAAACCACCCGCAAAGATTCAAGAATTAATCATCAAAGAAAAGTAATTCGAGCAAATGAAAATTGAAGCAAGGGTGCAAATCATTTTTGATATGCGCCCTGTTTTTAATAAAAATCAAGACTTGAGGGGATATACAGCTATGAATTATGTTTTCGTGCTTGTTCTGATTGGATATGTAGTGACATTATTACAAAAAGCAATTGTGCTGAATGTTACAAATGTCCAATGGTCAATAAAGAGGTTATTTCTTACGGTAACAGTTATATATCTGCCTCATGTTATAGTGTTTCACTTCTTAATACCGGATAGTGTTATTTCATTAGAAAGCGCAGTTTCTTGGATGGTATTATTGACTTTCGCATATCGCTTATCTTTCAAGCAATCTTGGCGAAAGAGTATATTTATGACAGTTGGGCAGTATTTTATTCTGTCGGCTGGTTTTGAATATATCGCTGTATTTACTTCAAATCAGATGCCTGACAATGTTAGGGTATTTTTGTTTGAGAATTCATTAATTATCATAATTCCTATTGCTTTTATATATTTATTGATATTTCTTTATACACGAAAATACGCAGACAAAGATTATTCTTTATTAGATTATCTTGTCTCCAAATATTGGAAAGAATATGTGATATTCTTCTCGCTTTTTGCGATTTACGATGTAATTATTCTGTTAAAGTTGGAAGATATTCAAGATTTTAATAGCAAAGCAGAGGTATTAGTTGTTGTATTATTTATAATATTTTTTATGCACATCCTGAAACATATTAAAACTAACCACCAACTCGATATCACCCAACGCGAACTGGAAACACAGCAAATTTACGCAGAGTCTCAAGAAAAAACATTAAACGACCTGCGCGGCTTTAAGCATGACTTGAATAACATTCTATACACAATAAACGGCTTAATAAATAGTGGCGAAACCGAAAAATTAAAGACATTTTTAGAAGAAATAACTGCGCAACATACGTCACCCCAAACAACTGAAGCATCTGATAATGTGAAAAGAATTCCGATTTTAAGCGGGATTCTGACAGAGAAAATTGCCCGTGCGGAAATGAAAGGGATTACGTTTAACCTCAGATTAATGGAGGATGATATTAACCTTAAATATTGCTCTGACCTTGATTACAGCCGAATAATTGGCATTTTATTAGACAATGCTATTGAAGCCGCTGAAATAAGTACGCTTAAAAAGATTGAACTTTTGATTTATGTTGAAAGCGGTATGCTTCATAACGTAATTATAAACTCATGCGACAAAGAAGTGGATATTAGCCGTATATTTGAGCACGGTTACAGCACTAAATCCGTTCCTTCCGGAGAGGGGTTGTATCAGCTCCGGTTGATTCAAAAAAAATATAACAAAGTGGGTAGTAATATAGAAATAATTCCCAAGTTAGAGAATGGCTTCTTTACGCAAGTGCTTAAATTCTAGTGATAAGGGCAGAAAGAAGGTATACGGCGGCTATGATAAATTTAAATAATTTTATAAGCAAATTTGACGAGAACTACAATAATTATAGTAGCTATGATTACTATTATATCCAAAAACAGATGGAATCAGCGCAGCCGATTACCTTCGGTTCACCTATTAACGTATTGATATTAACAGACAGGTTGTTCCCTTGCGCAGTTGGATTAAATGAATACCTAGTAATAAACGGTTCGGATATATCAGTTGAATTAATGTACAATGATTTTGACGGTACTATAAAGTATATTCAATCAAAACCTATTGATTTATTAATTATCGCGGGAATGCTAAGTGATAAGACGCTGTATGGCGCGGCACAGCTTTTTAGATTTCTTAACAAGTATTCATGCGACATGCTTTATATTATACCGGACGAAAGTTCCATCTTAGAGCGTATTGACTTTGGCATAAGCAATTTTTACGACAGACGAAAACCTGTGGAAGAATTTATATTATTCATGCGTAAACGCTATGATGAAGAAACCATGCGTATGCACAAAACAGTTTCCCCGGAAGTGTCACGAGAACAATTATGGAAGGAATCCTCGAAAAAATTAGAACAAGCCGGAGCAATAGACGAGATTATTAAAGTGACCAGACTATTACTGCCAAATAATCTCGTTATGAATGCATATCACGAGGATGCGCTGAAAATTAATAAATTGAAAGAGCAAGAAAAAAAAGAAAAAGAGCGAAATAAGCAGGAATATTTACAAAAATTGGATGGAAGAATTAGCAATGGCGGGATTTCTTCATTGTTTTGGATGGCAGTTAAATATATATATTTGATGGACACAGTTTAGCAAGGGGGGGCAGTCCGGATGAACATAGCGATATGCGATGACCAAAAAGAATGCAATTTCAAACTCCATCATATGTTGAAAAACTACTTTGCTCAAAAGGAAATTATTTATAAAATAACAGAATATACCTCTGGTGTGGAGTTATCAAAAACATATTCATCCGGTATGTATGATTTTATTTTTCTTGATGTACAAATGCCGGAATTAACAGGCGATAAAACCGCAGAGCAAATTAGAAGCAAAGATTTAAGCGTTGATATTATATTTATTACAAATATGAGAGACCAACCTCTCATGGGGTACAATTATAATGCCAAAGGCTTTTTATTCAAAGAAGTATTTCAGGAGCAAATAGACCAATTAATGGACAGATTATTAGGCGAAATTAACCGGAGGAAAGATATTGGTGTTTATTCGATAAAACAAAAATATGTAAAAGGTACCATGCATTTGCGATTATCACGCATACTATACTTCGAGAGCCGTAATAAGGATATTATCGCCATCACCACTAATGGCGAGACATTTGAGTTTCGTGAGAAACTCTCAAATGTTGAGAAAGAACTTAGCGGAAAAGGTTTTATCCGTATAAATCGTTCCTTTCTGGTTAATATTTCTTATGTATTTAAGGATTTTAGTGATTGCCTTGTTATGAATACAGGTGAAAATTTTTCAATCAGTAAGAACCACAGGGATTCTGTTCGCAAGGCACTTATCTTAAAAGGGTCGGACAGGTAAACCATGAATCCTATAACGTGGTTTTTATTAGAGTTTATATTTGCTATGATAACCACCGTACTTACATATTTTTTGGTACGTTCCTTTTTGCAACGAAAAAAAGTGGAAATTAATCTATTAAACAGCACCGTCATGGCAGTGGTATTAGTCATTAAATTTTTAACAAGTTCGTATTTCAACGATAGTGTGATTATCATTTCAAGTGTGTCAATAATAACTGCTTTTATCATAGGATGGTTTTACTTCCAAAGCAAACTTGCCCGGACAATAATGTCTGCCATGTTCGTCTTTCTTTCTGGAGCAATCTCGGAACTTCTTGCAGGGGTTCTTATCATGGGCTTCAGACCGGTTTCTATGGGAGAAGCAATGCAGTTTGGCATTTATAGGATATTAATCAGAACTTTAAGTTGCTTATTTCTTTTGATAATCATAATTTTACTAGGACGATTAAGAAAAAGCCTAATGACTTCAATGTCAACGAAGTTGGTCTTGTCGTTATGCATATTACCGTTGGTTTCAATTCTAATTGTTCAACAATTTACACTGCACGTTGTAGACACAACTTATACAACAACCATAAATGAAATAATCCCAATGATAAGTATTATAATTGTAAATATATTTATTTTTATCTTGGTGGAAACTATAATATGGCAAAATGAAAAAAGCAAAGAATTGATTCTTATCGAAGCTCAAAGTATAGCCCAGCAAAAGCATATTCTGCAATTAATTGATAACCATGAACATATCAGGCAAATATCTCATGATTTCAAACAGCAGGTTGACGTGTTGTATCGCTTGTGCAACGAAAAACACTACGATGAACTATTGTACAATTTGTCAAAATTATCGAAACACCACAACTCGTTACTGATTGTGAAAACGGGCAATCTAATGTTGGACACTATTTTATCCTCGAAGAAAGAAGATGCAGTAAAACAGGGGGTTGAATTTGAACTAAAGTTGAATGTACAACCCATGCTTCATTATATCACTATGGATATATGTATATTACTTGGAAATGCAATTGATAATGCAATTGAAGCCTGCGCACGTTCTCATTCAAATAAAAAAAGTATTGAAATGGAATTAACGGCTGATTCTTCACGTTTTCTTTTCCACATGAAAAATAATATAGGAGAATTGCCGCAAAAAGAAGGCGAATTTCTTAAAACACAAAAAGCTGATACTTTGCGCCATGGTATTGGTTTGCAAAGCATAAAACAGATTTGTAAAAGACTGGATGGTGATATGACCTATGAATATGATAATATGAAATTTGCTATATGGATATATTTACCTATAAATTAATATGTTACATAAAAATATGTAGAAAAAAATGCAAACTCGACGTAAAACAGTACGTTCACGACAAATCTATTGAAATAAATTTTATCGGGTGTTAACCTCGGCTAAGAAGTAAAGAGTAAATGCTTTGCGAATTAGTCACAGGCTGGCACTTGTTTTTGTTTTACTTTGCGTGGTAACGATTCAACAATATCTAAATTTACATATAAAGGGAAGGG
>Ga0131853_10008997_pt1 | contig 18220 bp, 8 predicted proteins | sample TergutLab28metaG_FD_92764 | JGI IMG/M metagenome (GOLD analysis project Ga0131853, IMG submission 92764) | Labiotermes labralis P1 segment gut microbial communities from Petit-Saut dam, French Guiana - Lab288 P1 (version 2) (version 2) | ecosystem: Host-associated > Arthropoda: Insects >... | reverse complement strand
TTGTGAGTGACATAAAGCCATTAAATTGAACTACAAAAACACTCGCACTCATGTCATAGTTGTTCTTAGGGTTCCAAGCACTATACATGAGAATGCCCAGCGGTGACGTAACATGGCTGACTGACCCTGAAGGAAGTACGCGTGCAGTTCTGTGGCTAACGTGAGTTGAATTGCCGTCATATGACACCACACTCAAGGACGGAAATGGATAAGATTGTCAGCTGATAGGTACAGTGTGTGGACCCGCAAGAAGACCACATTTTTCTCTGGCCATTATCTCCGTAACCGTTCAACTTTGGACATAGGTGTTTTGGGTTATATCGGTATACTTTAACACAAGGAACACCCTCCCGAAGTCTGGCACATTACTTCTGGGACACCCTGTAGATGAATGTCAAAGGGGCTTCTCGCATCTTTGCGCTAAACAAGCGGCTTTCAAACTGAGCGCGAATTCTATTTGAATTGTAGCTAGTCTTGCGAAAACCTGCGATTGAATGTATATTGACATGTACCTTTCATAAACTCGGAATATACTAATCCGAGTTATGTCAAACAACAGTAGCATACTGCCAATAAATAGAAATGTATAATCGGTTGGTCGACCCACCTACTGAGGTGGCTAATTCTGACTTAGTTGACGTACATCATTTATAAATCTTTAATACCTAAATGCACTTTGGCTAAAGTGCAGAGGATAAACGTCAATGCGGTTGGTACACATAGTGACCACTCCTTTTAAGGATTAATATTATGAATATGCATACCGGAAAGATGAATTTCAACATCCTTCATGTAAAGGTGTAAATTAGCACGAGGACGCACGCACGTACACACCCGTATACGTGCACGCACTGTGTGTAATATGTGTGTTGTCTAAGATCATTATTAGTTATTAATTTAAAATAATGAGAACTTATTTTTTAATGAAGTTGTGCTTAACAAAAACCTTAAAGAATTTTACAGGCTTTACAGACCGCAGCAGTTGGTTGAGGCTCTGCGCTGCAAGCCGGAAGTTCGCGGGTTCGATTCTAGACCGTGTCATTGGAATTTTTCATTGACATAATCCTTCCGGCCGCACTATGGCCCTGGGATTGACTCAGCCTCTGAAAGAAATGAGTACCAGGAATATTTCCTGGGGGGTAAAGGCGACCTGTGCGTAGGACTGACAACCTTACCACCTTAATGTGCCGATTGTTTTGAAATGTGGAAGTCTCAGCCTCCTGGAACCCTCAGAGACTGTCCAGGCCTGTAATGGGATTGCTTTCCTTTTTATAGACCTCAAGGTTATTTTAATGTGAAATGAGCTTCAGTGAAGTAAAATTACTGAACGTGACAGTGTGAACTGATTTTAAATTATTTTATACGATTGACAGCGAAATATGTAGTGTTCTTTGGTAATCGAGAAACATGATGCAGTGGTTTGGGCGAAAACGAAGAAAGAAACTGAAATGAAAAGTAACTTCCTAGAATTAATTTGAGTAAGACGAAGAAAAATGTCTCAGTGTCTGCTGAAAATGAAAAAAATGTTGGAGTATAAGAAAGAATGAAGAACATTTTCACACTGTAACGAACTGTGAAAAACACGGGAGTCTGGTTTAATTGAGATTTAGCCTTATGCTTTATTCTTATTGACTATGCCTTTCATTCGTTTCATTTTGTCGGTTTTAATATATTACAGGTTTTCTTAACATCGTACAGCTTTGTGAAGTTCAAATTTCTAACAGCGGTTTAATGAAGGGTCTGTTACTTTGGGATCTAAAACTCTGTCGACTGTCAAATAGTCAAACCAACGCTTTGTGGAAGCGTGCCGTCTTTGTTTTCAGGGTGCAGCAGCTTATGTCTTCCTGCACTGCTAGACTCAGAAGACGGAGATGTCACGCTTCTTTGAGATGTCGGTAACTGTTTACCTTTAAACACGGAATAACATCCCAGAAGACTTGAATCATCAACTCAAACTGTCTTTGCCGCTCTCTGTCACTCAGTAACTGTCTCTGTTTCTCTTCTACACTCATCCCCCCACTCACTCTCCCTTACTCTCTCACTCGCTTGCTCTCTCTCTCTCTCTATCTCTCTCACACACACACACACACACACACACACACACACACACACACACACACCATATCTTCCTTTTTGCGCACCGCTACACCAAGGCCCTTGTGATATTCAGCACCAGGAATTTAAAATATCTTTGCACTAAGGTTAAAGACACTGACGGTTATTTAATTATGACAGACAGTGCATACCTTCCTATAAATTAAGCTGTAATATATTATCGTTTATTGAGAATTTATCGAATGTTTTACATCAAAATGCTTGACCATTTATCTTTATCCTTTCGTTACCTTACATGTCTCTTGGCAACTTCCCACAGGACGGCAGGTAATTAGTGTCTTGGACCCTTCCCAGCGTATGATTGTTTTAAGTTTTAAGTATGTCTGTGCTAAATTCACGAAGTGAACTTATACGAAGCCCTAAGGTACATAGGTCTAAATGTTTCAATATCGTAACTATTCGATTAATTTAGACGGAATCTGGTAATGGTGGTCTCTACTGCCAATGTGGGTAGAATTTAACTTATCGTTTTATCGGTATCTGCCATTTCAATGTCAAAAACTCATGATGGTACAATATTTGTAACTGGATGATAGAAGATACAGATCTGATGTAGAATCCAAAAGTACGGGTTTCATTGAAAATATTTACGCATGAAAGGTCTATAATGAATCCAGTGCAAGGAAAAGTGATGTGACTGTAACATAATATGTTTAGATAGAGCAGATTTATATGCGGGGGAAATAAACCAAAGCCTTTTAGACACGAAGTGTCCCAAAAAAAGCCTGGAATTATACTTCTTTGAGATTGCACCTTTCTGCAGGTGTATTGCAGTGTATCAGGACTCTTTGTTTTCGTCCAGTTGTCCAAACATTTTGTCGTCGGACTGCGAAATTGACGTTTTTTAAATATTCATGTACTAATATTTGGCACTAAATACTTGGTTGATTAGATATTAAAAGCAACTGAATGTTGTAAATTATTGCCGAAAACCAGCTGATAATAAGTCATTTTCTCATTTCATCTCAAAACCCTGAACATGAAAATATATATGATGTAATTTTACTGTGGTGTTACATTTAGATGCCTACTGCTTCATTCCTTAGTCAGTAGTAAATATCGATTTTCGTGTATATCTGCAGACAAAGTTAGAAGGACAGTATTTATAGCGATGGTAAATAACGGAGTAAAAACGTTATAATTGAAGTCTGTAAACTGCATTCGAAGCTCAATATTGCTAAGGAATGTGAAAGGCAGAGGAAGTAGTGGCGATGTGTAGCACTGTGTATGAAGGAAAAATGTGTTCAAAATACTGACTGGAAAATTTTATAACCTAGACGGAAAAGACAGAATGACATCAAGAATATATGTTGAATATATAAACCGATCTCCTTGTGACATCAGTACATTCCTGGGATTGTTGGTGATACTTGTGACCTTTGGGATTCGCTAAGTAACTATCAGCTCTTAAAGGAAGACACTGAACCATTTAGGTGTTTGCGTGATTATTTGTTTAGTCGTTGCGTTACGTGGGGACATCTGACGTGCAACATGTACTCTTCTGAATTATTTTCCACCATGGCGCAAGAGCCCCTAGTGGGCCAGGACCTCCTCATTATCGAGGCTTCACGATCACGCTCTGGTGTTCGACACGTTGTAGGAGTCCTCTGGATGAGTGGTTAGCCTGACGCAGAGACACGTACCTGACAACACAAACACTCACAAGAGATAGACCATTACGCCCCCGGTGGGATTCGATCCCGCAATCCTAGCCAGCGAGCGGCGACAGATCCACGTCTTAGACCACGCGGCCACCGGGAACTCTTCCGAATACTATGACGAAATTCGTAGAAAGAGGAATGGGTGGGCCGGACACTTAGCAAGCATGTAAATACGAGAAATACGATGGTACGTACAATTAGAAAACCGGGTGAGGGTAGTTCCTGTCCAAAGTGTAGGTAAGACCGCAATACTAAAACCTATAAGAAACAATTAGTTCATGATGATTTTGATGTTTTGCTGACCGTGCATCTCATTATAATCTCAGTAATTAACCAACTTAATGCACAAATTCTTGATTTATAATAAGTTTATTATATGCCTCTACCTGTTCTGAGCACTATGTGTTCATCATCAGGAGGCCAAAACTGCATTTTACAGCATCTAGTATCATCACACCTGTAGGTGGCCGTCCCGTGCACAGGTTGAGAGAGGACTCCCCACCTGTGCACGGGACGGCCACCTACAGGTGTGATGATACCAGATGCTGTATAACACAATTTTGATCTCCTGGTGATGAGCACATAGTGCTCAGAACAGGTAGAGGCATAAAATAAACTTATTTTAAAACAAGAGTTTGTGCATCAAGTTGGTTAATTGTTAAGATAGGACATGATGATGTGCGTTGAATTCATTTCGCGTCAGATGAAGACCTACTCTTCAGAACAGTGTAATGAGCATCTGTGTTTCGTAACAGGCGGGGAGGCTGTGATCTGAGTGGCGACTCTTCGGTTCTGGCGAAGTATTGTCCTGCACGACATGGGTACGTCACGTGGTGTCTGTGAATGGAATTCGATTGAACACGTTAGTACAACATACAATGTCAAATAGTATCATGCAGTAACTTGAAATTAGCACCGTTCTAGTAACCTTCCACCAAACATACCGTATATTCTCGAATCTAATCCGCACCCAAATCTAATCCGCACTAGTTTTTGCCAATTTCTTAAACGGAAGAAAGTTAGTTCATGGTTCTAATCCGCACCTTTCCTTCAACCGCCCCTTGCCTACAAGGCAGACTGAATAATATTGGATGTTACCAGTGCTTTAACCGTTATCCGACAAACGCACTGTGTGTGAAGTGGCCATTTAACTGCCAGCGGTACAAACGCACCACACTTGATTAGCACTGCGGCCATTTAAATGCTTCTTAACTGGGTGACGGATAACGATTCAGTTATGAGTGATGACGGCGAGTCTGACGAATAATAAATTATAAATATTATATAATATTGTTAATAATAAATAAAATAAATTATTGTATTGTATTGTTCTTACGGCACGTACAGCGGCTCTATCATTTTTTCAAAATCCAACTCACGACTGCGATTCTAATCCGCACGCGATTCTAATCCGCATCTGACTTTTTAGCCCTCTGAAACTGTAAAGATGGTGCGGATTAGATTCGAGAATATACGGTAATATTGCTATGCTACTCATATCCATGCAGTAATTGTTCATATTCAACAAAATACAAACCAATGCTCTATACTTTAATGTAAAGGGTTTATTGTTTTAATTGTAAAAACTTTATATTATCATATAACGAATTTGTTGGTATTTTCTTGAATAATATGTTTTTTTATTTTACAGCTGTTGGCGGTGACGTTAAATTTCGTATATACGTTGTTGGAACTACAGGGAAATTTCTGAGTTTTGTTTAGTTTTCATAATGAAATAACCGATAATAAAAACACACACCATTGATCCAACTTGACTGCTTGAACATTACTGTAAATTCTGCCGCAAATTTTACAATAGCCGATTTGTTTTTTATAAAACAGACGGTTTTTTTTGTGGCGTCGTACTTTCTGGGTTGAATGATACAGCCTTTATATACGAAATTGCATGTGATGTTATGACCTTATAAAATATTTTACTACCACTTTATTACAAGCAGTTTCCATTTTATTATTCAGTAACAGTCTTGCTTTTCGACACCATCTCGTCTGAGCTGTCGACCTCTTGTGTTACACAAAAATAAATGACAGGTTTGAATATGTAAATCATTAAATACGCCAAATTTTTACATTTATGTGAGAGGGAGAGGGTTTCTTTTTGTGTGCAAGAAACGTACCTTTAAAATGTTAGCCCCAGTGACGCCTTTGCACGCCACTCTTTTGTGAAACTGTGATATATAATGCGATATAAGAAGATTAAATGCGTATCATATATGTGTATACTTCCTGAGGAAGCCCTGTCCTGTAATAATATATCACAGCGGTTGACGCTGAGATGGGACTGACAAAATCCCCGTAGAGTTAGCTTCGTTATGTTTCAACCCTTTCCAAAACAGGGGGGCGTAACACCCTCCCATCCCTCCTTGTCACACTGTCAACTGTCAAGAACATGTGCCCTGTCTGAACCGCCAGCACCCCCTACCTTTGGTCCAGCAGTACCTCACCCCTAAACATACGCAACTATCCATCTACCCCGTGTGAAATTCGCTGCCTAATGTTTAATTACGGCGGTTACAAGTCGCACGGAACAGAACGTGACTCTATGTCTACCCGTCCTTTACCTTATGCTGCTAGTACGGAATATGGCCATAAAAAGAGTTGCTTTAGCTTATACCACGAGCGACTGGACTCAGCATTTCGGGGTTCTGCAATTTCGCCACAGACGCTGTCTGCCGCCACAGTTGATGAAGCCGTCTGTTGGCAGTTGTTGTCTTCGTATTTATTATGCCATGTGACCTGCAAGACTGAAGCAACGACGTCATATAGAATTCAAAATCTGGAGACAATAACATGTGTTTGGGATATTAAATATAATGTGAGAATAAGTAAACTTTTTTCTTGTCCAATCATTTGGCAACATGTTTCTAACTCAGAGGGTAATCTCCAGACAAGTAATATAAAGTACATAAAATGAGTTGTGTACAGTTGTGTTAAGCATTAAGATCAATCCAAAACTTAATACAACTGTACATAATTCCTTTTATGTATTTTATGCTGTTGGCCTTATGATGATCCTCTGAAGTCTAAACGTGTTGTGTAAGTAAAGATACAACACTTACTCTTTGTGTTTACGTCAGTTTGTTTCTCTTGGTATTGGAAACATTATATTTTTATAAATACGTTTCGTACATGAATGATATAAAAGAGTTTCCTCTTGCCTGAAAAAATTTAATTTGTATATGCACGATTGTCGATCAGAAAATAGAATAAAAATACATAATTTGTGTTTTTTATTTTCAGTTCTAATAAGAACACTCTTCCAGACATTGCCTTTCTGTATGTATTGTAAGAAGTACATAAAATGGCATATTATTTCGACACAGTTCCGTTTGTTTATGTTAAGATGAAGAATTACGTGGTTACATATTTCTGCTTAAACGAGAAGCTATAATTGGCCAAATGAAATACTGTTGTAAGAGTTTCCTTCATATTTATTGTGATTGGCTTGGTGACGTTTTCTAATTTAGGCCGAAACATGTAGTAAATTTATTATTCGTCTCAAATCAGTAAAAAGCGTGGTGTGAGATTGATATTTTATATATTTTTTAATAAGAACAATTTGGATTTGATTTTTCTACCATCCCTTTGCTTTTCCAGGTAATCTCCGCCAAAACTGAGAAATTTATCATGTTGAGGTCGAGGTTTCTTATTTCCCTTTGACAGATTCTGTGTACTGTGTTGTCAACCAACTCGTCACAATTGTTTCTACTTTTCTGTCATCTTTAGGGCTCTGCTTCAGCGTTGGGAACAGATGACATTCGCTTCTGGCCTAAGTCCTCAGATATTATCAGGCATTTTAGGCTCTGTAGTTATGAAATTGTATGCACTATAGACTTATTCTCGATGAATCATCGTCTAATAGTGGGAGGTTTATGTTTTCACTAAATATGTGTAAAATTCATTCATAAAGGAAGTAATTACTGTGTAAGTGTATATGAGAAGCGGCTTTGATCGTTTGACGACCTCCACAAATACGAGGCTTTGATAGTGAATTTAAATTGGTCTTTTCAAGTAGGAGGTGTTAGTCAGTACGTATAACTAGGAGGTTAGATAAATGGACCTTCGGAAAGCAATATACAGATACTATCGCGGATCCAACCCGCTTTCCTGAGACTTCATTGCATTCTGCAGTTTGAAACGTAGTGATGAATCTGCAGTTCTGAGTTACAATAAAGCATCTTTGTAGTTCAACGAGTCGTTCTGTTGCAGCCCAGAAATAGGTTGCTGTCTTGTCCGTAAAAAATGCTTTACAACTTTTGTCGGTCCAAATAAGCTGTAGCAGTGTCTTAGAAATTTTAAGACGCTGTATTATCTAGCCGTTTTATAGTGATTTAAGTTTCGTATTAATTTAATTTTGTGGGCCGGGTAGCTCAGTCGGTATAGCGACTGACTACGAGATGAAAGGTCCGCGATCGAATCCCGGTGTCGAAGAGATTTTCCGCCCGTCCAGACCGGCCCTGTGGCCCACGCAGCCTCTTGTAAAATGGGTACTGGCTCTTTCCCGGGGGTAAAGTGCGGCCGTGGCGTGCTGCTGACCACTCACCCCCTTCTAGTGCCGCGGTCATGGAAGAGTAGAGCTATACCTCTATCCACCTTCTGGGCCACACCAGGCCTGTAACGGAATCACTTTACCTTTACATTTTTCATTAATTTCTTTATGTGTCTGTGGCGCAACAACCCAAATCGAGCTGTTGCGCCATACACACACACACACACATACACACACACGCACACCCAATAGGACTCCTCTGAACGAGTGATCAGCTCGTCGCAGAGGTCGTACATGCACAACACGCAACAAACACAAGAGACTAACATCCATGCCCTCAGTGGCATTCGAACCCGCGATCGCAGAAATCGAGCGGATTAAAACCTACGCCATAGACCGCGCGGCCACCGGCGCTGAATTTAAATCCATTAGCAGTTTTTTTTTTCAATCGTGCGACTTATATCACATTGTTAGATGAAGAGGTCACCATACAAGAAGAGACGCTGGCCTATTGTGAGGTACTAACCGATGCCCTCGCTGTGACACATGCAGGACGCTCACAGTGTGACTTACAGTAAGACACATAGTTGTTTAAGTCCCGGATCGCAGAACGTCGTTTGCGAACAAGATTTTATTAATGGTGTTGACTGTACTAGATTATGATTTTCTGTGCTGCGACGTTTTTTATTCTGTTAGGTAATTAACAAAGTTTTGCATAAACTATTGGCTCCGTATTCAAGAACTTCCTACGCAGGACGAAACCACTGAAGAGAACAGTCCATCTTCACCGCCACGACAACTTCAATGGTATATGGATTTTGAACAGTGCCGTGCTTTTTAAAACCCTGATTACTACTGTCTCATTGAGATTGCTAAGAAATTTAATAATGCTGTACGAAATACTGCTTCTTATATTCAGATGAGTAACTTTGTTAGCCAATGATGACGAGACTAACAGTGAAACCCGCAAATAATCGTGAAATAAGTTCCGTCTTTTAAGGTTATTTGATATATATATATATATATATATATATATATATATATACATAGTATCTTCAAACATTCGCGGAATACGATGGTATAATTTACAGGAATTGCTACTGTGAATAAATAATTGTACATTGACTCCCTTCGTTGCCTTAGGAATGCAATGAGAAGGAAACGCCCCGAAAAATGGAGAACCAACAATTGGTTTCCTCTTCACGACAATGATCCTGTACACTAGTCGTTTTTGGTCAAGGATTTCTTAGCAAAGAACAATGTGACAACACTGGGACATCCCCAGTACTCTATTTACCTGACCTCAGCTGATTTTTACCTGTTCCTCGACTGAAATAAAAATTGAAGGGACATCGCTGTTTCGATGATACTGACATCATTTAGAATGCGGCGGAAGATCTGAAAAGGCTTTCAGAAAATGGCTTCCAGGAATGCTTCTAAAATCTTTTCAGTCGCTGGCCGAAGTATATAGTTGCACAAGATGACTATTTTTTCGGAACGGGAATATTTGGAAGCTACCATATACAAATACATATATGATTTGTTGACGGAGGGTAACCAGAATTGAAATATAATATTAGAAGGTTCTGAAATGTGGTGCTGGAGAAGGATGGAGAAGATCAGGTGGATAGATTGTGTGAAAAATGAAGTAGTCTTGTTACATAGAGCCAAGGAAAAAAGGGATGTCCAACGTGGAATAAAAAAAAGGACGGCTAACTGGACTGGTTGCTTCTTGCGTAGGAACTGCGTTCTACAATATGTAATTAAAAGACAGACAGAAGACAAGGTAGAAGGGAAGATAAGAGGAAGAAAAAGAAGATGTAAACAGCTATTGTATGAACTTTTGGAAAAGAGAAGGTTCTAGAATTCTAAAGAGGAAACACCGGATCACTCTTTGGAGAACTAGGTTTGGAAGAGGCAATGGGCTTGTCGCAAGACAGACTACACAGTGAATGAATAAACAAAATTACATCGTATGTGTGAAATATAAAGCACGTACTAGATGCCAGATGATGAGGACATTGTTGGAAATTTTTTAGTCAGATCAGATCCCAACGCTGAATTTCCCATAGAATTCCCCAAATGTCTCTTTATAAACGGGTTATCACAACGTCTGCTGTCTTCGACAGATTCCCCTGCATTTCTCTCACATGAATCCATGAAGTGAATGAACTTTTGGGTACATTTCTTTCGTGACTTGTCTATCCGCCGTTGTTCACGACACTTTTCTTCTCGTGAACACAGTACAAACGTTTTCTCGAAGTCTGAATAAAACTGGCAAGAGTGTACACGTGGCTGCGGTGAGCATACTGTCTTAGCACCGCAGGGCCGAGCTGCTGGAACAGGCGTTAACCATCGAAATTTCCATCCTTTGTCATACGTCGCTCGTCGTTTGCGGTAAATCGTTGAATAATCCTCTGACATTTGGCAGATGTTGCGAGGGACATTCTGTCTTTCTTCAATAAACCAATATACCTCCTGTTCTTGTAGTTCTTCCATTGCGAGAAAGTGGTGTTCTTTCAAAATTTTGCTAGTTATTATTTGACTCATAATATATAACGTCGTATGATAGAATTATTAGAGATAACAGTGGAGTACAAAGGTTGTGGGAGGAAAGGTCGTGGGATGGTCAGAATTATTTTCCTGAAGGGACTAAGGAAAATTACGAAAACTTTATAGCAGGTCTCCGTTTTGCGATTTTGAAGCCTCAGTCTTACAAGTAAGAAAGGGGATCACACATGCTCGACCACAAAATTAGGTGTTCAACTAATGGTGAGGTAAATATCAATCATGAAAACACAACTATGGCAGTATGAATTTATGATGGTGTTTAATAGCAAAAAAATAACTACATGTTTCGGCCAATAGGGGCCATCTTCAAGCTATTACAATTTTGCTCAAAGAGTATCATAAATATGCCTATATTGCTAGGTGATGTTGAGATTTCGTCATCGGTACGCGTTACAATCTCTTTATTTAGTGGGAAGTCTAATGGTCAATGACTGGTAGGATGTAAGTTTTATGGGTAGGTATTAGGGGGGGGGGTTAGTTTGGAGCCCTGATAATAGGTTGTGTTGTCCATGGTATTCAATTGGGTTGGGGTGCGTGGTTTGTGGGTAGTATGTTTGACGTCTTCTGGGTTCTCTTCGAGGTTGTTGTTCTCGGTGGGGGTTTTTTGGCCTCAGGTTTCAATTGTTTGTGTGTGTGTGTGTGTGCGTGCGTGGCTTGGCGCATTTGGTGTATCTACAGGAGAGAAAAAACATTTTAACAAATGTGAAAGAATGTAGGGAGGGTAAACTAATATGTTGTGTGTCTTTGTTTTAAGGTAGTGGGTGATTAGTACTTAAATTGGAAGGTGTTCACATTCGATAGGGTTTTTTGATCAACTTCTTTGTGTGCAGTAACTGTACATTCGTTTTGCCTTGTTATAAAATCGAATATGCATCCGGACTTTTAGTATTCGTCAACAGGTGAAACAGGTTATCAATCTCTGTTATCAGAACGGACGTTCATTTTGTCATTTATACATTTTCAGTTTCCGCAATACATTGTCAATCAAGGATCATGAGACAGAGACGGACGCCATTCAGTTGCAGCGACACACTGACATGTGGTTTAACTATGGAATAATTGACTTATAGATTGACAGTAGTGGGGCACTAAACATGTTACAGTTAACTGTCAAGTACACTGACAACAACAAACCAAACAGCTTGATGTAATATCGTTCTTGTGTGAACGCTATTACATGAACATCTAGGTTTGACGCTCTTCGGTCTCTTTAGAGGTTTCTGTTCAATAACGCTTCAAGTGTAGGACGTAATTAAATTAGGAGTTTGATAATTTCTAGACATCTAAAAATCATCGTAGTAACAATAATTCATTCACAGTTAGCAGAGTTAATTTTTCCTTTCTTCTCTCCTAACACATTACTATCCTACATTACAAAAGATTATTATATTATCAAATCTGCACTGTTTTGGGATTTTACGCATCGTAGAATTATAGTTTCTTGTCGACGTTTCGGGACAACTTACCGGTCCCATTTTTAATGGCCAAGCATTTCGAGAAATTTCTTCTTGGACTACTTAACCCTTGACGATGGGACCGATGATTTGCCCCGAAGCATCGGTGAAGAAACTACCATCATACGCTGCGTAAAACTCCGAAAGAGCGAGAGTCTGATTTGTACTGCGGCCAAAACCTGGAATCGCGCATCGACGATATTTTCACATTGTCTTCTTACTCATCCGTGTTTTATATCGTGATTTTAGAGATCTGACTCAAATAAAGAAGTCTATTGAACAGATATCTTGAAATGTTGATATTTGTGTACCTCATCAAGGAATTCGCAGCCTTTTCTTTGAAGCCGAATCTTCATTACCATATTCACCAGATCCTACCAATTAGACTCTGTCTAGAGAAGCATGAATCCAGTGCACAGCCTTATACCAATATAGCGAAGTGTGAGGTTGAGTGCCCTTGTAGCAAAATTCCATCGTTCCCTTCCTCCGGAATATTGTAACATACTGTAAGTAATATTAGGGAGCTTTATACGATATTAAGGATCAGAATTACTGGCGAGATTTGAGTTTCCCACAGAGATGTTGCTGAAGATACAAGTCTTTTGGGATATTACGCCTTGTCGACTGGTAAATAGCTAGCGACGCTAGAATCTTCGGAACATCAGAAACTGTTTACCAGCCGACACTTCGTAGCATCTCATGGAACCTTCGGGAACATTTGTTACATATCGTCCACACAGTGCAAATAAAACGCGCGATTGTTTGCTTCAACAAGCTGTCCCTTATCGACAACTTCTACCTAAGAACGATGTGGAATATATTTCTGTTCGAAGACATTAACTTACCTCTTAAAAAACATAACTGTCTTACCTCCTAGAGTGACAATTTATTTTCCTGAAACAATATATTTTTTTCCTATGGCGATGCGGCCCAACGCGGGCCTTGGCCTCCTCATTCTTGAGGTCTCTAGATCACACACAACGACGCATCACAGCCGGTAGGACTTCTCTGGACGAGTGATCAGTTCGTCGCAGAGATATCTACCTGAAAACACACAACACTTACAACAGACAATTATCCATGCCCCCGGTGGGATTCGAACCCATGATCTCAGCAGGCAAGCGGCCGCAGACCTACGCCTTAGACCGCGCGGCTACTGGGACCGGCTGAAACAATATATTAAACCTTTTATATACAATTGTATTTATTAATTATTAAGATAATTTTGTTTGTTATTGAACTACCTTTCAAGGCACAGCGTTACTGCGGGTACCATATTCTTGCACAGTTCTCAATACAAACATGATTATTTCGGTAAAGGAAATTAACGGAGTTGACTTGGTGATGGAGATGGTGCATATTGCTTGCGGGTTAGAAACTCGATTTCTAAACATTAGTTGTTAGAAGTTTATGGCTCAGATGGTTTATATGGATATCATAATGTAGAATATGATACAGACAGTATTGTGATGTTTGAGTTCATCCAATTTCTTCTTTTCCAACACACTACATTTCGATATAACCGTGTCAAAGAAGGTCGTTGGATGTCATATTTGGTGATGTCCGAGACCAAATGTTGGGGCCTAACTTTGCATCTAACGCGATATGCTGAAAAAGTCTCCCTTGGTGTGTTAGAGAATGATATTGAAACTTTTCAGCAACATGTTACAACGCCATTGAGCGTAACGCGAACAATGACGATTGTTTTTGGCGCTGGCTAATTAGGTGACTCCATAAATTCGAAGAACAGAGCTATCGGCGAGACATCTGTTTTAGACAAAACTTTTAGAGTTAAACTTTATGTAATGTGCATCCTAATTCCCTGTAGTAACTGTGCGAACAATCTGTGTTGTGAACGTGCAGTGCGTTTGAGATTTAGGGCAAAACAATTTTGGAGATTTGCTCTCACACTGGCATTTGGCGTGCGCCTTTCACCGTCTTCTTGTGACTGAATCGCAAATATGTTGAAATGTGTACTTATCCATATCAAATGAACGAGAGATTAGAGGTGATTAAAAAAGAACACTCACCCTGATATCTGTCAGAATTTTTCTTTTAACAGAATTAGAAGATTCATAATTATGTTTTCGAAATTTCGGACTTCGTATGTTACTTTCCTTCTGTATAAAGACATACGCTTAATATATCACGATCCAGGTGTCCATGTTTCTCTTCTTCATAATAAAGTTTGAACCAATACAAGATTTTTTAAAGAAATGTGACTATATATATATATATATATAAAACTTCATACTACGCCACTCTTTGAAAGTTACTGCATATCACTAACGGCAGATCTTCGAAGGTTAGTGCCTGAAGGCTTGAAGAGTATAAATGTTCTTGCTTTGAAATCGGACCTTAAAAGTAGCTATGACTGGTTAAAGTACGTTTCTACACTGCCTACCTTTCGGATATTGTAAGGGTTCGAAACTTTGGGTTCTTATCGGGCAGGTTTGAAGTTATACGGGTCTATACTAGTAGATTTTTTTAAATCTGACCTATTCTGCCTTCTCATTGTAGCTGTAGTGGGTTACTGTTGCACCTTTTCACACTCATACACACACACATACACTCACTAGGTCTCCTCTGGATGATGGATCGGTCCGTCGCAGAGACCTCTACCTTACTACACATAACGCTCACAAGGGACATTCACGCCCTCCGGTGGGATTCGAACACGCAATCCCAGCAAGAGTAGGGCCGCAGATTTAGTAGAACTCACGAACATACCGTAAATAGCTGCCATCACAATGTAATTACGAAACACTTCTGGGCCGATCCCGGTGGCTGCACAGTCTTAAGGCTTAAGTTGACGGCCGCTCGCTTCCTGGGTTTGCTTGTAGGAACCCCACCGGGGGCATGGATATCTGTCTGTTGTTGAGTGTTGCGTGTTGCCAGGTGTAGGTCTTTGGGACGGGTCAATCCCTTGTCTAGAGGAGTTCTAACGAATACGTGTGTGTGTGTGTGTGTTTGTGTGTGTGTGTGTGTGGTGTGTGTGTGTGTGTGTCATTGCGTGTGGTATAGTGCAACAGTAACCTCTACGCCTACAATGAGTAGATAGAAGAACTCAGACTGAAAAATAAAAAAATAATGCCTTTTTTGTGCTTGAATATAATAATAATAATAATAATAATATGCATTAACTCCAATTGGGTTGTCACCCTGTGGCAGTGGTTATGTTACATGTATGCAAAATATGGAATTGGTTACTAATAAATTTAAGTCGGGAGGGCTACATGAGAAAAATGTAGTGGCAACTTGGAATCTTGGGAACAATCTCAGCATTTACTTATAGACACAGGGAAACCAAGAAAAACCTGTGTCGAGGTGGCCGGTCACAGGACCTTCCGATTATTGACTTCTAGCCAGCAGTCCGTCATCTAAAGTACAAACGGCAATACACACATAGTACAACAAATACACATAAGATGACAACAATACACACAAGACAACTACACCAATACACACAAGACAACTAACAACAATACACACAAGACATCTTAAAATACAACATGTACAAAATGTAAACAACACCAAGGTATGAAAGTACTGTATATAGTTTCTATATGACATAATGTAGTCGGTATGTTTACACTGACTGATTTATGAGTCTTGGTAGACATGCCGTACGGATTGCAACGTCTGATGGGATGCATTTTTCATAAGAAAATATTTACGCCTAGCGCTACCAAACAGTGTAGACTCGTCACTGGTTGTCGTGTCTGTTGCAATGTCGTACTGTCACTACACACGTTGGTAACAGACATCGAAGCCTTCTGCCCAGAATTTCTTTCCTCCGTATCATCGACTACGTTTTCAACATGATACGAAAATCAACGCTTGAGTTAAGAGCAAGACTAGAGCATATGAGTAGCATTTCGATATGTTGTGTCAGCAAAACCCCTTAAAATTTTGCGGAGTATGTTTCTCTTTAGACGGGTGAAAATCATACCATTTTAGCTGCGGTACTTTTGATTGTAGCCAGTCTTTTGAAAGCAGAGTACATTAGGACTTTGGTCATGTTTACTTTTACATGTGATAAATTTTATTGGATATTACCTGGCTTTTTGTGTAGTTTAAATTCCGTTTTGTTATCAATTTCTTAATGTTCCGGAATGTTGCCGGTTTTTTTTTTGCATTTATGACAGCAGCACTAGAAGAAGAGTGCACGATTTAGGTTCCCGCCATGCCTTCTTTCAAGGAGATTGCTCTCATTAATCTGATATTCTTTGACGTATTTCTCTCTGCATCCGTAGCAGTATGAGTAATGTCTAATGATAACTGAAAGTAGGTCTGCGTATTGGAATGAAAGCCTTTTTGATCTCCACGCTAATTTGGGATTTATTCTGCATGGAATTATGCTAAAGACAACTGGGGTCCTCGTAAAATTCTGTGTAAATCGCTTTAAGTGGTATTTATATAAGCCATAAGGGTAATTTTGAACCTGTGATGTGCTAAGAGTGTATATACAGTAATGGAAGTAACACTGCACAGCTTCTCAAGTTTGGCACTAAATGAAGTTGAGGTGTATTCACGCTCGGGCTGCATCAGCTCCGTTAGAAGAGCCCATGTGACACATTTAGTGGAATTCTAGGTGGACCCATTAACCGCTCTGAATGTAGCGAGAAAGATAAAAGTCCCAAACATTTACGATAATCGAACCCCGTAGCTGTCGCAAGCATTGCTTGTGAGATGCACTTCATACAACACAAAGTTATAACATTCACAGTGAAAATGATATCAGATGTTAAAGAAATATTCCTAAATTTATATAAATCTTTTTGAACTTTGGTCTTTGAATTGAATTACTGGTCACTAGTTCCCATTTCAGTATAGAGAGATAATGTATGTTGAATGGCTCACATTTGGAGAACAGACAATTTTATCTGTGTTCCGTCGGGCACACAACTCGCAGTTTTATCTTCTTTTCAATGGAAAATGCTGTAGTTGCCGCTCTTTTATTCATATTTTATTGCACTTGCATTAACCCATTTCATTCCCGTCGGATTCGCCGACTTCATTTGCTTATTTTTTTGGAAGTTTTCATGTCTGTTATTGAACAGATTTCAGTTGATTCGTAACTTCGTCTTAAAAGTTAAAGACTAAATTTGTTCTCTCCACCCTTCTTCTCGGACATCCAATATATCATTTGTCATTTAAATTTGTATTGTTGAAACAACTATCGAGTTGTCTTTTCAGTCATTCATTCGAAATTTTCAAGTATTTTTTTGGATTGTATTATTACTGTTTTGCATTCGGTTACTTTCGATTGTATCTAAATACAGTGAAGTATGCTAGAACAAAGGAAATTGTTTCTAGAACCTCGTTCGTTACACCATCTGTTCGTTCTAGCATACATTGAAATATATGTATTTAGGGTTAATCCGTTCCAAGCCCACAGCCTAGAGCAAAGTTACCATCGAACGCAACCATTTAAACAAGAAAAATATAAACAAAATAAAAATAAGTGTAAAAACAATACAAAATTACTTTATTTATCTCTTATACACTGTACATGTAAATCTGAAAATACAACAAATTTTCCTTAGTGGAAACTATGAACAAACTTTCCCTAATAAAATTCATAAACAATCTAACGCACATGAAAAGCATAAACAATCTTTCCCCAGTGGAAACCATAAACGAACTTTCCCGTAATAAATAATATTCCTCCGCGTTCTTTGTAGCATCTTTATCGTTGTAGCATCCTAATCTTATTGATAAAAATTGTTCGTTGTAGCACTACAATGTAGTTCTATTGCCTTCAAAATCCATAATACTGTTTTTCCGCGTCTGATTTGAGGCAGTGCACACACACACACACACACACACACACACACACACACACACACACACACACACACACACACACACACACACACACACCCACACACACACACACACACCCACAC
>Ga0131853_10008996_pt1 | contig 18221 bp, 14 predicted proteins | sample TergutLab28metaG_FD_92764 | JGI IMG/M metagenome (GOLD analysis project Ga0131853, IMG submission 92764) | Labiotermes labralis P1 segment gut microbial communities from Petit-Saut dam, French Guiana - Lab288 P1 (version 2) (version 2) | ecosystem: Host-associated > Arthropoda: Insects >... | reverse complement strand
CACTGTATTTGAAGACACAAGCACGTTTTATCGTTACCGGCGACATAATTCGCCATTAAAACATTCTTTTCTGCGACACTTAGTACTGCTGTATTGGTGATAGTGACGTGTAGCTGAACAACATACTAAGAACGCATCGTTGCGTTTTCACTGCAACGCTGGTTACGTAAACGCGCCATCATGTAACGTTCTATCATTATACCAAATATCACAGTTCAGTGGTTTGTTAGTTGTCTTCATCAAACCGAATGCTAAATACGTCGCGAAACCACAGCGTTGTTTTAGGTTCCACAAATTACCTCAACAAGACTTGCACATCTTTCAAAACTCGATGAGTGTTAGTATAGTTTCAGCACTCTCCAATAAGTGGCGCTAATGGTCCCGCCACCTCACAAGTTCTTGCGTGCGTTCGCCTTGCTTTTGTTATCGAATATTAAAAAGTCTGAATCACAGAGTTCGTTTATCACGTAATGGCAAAAGTCTATATCAAATTTCGTGAAAATATCGATAGAATGCTTCAGGAGATCAAATAATGGACACATAGGTCAGTGTTATAATCCCAAGGGCCTACCTTTTTACTTGAAAAATCAAATGGCTTAAAATGTACGACAGGCAGTGTACGAACGTATGACATAACACCGCAACGCATTCGTGTAATGTTCGTACTTCCTCGGCTATCCTAGCAGCCCGATATACCATTCCACTGAAAGACAGCGCCAGTATGGTGATTTAACGGCACCGGCAGCAATAAACCGTGCTTACATTTTCGGGGCAAAGTGCCCAATATTTTGTCCGATGGCAACCAAATTTCGAGTCTGTCAGAGGATTTTAACAATTTTCACACATTTCATGAAAATCCGTCCAGTGGGAGCCGAGCCGATACATGCGGACAGGCAGCTACAACAAAGGTAACAGGCGCACTTGGCGCGTGTATGCGAACGATAAAAAAAAAAAAATTGGAACTGATAAAATGGCGTCGGACTGTCCCATGCAATAATCTTCACAGCTCGGGAGGTACAGAGTACGCAGTCACGTATCTTGCAACATCTCAGATTCTAGCACACTAGAATACATGCATATACGGTTGGACCGGATCCCACTACCTGCCTCACATTACAAAAGGTTTAACACTGCCTGCCAGTCGGTATTACCACACAATCTGGCAGTCCTGAATGAAAATACGTGGATCTGATAAAAGCGGCCTCCTGCCTCACATGATCCAATGCGCTTAAGTAGACCCTACGGGAAAAAGCTGGCGACCAATTTGTACGGGAGGTACGACAGTAAACTGCTTACGCAGATTTAATTCCACAAATATTATTAAGTAATTCCACTCATACAGTCACAACGGGCGGGAAAGCGTGATGTGCCTTGCAATGTTCAAAGTGATAACTGTTCGGAATTAAAATAGGAATTACGGCCATGAACAGATGTTCCAGACAGAAAGCAATGTAACAACCTTACGGGAAGGTCGATTACAAATACACTTGCGCGCGCGCGCAAGAGCGCTGGTCTATACCTGCTAGTTCGTATCTCGAGCAAACCATACAACAGGTATGAGGGAAAATAAACAACCAAACGACAATCATGCAGGTGAGATTTGATCTACACGAAGCACGTATCCGAAAACAAGAGAGAGGCCTACACACAGATACCGCTTCCCACCCCCCGCCCCGAATTAAGCCGCAATTACGTTCCGATAGGACAGGCACATGTCAAAACTCAGTATAATATACACATGGTTGACTACATACGTACTGGAACCTGATCGGCTGCAGTCATTACCGCCCCGCCATCTGCGTTAATAACCCCCAGCAATAATCTTCCACCACCTTAGTCTCGTTGCGCTTTCATCCTTCAAATTAAAATTCGGCATGCACATCAAAACTGTCACTTTTTCGATTCTTTTTGCCGTTTTAAAACTGCGTAAGTCTGAAATTATGTCGGGGAATATCTGTACAGAATTTTGGTCCGAAACCATAAATTCACACCGAAGTATTACGTTCTGACACCATTTTTGAACAGCTGACCGATCACGACAGAACATACACGTTTCTTCAGCAAGACAAAGCAACAGCTTATAAAGCAAAAAAAAAAAATCTTCCATCAAATTTTTCAAAATATGGTGAGTAAATTCGTAACATAAATGAAACGCAATACGACGCGCGGACCCCCATTCGGTGTAAAATGGAACAGAGAAGCTCGCTGCCCTGTGTGCCGTCACTCGAAACGGTCCGAGTGCACAGCGAAGTGCGGGCAATTTGGAAGTAGCACTGTGATATGATTCCGACGTTTCAGAGGAACCCACTGCTCCATCTCATGTGCACAAGTAATTTAAATTTTACAGACACAAGAAACGAAACGTGGGAATCTTATTCAGGGCTGCAGCCATCATACTGGTAACCCAACAGACTACACTGCACCCTGTTACCCTAACATGACCAACGATGGCACAATTACCGGTGCCCGTCCCCTACAATAAAAAGTTGAGTACACCTGCCCAATTTTGCGACATACCTTGTTTCGTGATATCGCTCACTAAATGCAACAGCGGCAAAACCCAAAAATGGCCACTTGAAGTCAATACTACGATTGAGCTCAAATGTAACAACTGCATTCGACAATACTGGCACACTTGTTAGATGAAACATACCCCGTTTGATGCCGTTATAGTCTGATGAGGTTGTTGTATTTTTCAGCTCAATTGTAGTATTAACTCAAAAACGGCAATTTTTGGGTTGTGCCATTATTGCATTCAGTAAGCGATATGACAATTCCATTCACCAGAGCCATCTATGGAGATCTGTTAAAACTAAATGTGGAACACACGGGCCTACATAACTTTACGACGAATTTTATACTGTCACATCAAGAAATAGGGATTGTCATGAAATCTGGTAGGCTATGCTTATCTCCCATACAATTTACAAAATATATTAACATTTACGCAAATGACAGTGAATGCTCCGCAAAATTCATCTTCATTAACAAACACATAAAGCTGTGCCTAATATCGGGATAGTCATCATGGCTGGTAGGTCATGGGCAGGCCAAAAGAACCGTCTACTCTCCACAACGACCATACCGGCTCTGGGGCCCACCCACCCACCTATTCAGTGGGTAACGTAGTTCGTTCCAAACGGTAAGGCGGACGATGTCCGAAGTTGACAACTCCATCTATGGGTGAATTTAAGAACGTGTGGATCTACACCTCCACTCCACCACATGCCCACATGGCGGACAAAGTGACATCTTACAAACCTTACTGCGTATTACTGAGCAAAGTGCCTAGCTAATAGGTGGGCGACAGACAGTCGACTATCGTGACGTACAGTAGTTTCGCCCCACTGCCAGACCTGACTTGTTCTAAATATCATTCATCCTGTCCAAAGAGTACCAGAAAGTCTTTCTCCGTCAGTAAAGCGGCCGAAGCGTTAAACTTTAGCAACAATGACGTGGCGCTCAGAGACCTTTCGTATTATGAAACGCGTAGCGTAAAATTTTCAGTACGTAATTCCAAAGTACAAGACATTAATTAAGCAGCTGATACGATATTCAAATGGTCATGAAATTTCCGGTCTTTATAGAGCCCAAACGTGCATTAAGATGTTAACACCGGCCTACAACTGCGCCCTAACCTGAAGAGCAAAGTCAAAGTTATCCTTGCGTGAACGTACACGGGGAAGTGGAGATACAAATCCATCCACTCTTAACCTGGGAACTGGATGGAGATTATAACCTGCTTCACGCCCCGGTCGATTTATCCTTGGGGAATGAAACCCTGCCACTCATGGAATAGAAGGCCGGGACGGCTCCAGAGCCTGTATGTGCACTTCAGAGAAAATAAAAACCTTGCTATTCCATTCTTCTGAGCTATGACCCTGAAAATGAGTAAGTGGTTCCCGACGGTTCGAAACAAGGAAGTAGCCTCATCTTCAAGGGTCAAAAGTGTCCAAGAAAGGACATTTTGACCTTTAAAGATAATGTCACCTCGATGTCTCTAAACGTGGTAACCGACTACACAGTGACGCGGCGACATACCACGGAAAAACTGAATCCTCAGCTACACCACTGCGAGAACCCGAAAACTCGCAAACAGAAAACCTCTTAGCCCAGTCGGGAATGGAACCCCAAATCCTCGGTCGCCCAGCCCATAGCCTAGTCACCATACTGACTACGCTATCCTCCCGTCTCCCGAGCTCTAAAACTTAATCAGTTAAAAGGGCTCGAGGGAGACAGCGACTGCATCACGAAGCTCATCACTCATCCCCATCCAGTGCCTCACTCATGGCATGGCGCTTGGTAAGGGACAGCGTTTATTACGAAACTGTTCAACCAATATATTCTTAAAGGGCGGAAAGTGTGCCCATTACATGCGACAAGAAAGAGCGTAATGTGCACAGCGAAGCGCAAGAAGTTGCCAAAAACTGCCTGGGAGCTCCAGAGCTACCAACAACTCAATGGAAAAGTCATATTCTCCTTATATTTGCATGAAAACGAGTAAAACAACTCTTTTAGATACACGCAACAGTTTTATAATACCTCGCGAGCAAGAAAAGTACATCTCCCATTAGAAAATAAATATATTTATTACATAAAAATTACGGACCAACAAGTTAAGACAGTTACTTCACGACACTGTCGTAAGAAACAGCTGTCTTGTCGTTCTGTAGACCAATCACGTTGCGTCACAAAGGTACATCTTTTACCTCGGAGCCTCAACGTTCCACTACATTGTATAAATGCATGTCATTAGACCCGTTAAAACGGAAAGCCTTGGAGGACTGTTCTGGGAGAAAAAGTACAGGCTGTTAGAACAGCCCCATGGGCGTTCAGATAGGGGTCCCACTGACCCATCAGCCGATGGCTTCCCTCCACAAGGTCACTCGATTTCTGCTGGAACCATTCGGCCACCTTGGCATCTTCATCACATCCGTATTTATGGCCTTCAAACTCGTTCCTCAGGAACCCGAAGATGTCACAGTGCTAGTCAGGGTTGTATGCAGGATGGTCCAGCACCTTCAAGGACAGTGTGCAGCGTGTCCTACGCAGCGACGATGACATGGAAATGGGTGTTGGCATGTAACAGACGTCGCCCTCATCAGCGTACCGGAACACATTCTCTTGGTGGCAGCACAAATGTCTCGGAGGGTCCCACATTTGCGTTATGTGTTGATGGTCCCTGAATTCCTAACTATCTTAATTCCAAACGGAAGAATTTAAGGAAGGGATGGTAAAGTGGTTCCAGCAGCAGCCGCCGGCGATTTCATCTTAAGGGATGCCACTTGAACATCCGTCTCAAGGCTTATGAGACTGTTGCAGCGGCCTCCATTTCTTCGCCCAGAACAGTGCCTGAACGGATTTCATTTCAGTAGCCACTGTATTGACAAACATCCCATGTATTACTGCCTATACAGTGTCCAGAATCCCAGTCACAGGCAGGTCGTGCAGAATTTCGGAATAAGAGATAATTATTACAGATGTTCATGTTAGATATGAATTTTGTATCGGACTTAAATTCCAAGTCGCAATTTTCGTAGATCAGAGTTCTCCTGTTGCCTTCTTTAATAATCGTGTCCTTCAGCTGTTACAACAGAGTCAACTGCAGGCCTGTTCTGTTCTTCCAAATTCCCCACACAACAAAGACTGAAATTCCGGACAACTCCGCAGAGATACTGAAAGCATTAATTTCTACTACCCTCCTGTCTATCAAAGTTACAGAACAACAGTATCACGTCCACGGACCTTATAGGAATATTCATGTTAATAATTCTTACAACTAAACTTTACGAATCATGTTACTCGTACAAATGAAGACAGGACAGGTTGAACAACTTAACCCAGGACTATGATGGTCTGATAAAATTGTGGTGGTGGTGGTGGTTATTGTGGTATTCAGATGATAACTGGGGATAGTTCTAGGTAATTTTTTTTGGGGGGGGGGACCGCGGTGGCACAGTGTTAAAAGTGCTGTGCTACAAATCGGTAGGTCGCTGGTTCGATCCCCGCTGGTGTCAGAGGATTTTTCATTGACATAAAATCCTTCCGATCGCACTATGGCCCTGGGGTAGACTCAGCCTCTAACAGAAATTAGTACCAGGAGCATTTCCCGGGGTTAAAGACGGCCGGTGCGTAAGGCTGACAACTTTACCACCATCCTGTGCCGTTGTCATGAAATCTGGGAACCTTAACTTCCTGGAATCCTCTGGGCCACTCCAGGCCTGTAACGGGACTGCTAGGTAAAATGTGGCCGATCTGATGAGTTACTTCCTACGTAGAAACAATCCAAACTATTTCTAATGAAATAGTTTGGATTGTTTAACTGAGATGATATACGGGCGAAGCTACAGTCTCTTTCCCATATGTTAATGGTTTTTGTCTGCAGTGAAGATGTTCTAATAAGTCATGATTTAATTAGAATTGCTTTAGACGTCAGAGAATTACTACTGCAGGAAGTGCAGTACTCTGTCCATTAAGCCATACGGGCAAGTTAAGGGTTTTCAATGAAGAGCGAATAAATGCATCCTAATGGAGTACACAAATCTTTCAGATGAGTTCTCTTCGTTCCTCCCTGTCAAGCAGCCTCGAGGTTCATTTAATTCGAATATGAATCTATTATAACAAAGACAATCTCACAGCGGTTATCGCACTGCACAAAGGGAGAAATTACCTTTCCTTCTATTCTGTTTACAGTTAACGCATCTACGTTACCCACTTTTGATGCCACTCAACGTGGTAAACCGTTCCAAGCGGCCGACTTACAAAGGACAGTGTCTAAAATTTTCAATTTCTGTGTCTATACTAACCGCAGCGGGTTCCTGGGCTATGTATTGTGTTACTTGTGCCATCACACTAATCTTTATGAAGCATTTTAACTTGTTTCCAAAGCCGTAACAGCTGAACAGCCTACACTTAGTATCGAACCAATATAAATGTATGTGAAAGAGATATTTCTACTTATAAACTGGAACAATCAATCAGCACTACACAATCCAGTATTATAAACGGAATAACACGAGAATACACAATTTCATTCACTGTTAACTACAGTCACATATCAAACTGTCCGAACTGACGATTTTATTAATCAGTTAATTTTACCTGTTAGAGTTGTCCAAATAGGTTTTCTGTGTGTGAAGTCAGACCTAATAAATACTCACCTAGATAAAACATTATCCGATTTTCCTGCAACTTTCTCCAGCCTCCTGTTACTTCCTCCCTCTCAGGTCCAAATAATCTTCTAAGCTCCCAGATCTCGGACATCTCAGTGCATTTTTTTTCCGCGCACCCACTAAACAAGAGTCAAAACTAAAATTGTGTACATTTTAATATTTACATTTTCTAGATAGCAAACATAGAGACAAAATAATCTCAACTAAGTGACGGCAAATATCCCATGCGAGTAATCTTATCTGAATTTCTTCGGAAATGCACTTGTGATATGCTACTGTCACCCTCCACACCCACCACGTAGTGTGTACATACATTTACTTCCTACACACACGTTTGCCACTGCCGACCAAACAGAGAGCACTGAAAGACATTTACTGCGCCATCTTGCCAATACGTATGGTAACTACGGCTGTTGTAGCGGTGGCGCAGCACTGCGATATACTTCTGTAATCTTACTCTGAATGTCTTTCCCAATCTCTTTATAGTTACATAAGCAATTCTTATAATAAAACCAACTAGATGCACTAATTTCTCAATTTATTTTTGGGATAAAACTCTACATGTTTCGGACAGTTCCTCTGTCCACCATAAGGAGTTTTTCACTGTACACACAGCAATCGTATATGCCATACAGGTTTGCTGGCAGCTTGCGAGCAGGATCAGGACGGAACTCCTTCCTGATCCTGCTCGCAAGCTGTAACTGTAACCTGTATGACATATACCATTGCTGTGTGTACGGTGAAAAACTCCTGATGATGGAAAGAGGAACTGTCCGAAACATGTAGAATTCTATTCCAAAAATAAATTTTAGAAATTAGTGCATCTAGTTGGTTTTATTATAAGAATTTATCACGTTGCACGGTCACCTGAACGCCAAATTACATACGTAATTTTGAGATGCGACATCCCCTTTGTGTGTATAAACTATAAGGGTAGGTAAATTCAGTCAAAAACACAACTATGAATATATGGGTAAATGATGGTGTTTAGTAGCAACAGAAAACTACATATTTCGGCCTATAGCGGCCATCATCAGGTTCTGACAACTTTCTTGCTATACATATTATATATAACTATTATAGCAAGAATGGTGTTAAAATCTGATGATTGCCGCTATGGGCCGAAACATGTAGTTTTCTACTGCTACTAAACACCATCATTTAGCCATATATTTAGTTGTGTTTTTGACTGAATTTACCTCACCTTATACATAAGTAAATTTATTCTCATGTTTTTATGTGACTGTTATTCCTTCTTGACACTCTTCGCTACAACATACTGCGATACTAACGACAAAAGAAACGATATGCCGGCCGAGCAATGGGCTCTTCTGCTTATTACTTACAGGGCAGGCCTATATCAAACATCGGCCACACATACTCAGCTCCTCAACAATGACTGCAGCCGAACAGGAAAAACATTTCACCAATTTCACAAATGAATCTGCTTTAACGTACTTTAATATGGAAAATAATATGACCTGCATGATTTATCAGCCACAGTTGAGGGTACTAAATGATAAAACTACAAGGCAGTGGTATTTCAAAATACAGTGATTACTCTTACGCAGTTGGGTATTAGGCAGTTCGCATAATACAGAGTTGCAAGTCTCCCAAACTAATTCCCGGTGTAGATTAACATGCACAATAATACTGCGCAGAAAAAAATGGAATGCAAATTACCCCATAACAACAAAAATAACATTCGGTCCGAACTAAACTTGCAGGGTTTTCCAAATAATATTTTTTCACAGACAGATGGTATAAGCATTCACGAAATTATTTCCTAAACAGATACTTACTTACAAATTACCTACTAAATTGCATTCGATTCACAGATGTGGAAGTAACGAAGGCAGGCTGTCAGTGAATCAGACAGCATCAAGTACAACTCTTGTCATCTGAACATAACCCTGTTTCACGTAAAATATATTGAATCTAACGTTAGAAACATAGTGTTCTGTTGTACCATAACACGGTGTGTCCATATGTTATCGGTTTTCAGTTACGTAAGGACGTATTTTCAGTGGCGTAGATTACGCAGCTTTGAGGTACGATGATCTGATAGGAAGCGATAACAGTCAACTGTAAGATATAAGCCATTAAAAATGATCACCAGTGCGAAATTCACAGCGGGACTACCGGAATACAATGCGACGTTCACTGTGTCAACTTCACGTAGGTTACATATCGTAGTTCCATCCTGATCCCGCTAGCAAGCAGTGAGAGTAACCTGTATGACATATACCTATTGCTGTGTGAACAGTAATAGACTCCTGATGACGGACAGAAAACCTGTCCGAAACACGTAGAGTTCTATTCCAAAAATAAATTTGAGAAATTAGTGCATCTCTTTGGTTTTATTGTAAGAATATATCACGACGCACGGTCCTCTGAATGTCAAATTCATGGATGGGGTTCGTAGCGTAATTAAGGTACTAGCTCAGCATATGCATGGACGTAACGATATAAAGTAGACTAATCCCTCCCGACTTAACGTCCTTCCGTGCTTACGTCGTTGGCCGCCAGACCCAATACATTAAGCCAAGCGCATAAATTAGTACGTACGATGCTAATGATGTCTTCGAGTTGCTGAACTTCCATGACAGAAGTTCATGCACAACAATCTTGTCGAAATACGGAGGCAAAGTGCCCTCGAAGAGGCTAACGAACGAAACTTCAGCCTAAGGAGAGGCACATGACGGTTTCAAAGTAAAGTGAGGATTTTTGTCTCATAGAAGCTCGCGTCTTTGTGAATGTGGAAACTGATTCAAACGATCAGCGAGCAGCAACACATAGACAACGAATTAGGAATATGCCTGCTTACGACGAGGAGACGCTGAAGGTGAAGAAAGGGTCTTTGTGCCGCCAGACTTAAGCGCTTGATTCTTGAAGTCACCTTCATGGACTAGAGCATCGCCACCTGTATTGATGGACAGTATATGCGACGAAGAATATCCGCCTACAGTTCTAAAGGAAGTGCCTCCCCCTTAAATTACGTGTTTGTCGGATCCAATAATTGTTTTAATGTTTCGTAAGTATAAACATGCATTTGCTCTTGGTCACAGCACTGTGTGGAACCACCCTCCCTACTTTTAACAATGCGTTTACGGAAAACATGTCTCACCTTAACCTCGTCAGTCTCGCAACTACCTATGACCTAATTCGGGGAGGGGGGGGGGAGAAAATACATCCGAAAATCCCAATGTGTCAGGACGGGCGATAATGTTTCCGAAATTAGAGCCGTACACCTCGCGAATTAAAATTCGGAGCGTTAGAAGTGCATCGGTCTGCCTGACATAGGGTGCGTGTCGTTCTATTTTGTCACAATAATATACAATTACAAATGCAAATCCATTTTACTGGCCACGGGATTGTTTGATTATCCGAACAAGTCCATAATCCGAACTAGGTCTCACTGGATAATGAAGCTCTATTTAATTCAATATTAAATTCCACTTCTGTTCCACCATTCGAACAAATCGATAATCGGAGCCACACAGACACAGGACTATCAATAATAAGACTAGCACAGTGCGTAACTTATTAGAAATAAATGCGCCTCGTGTACAAGCATTCACTAGATGCTCGTAATATCTACAACAATACCGTATGTCACATGAACATAAATACCCATAACATCATATCTGCACCCATTACTGACTACAACACTTTTGTGTGCGACATTTCTCGACACTTCCTGCTGAAGTAATCCTAATTTCAGTAAATCTCTTCAGTCAGAAAGGACGTGTTTAAGCGGACGGACAGACAGACAGACAGAGACAGATGCCCACAGAGAAGCTCACACGCGCTTACGAAACGCAACTGAACGGATGTATAACAAAAAGATCTTCATGGTCGAATATCAAATAACAGCACCTTCAGACCTGTTCTGTTTCCAGTTCCAGTTCCAGGCTGAGTCACCTGGCCTTTACGACATCCTCGAGAACAGAAAGAGATGATAATGAAGCTTTGCGATTCATAGCTTGCTTTGAAAACCTGTTAATACAATCACAGCAGGCCTAACTATTTACACACGACCTGCAAATACAATCTTAAGCGGCCTCACTTGTTAAATACAAACTGGCAATACAATCACAGTAGGCCTGCCTAATTACTTACCTACACCCTGGCAACACAATCACAGCAAGCATAACTTGTTACATATAACGTAACAACAGTCACAGCGGGCCTCGGTACAGGTATGCGCCGCATAACGACGTTTCGGTCAACGACGGACACCAAATACGACGGTGGTTCCATAAGATTATGACATAATACCACTGTGTTACAATTGCCTACAGTATTCAGTACAGTAACATGCTGTACAGGTTTGTAGCCTAGTAGAAATAGGCTATACCATATAGCCTAGGTGTGCCGTAGGCTATACTATCTAGTTTGTCTAATTACACGTTCGCACAACGACGAAATCGCCAAACGACGCATTTCTCAGAACGTATCACCGTCGTTAAGCGACGCCTATCTGTAATCAAGTACGAACTGGCAATGCACAGTACGCGTCAGTAGTTGCACATGAAGAGGCAATACAGCCACGACATGCCTAACTAGTTACAACCTGGCAATCCAGTAATGGTAGGCATAACTACCTACCTACAACCTGGCAATACCAACCACAGCAGGCCACACTAGCTACATACAGTCTGGCAATAGTACCACAGTCACATTACGCCTAACCAGTTACAGACAACCCTTCGTCACTGCGACCAAAAATACAGACAAATGCAATCACAATGTTAAGCACAAAACGTGATAGGGACAATACTACGTCTCCCCCCACCCCCACTCTCACTCACTCACTCACACTCTCTCTCTCTCTCTCTCATAATGAACATTCTATAGCTTCACGATATAGCATTTTCCAGAAGATGCCAAGTACGTGGTTTGTCAACAAACTTTTACTGGAGTTTCATTACAGTGTTTACAAAAGCATGCCAGTGGACCTTATCCTGAATTAATTCAGTCCAATGCCACGTCTGCTGACTCAGTTTTCCATAACTAGCACCACATTAATACAATCATCACACACTCTCTACTTAAATTCTATATTCAGGTTTCAAAAACAAAGCCACTTTGCCTCATTTGCATTTCTTTCACTATACATGCCCGTCCCCGACCTTAGTTCTTCATTTAATTGTTACATGAAAATTATATTTTACAAATCTTTTTTTAAATATAACATTCTCCGCTCCTTTATTAATGGATCTCTCTCAGATATGCATGCAAATATTCGTGCACTACCAGTCAACTTTTTGTTCTCAAACTCTCCCCTTGAAGAGTAAGACACCAAGTTTTACACAATAAATGAAGCAATATTATAGCAATTCTCTAAAAGTTTCTAACAATCAGAACAATACGATGTTGGGTATTATCCACTGCCTGACTGCGCCTGTGACACAACAGTTCCTTCACACAGTACTCGTACTGTCCCGTGTCGGATTCCACAGTCGCCATTCATTACATAAAAACAAAAACATCTTCCAATATGCTCAACCACGCCCGAAGCTGAAAGTATTTTGTGTCGAATAGTAACCAACAATGATTAGGGGGAAAAAATTAATGGGAATCGATGCAGAATGAAGTGTCACTTCACTAGCTTGAACTACTGTGCTGGAGTTTCAGAAACAATGAACACTCCTGGTCAAAACAGGTGGTGTGCCGTCTGAGATTCGAAGCATGTACCCCCAAACAGAAGTCAGATGAGTTAAGGCTTACCCACTCGCTCTCCACGTCCAACGTAACACTAGTAACAAAAACTGAAGGTCTAATTATGCGCACCTCTAACTCAGTTCTTTTTATATATATATATATATATAGAATACGGTGAAACAAAAATTCCGAACTGAAGGGCAGTAAGCACTTCAGGTCGAAAAGTCTTACCTTCGTCATGCATAACTATTGCATGCACCACGCCATCAAGACATGATAGAATCAGCGAGATAAAATCTCCCCCCCCCCCAATTAAATATCGTTGTACTGCATGAAAGCGGTCACATACACGGTCCAGCCTGTACAGTGGCCTGAGAGACAGCCTGGATACTGCAACGAGAATAATCGACAGCCACGCCGCCAAGCGAACACCGCTATTCCAACAACAACACGTCACTTTATTTAAACGTACGCAAATACGCGCCTGAAACAATTACAATAACCACGAAATCGCCACACCAAGTACCTCCCCAAATTACACCAGGCTGCAATCAAATTTTCTCTCCTACTCATTCGGCAGCACAGTGTTTCTGAATTTTCCAAACGGCGGCAAGCTGAAACAGAGTTCAGGATCTCGGGAAACATTAAATCCCTATTAAAAGGCTACATAAATGCAATTACGACATCACCATGCTTGGTATGTATTTGTGAGTGGGTGCGTGCGTATGCGTGTGTCTGTCTGTCTGCAATCATTTCAGCTACTGAAAAAGTCAATTTTAACGAAACTGGGTGTGAATATCGTGCCACTGGAGCTCAACTAAGTAACAAGGGGGACGGTCGATCTTGTGGGGTAATAGTAACATAAGCGAAATACACTTTAGGATAACAAGATTATGTATGACACTATATACTAGAAAATTATTCCGCTTTCTTATAGAAATCTTACGGAAAACGTAAAATGGCAACATAGGAAGCGTGCAAAGTGTTTTATATCTTTCGTTCTGACGACGATAACCCAACGAACTCCTGGAAACAGGCATGTGAAATTTAGTACAGAGACAGGCAGTGAACATAATAACGCATTGTGTATGACAAACACCTACCATTCAGAAGACAGTAACTACAAAGCAGCAGATAATGCCAGACGCCTTCTCTGCGAAAATATCCGGCGTATCGAATGTACAGGCCTATAAAAGTTTTACTTAAGCAATAACTTCAAAATTTAACAAAAATTAAAATAGCACTAACCACAACAATAATACTAATGATAATAACAATCAAGTAACAGGCCTGTCGGACTAGAACTCTACGGCAGCACAACAGCAGGCTCTGCAAGTTCCTCTCTGAACTCTGTTGCACAGATTTCTAGATACGCGCCCTTGTTTGGGTGCGTGCGTGCGTGCAATACGTTCATACTTTCTACACGCTTGGTTATGTTTGTCCTTCATATCGCTTTTCGTAATATGCATTACAATAAAATAAAAGCTGCCTCTTTGCCTAAGCACCACGCAGTGTAAAATCTTGGCACTGTACGGAAGATTCACGACGCTGGTAACATTTCAGGATAGCAAAACAGTGGCGACGCACAATATGCAAATCAAAATAACTATTCAGAGGAAGACCAGTGTGTAGGCTACTATGAACAAAATCGAAATAAGCAACAACAAGTAAACAAACAGCACCACCGGCCAACTAGAAGAAAGAACAGGGCTGGTGGTTGCCGCATTCTGATAAGTGTTGTTAATTTTGTAGTAACGCATTTGACTTCATAATTTTACAGCACAAGCATACGAGCTGACAAGCATCAGTGCACAAGGGCAAATACATGATATACAATGCAGCTGGCCTATATACCTATCCCCTTGCCGCTTTGCAACTTTAACTGCTCGACATTACTTTATTTCAGATGCACACTTACAGCCGACAAGCTAATAAGAAGCACTGAAAGACACCGTACTGTGCCTTTTCTTTGGGGGGGGGGGGTATCGTATGAAAGCTGCATACCTCAGTAAGGTCCATAATCAACATAATGTACAGGTCCTTCTACTACGCATGACCCGTTTAACCCCTGTGAAAAACGAATAAAGCAAATCTGTCCCTTTGCACATCATGTATACATATAGGGGAGGAGAGAAGCAGCTCAACTCCTTCGCAACCTCGGCAATGGACTGAGGTGACTGTTCAGGTCTGACCTAGGTAACAGCTCAACGAATAGAAGGCTACGTGGGACTTGTAACGGGCCGAATGCGTGGAAGACCCTCGCCTTAGAGTAGATTCATTGTGCTAATTGACAGGACCTGCATAAGAGCCTCTCACAGCACGAGTCAAGATAGATAACTGCCCTGTTAGGTACGTATTTTAGAAACAATTTACTATTGACTACACGTTGGTCCAACACGATACTTACTCACTCCATGGAGCAGAGACCTTGAGAAACTAACAGGTTCTCAGCTAGTCAAGGAACTCCCAACATTTTATGGAACCGAAAGTTCATTGCCGCGTTTACAAGAGCCCACCACCTGACCCTTTCCTGAGCCACATCAATCTAGTCCATACCCCCCACCCCACTTCCTGAAGATCCATTTTAATACTAACCTCCCATCTACGTCTGGGTCTTCCAAGTGGTCCCTTTCCCTCAGATTTCCCCACCAAAACCCTGTAAACACCTCTCCTCACCCCCATACGTGCTACATGTCCCGCCCATACCATTCTTCTTAATTTTATCACCCAAACAATATTGGATGAGCAGTACAGATAATTAACCTCCTCATTATGTAGTTTTCTCCACTCCCCTGTTACCTCGTCCCTCATAGGCCCAAATATTCTCCTCAGCACCCTATTCTCAAACACCTTAAGTCTACGTTTCTCCCTCAATGTGAGCGAGCAAGTTTCACACCCACAGAAAACAAAAGGCAAAGTTATAGTTCTGTATATATTAACTTTTGTTTTGACAGAAAACTGGAAGACAATTCTGCACCGAATGATAGCAAGCACTCCCTGACTTCAATCTGGTCTTAAATTCTTCCTAAACAGAATTTTGATTCGTTACGGTTGTACCCAAACATTTCAACTCGTTCACCCTTTCAAACGAAGAAAGGAACGGTTATCAATCTTTACACTGTGACTTCGTCCTGCATTCTGATCTCAAGACATGGCCGTGTACTTAGTTTTATCAGCATTTACTTCTATACCGGTCTCCTTACCAGCAACTACAAAATCTACAGGGCTTTCATCATTGCAAATCCAATTCCCAGCAAGAGACTATTATTGAAGCGCAGCCCCAACATCCCCAGCTTCGAAGGAACTGGATTCGCCAACATACAGACCCTAATTTGAGCAACGCCGAGCAGCGGATTGCAGAGTTCGAATTCCATACTCAGCACCAGCGTTTCCACAAACGAGATCCGGCGCATCTGAGCCAAGACAGACAGATATAGGCGTGTGTGTGTGTGTGTGTGTGTGTGTGTGTGTGTGGGTGGGTGGGTGGGTGGGAGGGTGTATACATGGTGTCCCAGGAGGAAAGGTCAATATTTTGGGAGGTCATAGTATCGGTCGTTCTAAGCAAAAATGTTTATATGAACATGTGTCCTATTCCGAAAGGTTTCCGAGATAGAGCTATTTGAATGTACAGCCGCAAAACTGTTGATAAGCAAGAGATATTACGTGTACGTACTGTTTCTAATACCGGTATTTATCGTTCAAGTGACAGAGTTGGTACAGTTTATAATAAATGTTCGAAAATTACACCGTCAACATCAATGCACTTTACAACTCGTGTGAAAACATGGCGTGTTGTTCGTCTGAGTGCGTCTTGACGTTCCTTTATGCAGGTGATAACATCCAGTATGTTAACGAGCAGTTCGTCTCGTGTAGCCACTTTTTTTCTGTACACTTCACTCTTCATCAAACCCCATAAAAAATGTAAAGGAGTTAAGTCTGGAGATCTTGGTGGCCAGTTAATGGTACTGCCACGACCGATCCACCTATTAGGGAAAGTGTCATTGAGATGTTGCATCACATGTCGGGTGTAATGAGAAGGGGCTGCGTCATGCTGAAAGTATATAGCAATCCGTGTAGCCAAAGGAACATCCTCTAGTTTTTTGGTAATTCATTTTGCAGAAAGTCTAGCTAATTTTGTCCTGTCGTACGATCTCTTAAAACAACGGGACCAATCAACATGTCATCGATCATACCGCACCACACATTGATAGAAAAACGACGTTGAAAATTTGTTTCCACAGTACCATGTGGATTTTCGTAAGACCATCGATGCGAGTTACGTGTGTTGTTGATTCCGTTACGGGCGAAAGTAGCTTCATCAGTGAACAGTATTAATGGAAGCAATTGGCGATTAGTATGTAACCAATGACAAAATTCTAGACGCATGGCACTGTCCCCTGTGGGTAGATTTTGCACAAGCTGTAGGTGAAATGGGTGCAAGACGTCTTCATGCAATGTTCGTCATACACGTGTTCGTGAAACACCGATACGTGCTGAAAGTCTTCGCGTGCTAGTAGTAGGGCTACGCTGTACCATATCAAGATTTTTTTTCCTGTTCCTCCATGTTTTGTTTACGTACCCGTTCAGATGAAACATGAGCGCTGGGAAGCGTACCGCATTTATGCAATGTACTGAACGCCTTGTAAAACACTCTACGATCCGGAATTCTGAGCACAGGAAACCGTCGACGGTATTCTTCAACAACAGCAGTGGCACTACATTCACAGAAGCCATAAATATACATCATATCAGCATACTCCGCATTTGTGAAGATGTGCGGCATTTTTCACAACACTCCAACAATGTCACTATCAACAGTCACAACAGCCAACTGACGCTTCACACAGATTCACATGCTTTCAGACAGTGGAGCAGCACGGCGGGAGGGAAGGACAATACTGGGCGCCCAAGCCAAGTACAGTCAAATGTCTCTTATCTCGGAAACAGTTCAGAATGATCGATGACATGTTGATTGGTCCCGTTATTTTAGACGATCTATGACAGGACAAAATTACCTGGACTTTCTGCAAAATGAATTACCAAAAAACTAGAGGATATTCCTTTGGCTACACGGATTTGTATGTTCTTTCAGCATAACGGAGCCCCTTCTCATTATGCCCGACATGTGATGCAACATCTCAGTGACACTTTCCCTAATAGGTGGATCGGTCGTGGCAGTACCATTAACTGGCCACCAAGATCTCCAGACTTAACCCCTTTAGATTTTTGTTTATGGGGTTTGATGAAGAAAAAAAGTGAATACACGAGACGAACTGCTCGTTAACATACTGGATGTTATCGCCTGCATAAAGGAACGTCAAGACGCACTCAGACGAACAACACGCCATGTCTTCACACGAGTTGCAAAGTGCATTGATGTTG
>Ga0131853_10008992_pt1 | contig 18225 bp, 12 predicted proteins | sample TergutLab28metaG_FD_92764 | JGI IMG/M metagenome (GOLD analysis project Ga0131853, IMG submission 92764) | Labiotermes labralis P1 segment gut microbial communities from Petit-Saut dam, French Guiana - Lab288 P1 (version 2) (version 2) | ecosystem: Host-associated > Arthropoda: Insects >... | reverse complement strand
TGTGATGACACCAGACTGTTCAGCATACAGACACTGAGTGACATGTCAGTGTCTGTGTACTGCGATAATACAGAGATAGTGTGATGACTGTGATGACACCAGACTGTTCAGCATACAGACACTTAATGACATAAAGCCTGGTTAATGCAAATGTAGGTATTTTTCTTAAAATCAAGGATTATGAAAGAGATGGTTGGGAGGGAGCAATATTTGGAAAGTATTGCACGTTTCACAGTCTTATGCACAGGTAAATTGCAAGTGTTTCGTGGAGTCATGTTAGGGTCAATGTGGTGGTCATTTAAATACTGCCCTGTAGGTTCAGGCCCTGGGCATTTACTGCTACTCACTGTTTTATGTTTTTGTGATGTCGTCTTGCAGTGACACCTGAGAAGACTGCTGAATTCTGTAACTCTGAAAATGTCAACACATGCTGCGTGTTTCTGTTTCATTTAGGGTCATGTGATTGATGCATTTAATGTAGTATAATTGAATTAGTAAAATAACAAGATAGATACTATATTTGTATAGACATTTATTTATTTATTTATTTATTTATTTGTTTGTTTGTTTAGGGGTCCATGGTAGCACAGTGGTTAAGATGCTGTGCTACAAATCAGAAGGTCACTGGTTCGATTCCAGATAGTGTCATTGGAATTTTTCAGTAACATAATCCTTCAGATCGCACTATGGCCCTGGTGTCAACTCATCCTCTAACAAAAATGATTACCAGGAGTATTTCCAGGGGGTAAAGGCGGCAGGTGCGTAAGGCTGACAACCTTACCACCATCCTGTGCTGTTGTCATGTAATCTGGGAACATTAACTTCTTGGAACCCTCTGGACCACTCCAGACCTGTAACAGGACATATTTATTTATTTATTTATTTGTATTGTATCATTGCAGTTAGCAGACATGTTTGCGAAAGCCATCCTGGATCACATAGACCAGTACTTGAGCAGGGTGGTGAACCTGACAACTACGAAAGTGGGACAGTGCCATCCAATGAGTCGAGTGTACAATGCCACTGTTATCGCTGTCTGCAACCAGATTCTCGACCCCTTCGTGAGTTTCTCTGTTTTCTTTATTCTGTAACATTTTAAAAGACGTTGGTATCATGCACTGTTCTACTGAAATATGTTTCTGGATTTACTCAGCGTCTTAGTTCGAGTCTATATTTGTGTCAGACATTGTTGACAGTCAAGCATACCGGTTCGTAGTTGATTGAAACTCCCCTATTCATATGGTTAAAATATGTTTAAGTGTTACTAGTTAACACCCCAGGAATAATGAAGTTTTACTGTTAGGTTTGGTGGACAGGGTAGCGTAGTCAGTATAGTGACTGGCTACCGGCTGGACAGTCCGGGGATCGAATCCTGGTGGGGGGCGAGATCCCACCCAGCCTCTTGTACAGTGGGTACCAGGTCTTTCCCGGGGCTAAAGAGCAGCCAGGGCATGACGCTGACCCCTCACCCCCTTGTAAGTGCTGTGGTCAAGAAAGAGTAGAGCTATACCTCTACTCCCCCTATGGGCTGTACGGCCTGTACAAGGGTGCACTTTACCTTTTTACTTTACTGTTAGTTTTGTGTCAGACACCCAACGTCTGTTACATAGCATGGGAAACTGAGGGCATTACATCTGTAATTTCCTACATAAACTCATATCTACCTTCCTGATGGTCATCATGTAAGGACTGAGACATGCTGAAGTGTCCCGCACATGCTGCAACAGTTCGTAATGAACCTTTGGGTTCTGTAAGAGGTGGCGAAGTTCCGAGTACCTGAGCAGCTGTCAGCTTTGCAGCGAAGTCTCAGCTCTGTGGCATTAACGCAGTGAAGGCAAATGATTAGCTCTGCAGCCCACCATGAGCCTTTATCTTCTTTTGGAGGTCTAGCACCAGTAGGATCATGCCCCAGCTACTGTAATAGTCCCCAGTGCCCATTGTATAGGGGGCCGTTTGTGTTGTAGAGCCAGTCTGGACATGCCGGTGAAGAGGAGAGTCTTACACTTGTCAGGGGTTCAGTTCTGACTGTACAGTGGTCCTTTCCTTAACCTAGTCACTGTAATGACCGAGCTAACGGCTCACAGCTGGTTAGAACGGAACCCTGGGCTACTGTAGAATGTATATAATTGCACAGTCTAACACAACGTTTACATCTGAAATTAATGTATTTTTAATTCATAATATATGTTAATAATAACATGTAAGTGAGATCTCATACTATATAAAGCATTGCTAATTGTATATAACACTTTTCCAGGTCTCAGCCTGAAGATGACTCTATAAGAGGAGCCAAAACATGTTGCTGTTATAAGTGATTGAATTGTCTTTCATTTGTCATTACTTAATAAAAAGTTGTGTTACACTGTGCAATTATATACATTCTTGAAGAATAAGAGACCAACTTGTGACATCAAGTTGTTCTCTTATTCTTCAACTATCACAATGATGCACGGTCCAATATACATAAGAAAATATATACATTCTATTGAGTACTGAACCCAGCGGGGATGTCTGACCTGAAAATAGGCTACTATCTTATTATCATATGTACCATGCATCATGTGCTCTGTCACCATTTATTGACCGACACTTGTGCGCTACATTGTGTATGCCAAATCACACATCACGCATTGAAGCAGAAACCAACATATGATAGTCATACACAGTGTAGTGCACAAGTGTTAGTTAAACTATGTTAGTGTCTGTGTTCTACATGAAGTTACAGTAACGGTTTTTGTTACGCAGAACGGCTTCTGGGCAAGCATTGGCTGGTGCCTGGTTCTCTTTATTCCTGTCATCATTCTGTCCGTCAAATTGGCATCTCTGTACCAGAAGTCAGATGCGTATCCCGGACCTCTGGTAGAATCGTGAGTATTCATGAATTAGGGTGTGATAATATAATAGAGGATTTCCATCTGCCGGGTGTTTGCTGCATTTCGAAGTAAGCTGTCATAGCTGTGTTCAGCGGTTCAAGGTCATTAACCGTGAACCGTTTGAGATGAATGCCACATGTTCGCTCAAAATATTTGGAGCTACTTATCTAGTAACGCAGTGTGACATCCCAGGTTCCAGAATGCTTTATTACACTGCTGTGATCACCCCCCAACCAGCATATTAATGATATGTTGTATATTTGTGACAGGAATGCCACATTACCATATGTAGTGTTAAAAACAGCTCACTGTCCTGTGGTGCTAGAGATTGTGTTTGGTTGTAAACTTTTCTGTTATCAAATTTGATAATTCAGTGATGAAAGGCCTAGAACACATCCAAATGCTGTATTATTTCATAGTGGTGATGCAGTTTGATTTTAGAGTCACAGAGATTTCTTCCTGTAATGGCCTGTCTGGTCGAGTTAACCCTAAATTGCAAATTATGTCCACATGCAGCGTCCTTACATGTTTTATGATGGTCACAAAAAAAAAAAAAACAATTTTTTCCCCCTAAACAGCGATAACTCATTGGTCTTTGTTATGGGACACCCAGTATGCTTTCTGTGGCTAGGAATTGAAATGTAAATTTTATTTGTATGAATTGGGACCTCAAAATGTTGTATATTTTTATGTATTTTCAGTGTCATTGTTCAGGTAAGAAATTATATTGTAGTAAGTGCATAAGAGTACAGTAAGAGTCCTTATGCATGCTATGACTGGACATGGGGGGGGAGGGGGGGGAGTGTAGGTACAGCTACACTCATACTTAACCCTGGAACATGTTGGTGGTGAGTGGTCAGTTTTATGCATAGGCTGCTTTACATATGGGGAAAGCTTGAGGGAATCTTGGCCATTCAGAGCTATGAAAGGGGGAAGAGGGGTTAGGACCTGTGCTGAGTGTCGTCATGTCCATCTGCCCACTTGCACATCTCTGAATTTTGATCTTTAAAAGGGTCACTCCTGGAATGTTGTCACAATGTTTCACAACGTTTTTCCTTCCTGTATTGTCTTCTCATCTCATTGTGTGAAATTCTGCCTGTACCTCTCACCTCAGCTGTGTGTCCAACTTATCAGCCTCCTCTGTGCAACCAAATGACCCATACAGATCAAAAAATTCCACCTTGTGAAATATCTTTAACTTTCTCTCATATTATCCTTCTTGGTTCGAGATACCTGTGACTTACATTGTTCTGTCGCAGTAACAGACTGTGTTCAGTATCCTCACAAAACAACTGGCATAAATTATTGTTTTACATACGGATGTGCGTCACTTAACGACGGGGATACTTTATGAGAAATGCTTCGTTAGGTGATTTTGTCGTTGTACGAACGTGTCCTTACACAAACCTAGATAGTACAGTATACCCTACTGCACACCTAGGCTATATGGTATAGCCTATTGCTCCTAGGCTACAAACCTGTACAGCATGTTACTATACTGAATACTGTAGGCAGTTGTAACACAGTGGTATTATAACATAATCTTATGGGACCACTGTCATAAATGCGGTCCGTCGTTGACCGAAACATCGTTAAGCGGCGCATACCTGTATTATGATGCGTACTGTTTTGCTTTGCACCAGACTGGAACTGTATACGTATATTTGACTACCTTCATACTGTACCTCTTTGCCTAACCTTCCTGTGCCTGTTTTTGCTGTGACTAACCCTGTCCTGTGTGTCTGTTTGCAGCGAGTACTTGTACGATGCGTACGGAGATAGGGATAACATCCCGTTAGCCAAGTAAGTTGGTCTGGCTAAAGTAATCTCTTTGCTTCAGTACTGTAATTATATTTGACGTTTAATTGTCAGTTCTGAGGATTTCTCATGATGGTGTATTAACTTAGGATTACTGGGTTTGGCGGACACTGTCAGTTGTATGGCGGACTTTTGTCTGTTGTCTGGTGGTCACAGTGGAGCAGTGTTTTGGGCTGTGGCTGTGGTTAAAGGATGGGTATCCAGTGTTTGAGAACACGTGTTTCTATGAGGTGACTCTTTATGCTTACACCTGAAGTTGGTAACAGTTCTCAAACTTTGTTTTCTTCTCTGACTACAAGATGATGGACAGAGTTCAGAAACCGTGTACAATAGAGTCACAGTATTTAGGTTAATTGGGACTGATAAAACAATCAGAAAGCTTGGGATCAGTAGTATCAAAAGAATTTTTCAATTCAGATTTTATTATTTCAGGAATTTATGAAATTTAAGGAGTAAGAATGTAAAATAATCTCAAAGATATTTTTATAAGCATATAGGTATTTTGGGAGAACAAAATTCAATATATGATTGAAGTAGATTGTGTACATTTCTGTGTGCATCCTGAGCATAGCGCACTGAATAAATGTGGGCACAAAACATGGAGAGAAGAATGCAGCTCACATTTTGTACTCACTATGGTCTTTTTTCTTTGTTTTCACAAAATCATACAGTCTTTAAAGATACTGTGATTAAACAATAGTAACTAATACAGTGCATGTATTTCCTTTCAATACTTTGGTCCATTTGTTTTCTTGCATGCTATATTCCATTCTTTGTAATTCAAGTGAGGAACTTATTGTCAAAAAAAACCATTTATGTGCAGTTTTGGCTAGAACTGAATTTTGGTTACACAACACCTGGGGAGGGGGCAAACAGATGTGCAAAAAAAACAGCACTTACCTAAGCTACAGTGCTAAGTATTCCAAACCTTTAGCTACAAGAATTTCACGGGGCACAAGAAGTACACATTGCGTACATTGTTGTACAGGTAAGTCAACTTTTGCTGAAACGTATTTTTTGAAATTAACCTTTTGGCACCGGAATTATTTTTTAAATTTTAGCACACCCTGTATATAAAATGTGAATAATACAGGAACCAAACAAGTTAGAATTATGAAACAAACTGCATTTTGAAGGAAAAAAACAGAGAGTTTAAAATATTCGGTACCTATATTTGTTGAATAAATATATAAAATGCAACTTTGGAGGTTAGCGGTGCGGTACGTCAACTATAGTTGACGTTAGGCATCTAAAGGTTAAGGTCAAGAGATTTTGGTCTGTATTTAAGATGATAATGTTTTTTGCTAGCTTCATTCATCAAAGTTTAGTTGAGTGGGTGGGCACTTGCTTTCTGGAGGAACGCATGGCCTTACATCGCACCACAGCACAGTGTCATTAATTATGACAACACAATAAGAATCTCAGTACCATGAGCACACGAAATCTTACATCACATTCATGTCATCCTGGCATGTGCTCGCATGTTCCTCAAGGAAGATTCAAGTCTTCTGGAAGGAGACTCTTTGTCACGGGGTGGGTGCCCAGTGGCTAGGTTAGTTAGGTGGGTCTTAGATCCAGTCTGGATGCTTTGGAAAAGATAAACCACAGTAAGTAGTTGGTTTTTTCCATCTTTTATGTAGATGTCATGAAATATAGGTTATGTAGAAATCTTGAGAATGGATTGCTAGCACATGTTTGCGGATGCATACTTAAGAACAAAGAGCAGCAAAGTATTTTTTTCAAAGTATTTTAATTAAAGTAAGACTTAAAAATATAAGGTAGGTCTCGTTTTGCGACGTTTCGTTTTACGAAGATTCACTTTTACGACCCTTGTCCAGTCGGACCGAGCACTCCCAACTTGTGGTGCATCGCTGTCGCAACTCAAGTATCCTTTCTGTACTTAGTGCGCTTCTAGCTCTTTTCCGGTGCGCATGTGTTTCTTCTTTTTCTGTTTACGTGCAGTTCTTTTAAGTTGATTGTGATTTTTCCACCCATGACGTCCATCAAAAAGACAGAAAAGAACAAAGAATCAAAACAGCTGATGTTACATTGTCTCTTGATGTCTTCTGAACAACAGCCTGGGCCTTCTTCAACAAAATAAAAAGTGATTTGTTTGATATTTTTTTCAATTATCTGTGTAATTTTCTGTATATCTAATTCATTAAATTAAAATTGTATGTCATAATGTAAAGAAATATTGTAAATTATAAAATTATTTGACTAATTTGTTTGGCCCATGAACTTATCTCAATTTAATCCATTTAACTGTACTCATTTTATGACGATTTACAACTAAATATTCGAGAACTTTACCTCGTCGTAAAGCGAGACCCTTCTGAATATTGTAGTACTGTTGCTACATGGCCACTGTAGCTGCTGGTATTTAGAGAGAGTTTCAGTTTACACACAACTGATAATGTCTGTGGAAGATATTGTATGATATGGTACAGTGCACTGACATTTCTGTATGAAAGAGCATGACTGATGACAACATTATAGAGGGCTGTTCTGAAACACATTTGTATATTGGCTGCCTTTATGTAAGTTTTCATACGAGCAGATTAATAAAATATTTTTTATAATGTTGGAGAGGCCTTGGAGATTGCAGTATCGAAAGTGGCGTTGTTCAGTCTACAAGTCAGTGTTAGCATCAGAAACTTTAGAATTTCTGTTTCCAAAGGTTCAAAATCCAACTGTCTATATTTTATGTGATATCAGATCACTTTGTATCATATTAAGTGCAATTAACAGTGCTGCCTGTCATTTGGGAATTCTCAGACACATATTGGTGGCCTGGCGATTGTGACTGTAAGTGTTATTTGGTTCTCCTCAGTCACTGCAGAAAAATACAGAGATGCTACCTAAAATTAGTTCAGGGCCATTTTTTTCCCTACATTCTGTCCGATTTGTCATTAATCAATAATTGTGACAGTTTGTACACAAGAAATAGATATCAGATGGCTGATAGCAGATTGTTCTGTTGCTTTGTTGCAGCGTGGATAAGAAGAATTATCATCGTCGCTACCACGAGACTTATGACAATTCGAGTGGCTACTACGGGGGAGATTATAGTGCCCATCTGGGACGTGGTGGTGACCGTGGGGGAGGTCGTGACAGGGCCTCGCCAGCGGCGCACAGTGACACACGATACACTGACATGGCTCCTAAGTATGTACTGCTCAGGTGCGAGAGTGGGGGCACCGATATGCCCAGGTATGGGGGTGGTTCTTGCAATGTGCTCCTCATGTACTTTTAACGAAAGAGACCCAGTAAACTGTGTGATACCCAAAAAAGGTTAGAGAATGAGAAGTTTCTTTTCCCCACATTTATTTTTATACATTTGTGCAGTTCTGTTGTGATTTGCGCTGATTACATTAGCTTCTCCTCCTCCTCCTCCCTCTTCTCCTCCTCCTTCCCCTCCTCCTCCTGTTTTTCTTCTCTTCCTCCTCCTCCTCCTTATTCTTCTTCTCATTCTCCTTATTCTCCATCTCATTCTTCTCCTTTTCCTCGTCCTCCTTCTCTTCCTTCTCCCTCAACTTCTCCTTCTTGTTATTGTTCTTCTCCTCCTCCTCCTCCTTCTCCTCCTCCTCCTCCTCCTTCTCCTCCTCCTCCTCCTCCTCCTTCTCCTCCTCCTCTTTCTTCTTCTTCATCTCCCTCAACTTCTCCTTCTCCTTCTTCTCCTTCTCCTTCTCTTTGTCTTGCATGAAGTAAGCTAGTACTAATGCAATCAGTGCAATCAATCAACTTAACAGTTCTGTATTTACTCAACATGTTGCCAGTAGGTGGCAGTCATTGTTTTTGTGATGTGAAGAAGAAAGCCTGAGCTTTTTTTGCTGAAGGTACAGTTTTTTGTTAGGTTTGGTTGGTGATCAGGATCTCAGCCCTGGTTATGATGGTGTTTCACTTTTGGATGTTTGCTTTTAGAGAGGGGACTTGTCATCATAAGGGTTAGTATATTTCAAATAGTAAAGTTAGTCATGTGTCATGCATATTCATATTCATCGTACAGGTATGAGTTTGTCAGCTCATTACAAAGAGATGTGTATTTCTGTAACAAGATGCACTATTTCTCAGCTGTATTGGGTAAAGAACTCTACATGTTTCAGACAGATTGATTGTCAGTCATCAGGAGTCTTAATACTGTATTCACAGTGACTGTTATTTGTCATGCTAGTTATGTTGACTGTCTGCTAGCAAGGTCAGCTCCTGACCTCAGTAACAGACAGTCACTATAACTGGCATGACAAATACCTATCGCTGTGAATATAGTATTAAGACTCCTGATGATGGACAGTAAATCTGTCCAAAACATGTAGAGTTCTTAGCAATTAAAGATGAGAAATAGTGCATCTTGTTGGCTTTTATTATAAGAATATATCACGAAGTGCAGTCCTCTGAATGTCAAATATAATTCAGTATAGAATCATGTTGTGTTCACTGGCCAGTTTTTAACACCTGACATGCTGATAACTCACATTCTGATGGCTAGGTTATGCAGCTATCTTTGACACGCTTCCAGTCAATTGATTGAAGTGTGCTCCCATATGTAGCATTATTTACATATATCAACAATACTTCAGTGTAGTCCACTTTCATGACCAGTGTAAACGGTGGGTGTAAGTTGTTGCTGTTGTTTTGTTGTTATTTATGAAAACTAAGTATAGTGTAATACAGAAGATTTTTATTGTTGAGACCCATATAAGGAATAAATCGCACAAAACATTTCACAGCTAAACCAGAAGTCAGTTGCCTTAACTTTATAAATTTCTTCAAAAACAGTATATTGACTGTTGTACAAATTTCAGGTTAGGTTAGGTTAGGTTAGGTTAGGTTAGGTTCCCTTTTTAGATGAAAACAAATGTGACATTTCCTTGCAGCATAAACATCAAATGATGTTGGAATGTGTTCAGAAGCAGAGTCACAAAAACACTTTAAGATTATTATCCCAGTAAAGTGGCGAATCAAAGTGTCCTTTAAATGCACCCATAAAATTGCTTTGTTTGCATCTTCACAATTTCACAGCTGTATGAAATCTCCAGGAGATAGACTGTGCTGTGGAGGTACGGTTTTGTAACCGGTTCTGTGAAATGGCATGTAGCCGTGGTATCTGTCCACTGGCAGCTTATTTTGTAGATGAGACGTGATTTTAGATGGCCACATGAAGACTCAGAATGACAGATACAGGTTGGATAAGGAATAGGAAATGGGGATTTCATTGTATCGCTTGGCAGAGCTTATCAGCAGTTGATTGGAACTTACAGGTTTGTTTTCAAGTGAGATATCCCCATTGTGTTGAAAATGCTAAAATGTAATATAAATATATATAATATAATACAGTCATACACAACTTTATGTTTCATTAGATTATATTAGGTTGTAATTCCAGCTACATGTTTTGGCCCAATTGTAGGGCCATCTTCACGCTGATCTTTGGGAAGGTGGGAGTGTACAATTCATAATGCTTGCAATTTACAAGATCTCATGTTAAAAGAATTGGTTAAAATAATTGTGGTGTTATATAAAAAACTTAAGATTAAAATTCAGATGTGTTATTTCTGTACAGTAATCATTAAAGAAGTACTAAAAATGAGTTAAAGTAAAATTGGTGGGGTTGTTATATCCGTTGCGGACCCAATGAGGAACACATCTTGGATGTTGTTCCCAGGAGGGACGGAGCTCGGAACTCAGGTTAAGACGGGGAGTCGGGCAGGCCGCACACACTCTCAATAATCCCCAGTAGAGTGTACTGCAGTTTTATTGTGCGTGCGTAGGGAATAATTGCAGTTACAACTGAACTGTATTGGTGACAAATCTCGCCAGCGGGCTCTTCATTACCGTTAACACTCACTGACCATCCAGCTTCATTCTCTGTTGCTCAGTCACTGTTTGAGATACACAACAGACTGCTACTGCAGAACAAAGCAGCTGCTGCTACATGCGTTACTCCACATGCCACTCGCGCGGTACACTTAGCACGTCCAGTTATAAACAAAAAGAAATAGAAGGAAATTATATTCCTCCCATGCCTGGTCTTAAGAGAGGCGAGAACTAAGCATGATAAATTTAAGCTTATGACTAACATACAGTACATGTAAGAGCGCTAAAAGAAAAGAAAGAAAACCACCACAACAAAAGAGTAATGTGTGTCAACTACACAGCAGGGTGCTTGTGGGGATGTACAGTGTTTGGGATTCTTTCTTATTAACTCTTTGCCTGCTAATGTGGAAAATATGGTGAGCCCTGAATAATGCTAGCAAAGGGCAGGTGGGATTTAACTCAGCATTTAAAGTGTTAAATATGGTGGTGAAATTTTCTTGATGCAGTGTCTTCTGTATCATACACACCACACCACACCACAGTTATTTTAATCATCCCTGTAACATGAGATCTCGTAAATTGAAAGCGTTATCAACCGTACACTCCGCCTACTGAAAGACCAGCCTGAAGATGGCCCTACAGTTGGGCCGAAACATGTTGCTGGAATTATAACCTAATATAATCTAATACAGTATAAAGTTTTGTATGACTGTATTATATTATATTATATATATATATATATTTGTATTTGTAATTAACCACATGAGTATAAAATTCAGACAGTTGTTAAGAAAATATCCAGAGGAAGACAGACAGTTTCTTACAGAGGTGAATAAGTTACATCAGCGTAAACATACGCATCAGTAAACAAAAATTATGCCCATGACCCTAAGAAGTAGAAGAATTTGTATACAAAAATCGGTCGCATATTATTGTTTGGTATCAGTTTCAAGGGGACCCTTACTGTGTCTACTTTTATTGTGCTTCTGTACTGTTCGGTTTGCTGTTCTGCTAAAAAGTGCAATGTGTTACTGTGCATATGTTTGCTAATGATGTGTTTTACTATGTATTTTTTGTGACTTTTCGCTTGTGCTTTGCTAGGCATTGGGAATACCCCAATGGGGGTCCTCCTCGCTATCACAGCCCGCCTTTGTCCACAGAGTACGAACGGCCCCCGCCCTACTACTACCCAGGCCCCGGGTAAGCATAATTCTCATGACATAAATTTCAAGAACCTTAGAATACTGCTTTCCATATTTATTTTAAAGTTTACATTAACCTCTTGAAACTTTCTGTAAGTGACACATCTCAGTGGCTTTGGAATGATGTTTCGCTCTTTTCCTGAGTGAGGTCAAGTCAAAGTCATGTGGTCTTCCACTGTGCCCAGGAGTCGGCCTAGATACGTGTACAAGTCACGTTAAAATTCACAGATCTGTCCTTGATGCATAAGCGTGAGAATTTGCAGAAGTTTTGAGACATGGAGTTGACAGGGTCATTAAATTGAAGTACTGGGAGAAAAACACATCCCAGAAACACTTTGTCCACTACAAATCCTACATGGACTGGTATCTGGGTTTGAAAGGCTCAGTGTTGATTTTCCAGCACAGGCCATATTGTTGAAGGAGTTTGCTTTCCCTGAATAGTAATATGTAACATACTCTTACTTATTTACATATTACTTACATACTTACTTACTTACTTACTTAGTCCATAGAGCAGAGTCCCTCTTCTTCTCCACCAAAACCCTGTACACCCCTCTCCCCACCCCATACATGCTGCATGCCCTGCCCATCTCATTCTTGATTTTATCACCCACACAATATTGGGTGAAGAGTACAGAACACTAAGCTCCTCATTATGTAGTTTTCTCCATTCCCCTGTTACCTCATCCCTCTTATGCCCAAATAGTCTCAACACCCTATTCTCAAACACCCTCAGCCTTAATTCCTCCCTCAGTGTCAGCGACCAAGTTTGACACCCATACAAAGTAACAGGCAAAATTATAGTTCTGTGCTTCTGTGTATCTTAACATGTAACATATGGCAGGAAAAATATAACAGTGCAATTTACTTTTCAATTCAGTAATTATGATACGATTAGATGTGAATTATTATTTATGACATGTTTCCTTGTGATGCGAAACTCGCCAACCGTCTACTTAAAATGATTTGTGGCCTCCCATGAATTTTTGTGCCTATCCATTTTGTCCCTGTAATGTCTGAGTTCGAAACCCCTGGTGCAGATGGCGCAGGCTCCGACAAGTGGCGCTGAGCTGCAACTTCTCAGGTGGGATTCCGTTCAGCTTCGCAAGTGGTTTGGTGTTCACTGGCTGTGTTTAAATCTTTTTCTTTAAAGTTCATTAAGCTGTAATAAAATCATAGATCTTTGAAAGTTTGTGCAGTTTTGTAGTAAATATTGATGAGTAGCAAATAAGAGAGAGTGTGGAAGGAAGCTGTCGTGGTCTGAGTAAGGTACTGTTATGGCGTTTGAGGGGAAGAACTGAGGGAAACAACAGCATATGTCAGATTTGAACTAGAAGAGACCTCTGGAATACAAAGCAGTTGTACTAATGTTGTAGTGAAATTACAGTTGGTGGTGCCCCATGTCTTGAAACTTCTGCAGTTTGGTTTGCGTTGACAGTGCAAGGCACAACATGTGATCAGCAAGGGTTATAACTGGGTTAAATGAGATGAGTGAATCGTATGCCTCGAGAGTTGATTTGACAGTGTGATGTTAACGTCACAGTAAGTAACCAAATGTCAGTCCTTCCAGCCAGCTGCTACAAAGTAAGCATTTCCATAGCAATGGTTATCATTGGCTTGTAACACATGCAGTACTAATATTGACATTCACAGAAAACATGGGCCAGGATAGCACAGATAGTATAGCGATTTGCTGTGTGCTCGATGGTCCAGAGATTGCATTGCAGTGGGGGGCAAAATTTTCTGCACCCATCCGGAACAAAAATGGGGCCCACCCAGCCTTCTGTACAGTGGGTGTGAGGTCTGTCTCCATGGGATAATTGATTTGCAGTTGGGTTTGAGACCTTATGGTCCCGATGCACCTAGGCCTTAACTGACAGGCCCTTTGTGCATTCAATGAAATAAAGCGGCCAGGTTGCAGCATTGACCACCCAACCCTATTTAGCATCTGGTTTAAGAAGGAGTATGGGGCTTTGTGGCCTGTTCTAGGGTTAATTTTATGTTGACTGTCACAGATCACTTGGCAGTGTTGGCCTGCTATGAATATTGCATATGGGAGGAAATTGATCATATGTAGTGCCGGCACCTCCAGACAACACGAAATATGTTCGTCACCAGACTGAGCACAGAATAATGGCTGCATTATCGGTCACTATGCATTGATGATATTGCCTGTTCTGTGGCAAGCAGTCCACGGGTGAAAAATATTCCCTGTGCATCCTAAACTGATTTTCTGTGTTTGTTTTGGTATAGGTCTGTTTTCAGAAGTGTTAATTTTCGGCTTTGAAACTTTCAAAACAGTGGAAGACTCACGAAATGATTTTAAAGCCTTTTGTGTGCATTTAAAAGTGATATTAAAATATTCTGTGTAATTTATGACCGTTGATGTAGTTGGGTCAAGAAAATATTGACGAAACTAGTACCAACTGGTTACCTGCTCTGTGTGTGTGTGTGTGTGTGTGTGTGCATTCACATGCACCTGTAGTTAGGTGGCAGCATATTTCATTGGAATTACTTCATTCATATAGATTGGAAAATGTTAACATAATGTTAGATTGGCCCAGATTTTCTCAGATTCTGGCAGCACACGTGTGCCATGTTGCTGCTTTACAGAATAACTGCTTCTTGCATGATTTTTAGACTAAGAGCGCATATCTCAACTGTTCCTTGGCTCCTGTCTCTTGTTACCTCCAAGCAGCAACATAGCTGTACACTCTCACAAGTTCATACAAATTTACACATGGAAAATATTATTTGAAAAGTTATAGGAAATGTCAGTATGGGTCACAATAGCTCAGTCAGTATGGCGACTCACTATGGGCTGGATGGTCCAGGTTCGAACCGAGCACCCAAGACTCCCACAGTAGGAAGATACCTGGACGTGCTCTAATTTCCTCCCCCTCCCCATCAGCGCCAGATCCATTTTAAAACCGGACTAAAATGTGATAGTATGGCACCGTACATCTTTGACAATAAAATCTCCCATTCCCTCAAGGACTCATCACGGCTGGCGCTGACATTATGTAGAGTATATCACAAAGAGACCATAAGGAACATAAGTAAACCTGTTGACTCTGTAACGCAGAAGTTCCAATAAAGAGACTGTTTTTACAAAAAAAAAAAAAAAAATCCCGGTGGGTGGCGAGATTTTATGCACCCATCCAGACCAACCCTGGGGCCCACCCATCCTCCTATACAATGGATACCGGGTCTTTCCCAGGGGATAAAGTGACTGGGACGTGACAACCAGCTATAGAGCTCTACCTTTACTCCCCCTTCCGGGCCTTTGTGGCCTGTTCTAGTGTAAACTTTACCTTTACCTTTACCTTTTATAGGGTATGTTACTGTTTCCTTTTATATCAAGGCACACATGTAAGTAAACCGTTCAAAAAGAATCAAGTATCCTTTTTTCCCATGGAGTTTTTCCATATTACACTTTGATACATGCATATTCCTAACAGGATCAAAAGATTTTTCTCTCCCAAAGACCAGCTCGGGGCCCTACCTAGCCCCATGTTTAATGGGTGTTGGTTTACAGTGGCTGTGACATAAAGCTGACCCTATTTACCTCAGAATTGCTGAGATTAAGAATGTGTGGAGGTTTACCTCCACTGCCATATGGCATGTGCAAGGACAGCTTAACTTTCATTCACTGTATATATATTTGGACACAAATGCCAGGGGCATTAAATTGTTTATTAATTCTGTGAATATAGACATTGCTGAACTGACAATGGTAGGGGTCTCAAACATGCGTGTGGCATGCCGCATATGGCATACCAATTCATTTCACACATCCCTGTCCCTGATCGTACTCTAATTATAGACTGTGGGCTAACAGAGTGTGAACATTTTTTGTCTGTTTAACAAATTGAAAAAATTTTTTTTTGCCATGGTACATTAAGGGTCGGAAAGTTTTGCTAGCTCTGGTTGATAACATACAGCATACATCAGCAGAGAGTACAGTTAAATAAAGTTAAAAATTCAGTTATTATAATATATATGAGTACCTTTACTCAAAGTATGCAAGATTATTAATTGTGTGTTCAGTTTCAAATGACATATTTAACCTGGTTATTGCTTAAAATGACGTGTGGTCCATATTAATTTTCAAAATTATACATCTGGTCCACATACATTTTGAGTTTGAGGCCCCTGGATGAGGTTTTACAGCTGATTGTGTGTTTGACATATCCCTTTGATATACACTGACATCTGTTCATTTTCTATTCTCCCCTGTCATGCTTTCACGGCAACTCTGCATCCCATCTGTAAGTTACCAACATTTTCCTTTTGGGACTTGAATGAAACCTTAGATATAGGAGGATTTACAGGGGCTGGCCCCCAGGTCGCACGTGGCTCGTGACATCTATGAACAAGAAGTGAAGTCTTCCTCAAGAGGTAGTTTAATGTTCATACTGTGAGTCTCTCGCAAATAATGCATGCCTGCCAACACATACATGATGCGTGTATTAGTTACTTATACCACAGACGTCAAGTTGAAATATTTGTAGATGTAGCCGTAGTTTTCTTTCGCTGGTTCTGAATTTTGAGGCTCCTTACGTTTTGTCACACCCAAAACCCTACTCTTGTTAAAGGGTTCAGGTGCTGAAATTTGGAAGTAGTGTGTTGAAAGTGATCTATACTTTGGCCACTTACTGATGCAGTATTTATAAAATGCCAAATGTCTCATACAGTCACGCGCCGCATAACGATGTTTCAGTCAATGACCGACCTCATGTACGACGGTGGTCCCATAAGATTATAATAATATAATATTATAAAGTAATATTATAATACCATTGTGTTACAATTGCCTACAGTATTCAGTACAGTAACATGCTGTACAGGTTTGTTGCCTAGGACCAATAGGCTATACCATATAGCCTAGGTGTGTAGTAGACTATACTATCTAGGTATGTGTAAGTACACTGACATTCGCACAGTGACGAAATCCCCTAAGGACGCATTTCTCAGAACGTATCCCCTTTGTCAAGCGACGCATGACTGTATTTTAGCTTTCCCTTCTCACTATCATTACATCGAAGTTGCATGCCCACCCATTCATTCATCTCATCACCACTGATACATAACCGCAGTAGTTGACAGCATTGTTAAATAACGCACTTAACAGAAGACAGGCATACAATGCTGTGTCCAGAACTCTTGACCTTCCAGTTACCCTATAGCGGTTACTGCGTTTATCACTTGTGTTCACATTTGTATCTCTGCATGTCACAGAAGCTATATTTAGGTGTCATTTGGCTCTGAAACTAAAGGGCACCTTGAATGTTATTTGTGCCCATACCTTAGTGATCATTTCACATAATAAAACCAACAAATGCACTAATGTTAAAATCACATTTTTACACAAGTGCATTGCAAATGTAATCTTAATAGAAGTGTGTATCGTTGGAGTAAATGCCGTTTCGATAAACCCTGGCCCTTGTATGGGGAGCTTGTAACATTTGTTAGTCTTACCAGATTATATGTAGATGCACGCCGCTAAGTGACTGTATGCACCGCGCTTGCGGAAGTTTGGCGCACGTGCAGGCGGTGATGCTTCGCGACCGGAGTTGCGGTAAAAACGAAGCCAGCACACCCGCGCCGCTTGCAGCTGCGCGTGCGCCGAATGTCACAACTGTAGAGCGTAACTTGCTTGGAAGAGTGCAGCTGATGTTTTTAAATAATATAATATTCAAGGATTTCGTATATATTGAGGTAACGTGGATTGCGGTCACTGCACTCATTATTCATACAGTTAGGTTATGTCTGTGGCTACGTGTGTTGATACATGAAGTTGGGGGTCAGGCCCATTTACGAAGTTCATGAAGGTGAAACAGTATATATGGTTTTCCTGTTTCACGAGTGTTCAGATATGTAACTTTTCTTCCAGTTTATAGTGACTTGTTGGTGTTAAAATTTCTACACTTTCTGTTAAAAACTAATAAAGCAATATGAGGAAGCACATAAAAACAATCAGAGGTTACAGTTTGTGTGATTAATACTACAACTATAAGAATCAATATTTTTTATCACTTTTAACAATATTATGTGTCTTTAAAGATTGAAGGAATTGTGCAAGATAGTGCCACCTTCCAGGTAGGAACATAATGTATATTGTTTTGTCTTTTTGGCTTTGTGAAGTGGGGTGGTGATGACTTCGACGTATCGTGCAAGACGTGTGCGTGCAAATATGGGTTAAAACTGTGTGACAACAACAGTTGCTTTGACACCACTTTTTTAAATTGTGAAATCATGTAAGTTTGATCAAATTAACAAGAATATAAATTTAGAACCTCCCTTAAAAGTTTTGACGTTTTGCTGACCGTGCATCTCATTGTATTTATGTCGGTAATTAACCAACTTGATGCACAAAATTTTTGTTTTAAAGTAAGTTTATTTCATGCCTCTACATGTTTCGAGCACATGTGCTCATCATCAGGAGGTCAAAATTGCATTACACAGCCTCTGGTATCATCACACTGAAACAAGTGAGTGGTCTAAAATTACTA
>Ga0131853_10008990_pt1 | contig 18229 bp, 14 predicted proteins | sample TergutLab28metaG_FD_92764 | JGI IMG/M metagenome (GOLD analysis project Ga0131853, IMG submission 92764) | Labiotermes labralis P1 segment gut microbial communities from Petit-Saut dam, French Guiana - Lab288 P1 (version 2) (version 2) | ecosystem: Host-associated > Arthropoda: Insects >... | reverse complement strand
GCCGATATCTCCGTAACCATTGAACTTTGGATATAGGTGTTTTGGGTTATATCGGTATAGTTTGACCTAAGGAACACTCTCCCGAAGTTAGGTCCTTTCCTCCTGGGACACCCTGTATACTTAAGCAAAATGACGCGCACTTACGCATTTCCTTCTCTTTAAGGAGTTATCGCTTGCCGGACGGCAGCATCTGTTTGTTAGTACGATTTAATGATACCAACTCTGTTGTTTCTGCAGGTTCTGCTTCAGAGGTTTTGCTTTTCACACTGGCTCTAGTGTTGTGATGCTTTAAACTTTCTCTATAGGAATGCATAGAATTTACAATTTTGGGCTTAAAAACTAGTGTTGTGCATTAATTACTGTCTTTCCACCACCCTGAAAAATTTGGACAGAGCTTAAAGCAACGCTTGCAACAACAACAACAGTAAAACAGAATGAAACAAGTTAAGGTCTAGTGACCATTCCCACATAGGAGAGAAAGCAAATATGATAATCCATATTTGAATGACTCAGTTTCCAATCTTGTTCTTCAATCATTTTTTCTACTTCTTCCACCTTGTGGTTGGCTACCTTCAAATCGTCTAAATGGTCAATTACACTGGTCAACGGTAAGTTTAAATGTATGTTATTTAAACTGAAATTCTTTCCTTGAACTTCACAACAGTCAAATTCTAAAGGCAAGTGAGGAATAATGTCCTTATCAGTGTTGTTAGTAGGTATGGTTAATTGGGCTTGGATAAGAATTCTAGGTCCATAACCTTTACATAGGTTATTTAGTTTCAGTTTCCCTGTACCAATTAAGTTGACATCAGATGGCTCGTGTTTGGAACATAATACAGTTAATACTTGAGGTTTCGGGGCAACAAATAACCACTCATTGTTATCCAGTTGTGTCCAAACTGATTTAGTTCGGCTATTCTTTACGAACAGGTGGACGGGATTGTTCTTACAGCCTGCAACACCTGAGTTTCACATTCATCATCTAGATGTGTTAACTGTAGCGGCTGAGTTTGCTTACAAACACGATTTCGACTGCTGATTGACTTACAATTAGTTCATTCGTCGGCCCTTAATCTTGCAAAATATTGTTTTGCAGTGTCCATTAAAAGGTATTCACGTTCTGGCAACAAAAATATAAATAGTAATTTATACCATTTGTTAAAGGCAGACGAATTATGTACACAAGAAAATTCCCCTTCAAGAATACATCAAAATCAATAATTCTTAAAACTAAGTGGTGATAGGCTGCACTCAAAGGTAAGGGCAAAGACAGTTCTGGTGGCATGTCAGCTTGACTAGCTTTCATGTGTTTCATAATCTGAGCAGGTGTAATAATTTGTGGCTGAAGTACTCCTTTTTGCGAATTCATAATGGCATCAATTAAAATTTCATACTCCCTCCTGCATTCATCAATAGCTCTACTAAGTTGCATTGAGTATTCATTTACAATAAGCATCATGGATGAAGCCGTAAACATTCTTCTGACTTCCTCGTCCTGTTTAATAATATGTTTGGCCATATCTTCTAAGCCTTTGGACAAAATCTTTTCATTATCTGAAACTGCCAACAAAGTAAAATTTAAAGACCTCAGCGTAGACTTTGCAACAGTTATCTGTTCCTTCGAAAGCCTTAAAAACTCCAGTTGTTCTTTTTCTAAACTGTTAATCTTACCAGAGTAGTAATTTGCGTCTTCATTATCTAGTGTACCAAAAAGAATTTTGCTAATACCTCCAATAAAATTAAACATGCCTCTTTTGTACCTAGATTGAATAGGATCATCTTCATTCTTGGTCAGCTGTCCAACGAGCATCCTCAAATTGTCTATTTCCTGAATTTGCCTGTAAGTGTGTGGAATGTCCTTTATACAAGCAGTGTAGTTTACCCAAAAAGTGTTTACATACTTTTTGCAAAAGTTGACTGACATTTGAACACAGTCTTTCACAGCTCGAAAATTTTCTTCAGCATCACGTAAATTAACATAAGTTATAATTTTCCATTCTGTGTTGTACAACTGCGCCTCTCCTAGGTGACGGTAATATAACACAGATGATTCCTCAAATGTCTGTTTAGTCACATCCAAGGCTACTGTTCCCGCACAGACTAGGAGAAACGTGTAGAAGAATCTGTATTTGTTTTCCATTGGCCTGAAAGTTTAACCAAAAAAGGGTTTCAGTCTATTGGCATGCACTTTCAACGTTCTATTTCGTGGTAATTTTAAAGTAACATTTACATCATCCAGTGCTATTACTTCATATGGGCCTATCCAAGATTTCGATAATTTAGACGATCTTCCTCTCCGAACTGTTTCATCATGCATCTCCTACTACAAAAAGGGGCACGTTCACTGTTCTATCATAATACTCTTTGCTTTTTTCCTTCTTAACTTGAAGGTTTGACCTCGCTATCTCGTAACGTGACTGAAAACGGGCTTGGAGTTCCTTTACATAACTGTCATACGTATACTGGATTTCTGGTGTTTCTTTCTGTAATATAATATGCTGGGCTTCCTGCCGAAAAGCAATTCATGAGGTGTGAAGCCAGTAGTAGTGTGTGGTGTAGTGTTGAATACAAAAGTAGCAAAAGGTAACCATTTGTCCCAATCCGACTGGTCTTCCAAAATGTAGCATCTTAGATACTCTATCAGTATTCGATGGGTTCTTTCCAAAGCTCCATTTGTTTGTGGATGATAAGCAGTAGTTTTAAGCTTCTTAATTTTAAAAAGCTTGTACACATTTGTAAATAATTCACTAAGAAAATTTGAGCCTTGGTCTGTCCAGATAACTTGCGGAATGCCAAATCTGAGTACAATTTCTTCAACAAAAACTCTAGCTATTGTCTCGGCGTCTTGCTGCAATATTGGGACAGCTATAATACATTTAGATACGAGTAATTCGTCTTGAAACGTCAGTATGTATTTGTGACCTTCTGTTGTAACTGTCAAAGAACCTACAATATCCATGCAGCATTCTCCCAAACAACTTCGGGTGTAGTGGTAATTTGTAGGGGCATTTTAAATTTATGTTGTATAATTTTTTTTCTGAGAGATTTCACATTTCTTAATATAGTTTTCTATTTCCTGTTTCATTCCTGGCCAGGTAGTAAATAATTTCATTCTCTCGTAAGTTTTATTCATGCCTAAATGACCTCCCGCCTGTTTCATGTGCATTTGCTGAAAAATCTTAAGTTTCTCCTGTTCTGTAGGTATGGTTTCTGCTACGTGTATTCTATTTAGTGCGTCTGCATTGGTGTTGCTAGAACCTCGTTTGTAAACAAAGTCATATTCATATTCTTCTAGCTTTCATCGCCATTTAAGGAGTCTCGAACTTGGATCTTTCACATTAAATATCCAAACTAGGAGACGATGGTCAGTAACAACTGTGAAGTTCCTCCCATACAAATACGGTCTAAAACGTTTGAATCCCCATACTATTGACAACAATTCCTTTTCTACACTTGGGTAGTTTTGTTCAGCTTTACTAAGTGTTCGACTGGCCTAGGCTACAGGTAGGTCTCGTCCTATTTCTCCTTGACTGAGTATTGCACCTAAGGTGTCATTGCTTGCATCTGTAGTCAAAATGAAGGGTTTTAGAGAAATCAGGATATTGCAGTAGTGGTACGCTTTTTAACAGCCGCTTCAAAGTGTTAAAAGCTCCATCGGTATCTGCATTCCAAATAAATGGTGTATTATTCTTCAACAAATTAGTCAAAGGTTTGGCATCTTGCTAAAATTTGGTATGAAACGTCTGTAATAACTTGCTAAACCAAGAACCCCTTTAAGTTTCTTTCTAGTGTTAGGAATGGGAAATTCCTTAACCGCATTTAATTTTGATTCGTCAGGTAACAAACCCTTGCATGTCAAACGATGTACCAAATACAATACTTCATTTCTCAAAAATTCGCATTTGTCAGGTTGCAGTTTTAAGTTATATGACCTTAATCTGGCAAATACATCTCTTAATCTTTCATTGTGTACCTTCAAATTTTCGTCAAAAATAATAATGTAGTCAAGGTAGACAAGGCACATTCATCCTTGCATACCGGACAGAACGGTAGACATGAGTCTCTGAAAGCTGGAAGGAGCACCTTTTAATCCCACTGACATTCCTTTGTACTCATAATGGTCATAAGCAGCGCTAAAAGCTGTCTTGGGGCGGTCTTCCAATCTTACAGGAATTTGCAAAAATCCACTCGCACAGTCTATCTTAGAAAAATATTTAGAGTTGCCAAGATTGTCCAAAATTTCTGAAATTATGGGTATTGAGAAACTATCACCGACCGTGACATCATTCAGTTTTCTAAAATCTACCACTATCTTCCGGTTCTGCTTACCGGAAGCATCAGATTTCTTAGGAATTACTAAAATTGGACTTGTGCTGGGTTGAATTATGTCATCCTTTAACATTTGCTCAATTTGTCTTTTTTACTTCTTCTTTATGAATTTTTGGAATTCTGTACGATTTAGTGTTAATTGTCCTACTTGGGTCTATTGTAGGTGTTGGTATAGCATGTTCAGCTGCTCTTGTGCAGGTTAACGTATCCCCTGAGAAGTGAAATATATCATGGCATTCCACACATATTTTGACAAGTGAGACGCTTTCTTCATCATTTAAGTGGTCTGTTCTCAGTTGTTCACGAAGTATAGACAACCGACCAGCGACCTCTACTGGAACAGCTGTATGTATCAGGGTCATTGCCTCTTCACTATCATCTACTGCCTCTAACAGAACTTGTGGTGGGTCAAGAGTGATATCCTCCTCCAGGGTATTTAGTATGCTCGTAATACACTTTCCATTCATTTCTTTGGTCAAGGACTCAGCTAAATATACACCAGGTATTAGTTACTTTTGGATATTAATCCATGGCCCATAGATTTGGTGGGTAATTTCACAATATTCTCAGATCTAGCTTTCAGGGTTAGCTTACAATTTTCGCTGCTAATTTTGTGTGGCTTGGGATCAAATTTCACAACTACAGCTCCCATGATACTTTGTTGATCGCAGTAATTTATAATGCTTTGTTTATCTTCAAAGAAATTCCGACCTAAAATGCCATCGTATTGGATTCCAAATTCGTTTCCAACAACATGAAATGTGTGTGTGGTTTCATGCGTGTCTGTGAATAATTTCAGTATTATGGTCCCTTCTGTTTTCATAATTGTGTTGAAAATTCCCTTTATGCTTATTCCTCCCTTAAGTTTATGCTTTATTCCTGGTTGTAAACTAAGTCTTTCAATTACAGAAAGATCGGCACCAGTGTCCAATAAGAATGTCAGTTTGTTTTCCTTGCCCAAATAAACTCTTAGCTGTATAGTGTCTAGATTAGATCTGATATGGCTTTTGCATTCATGGATTTTGAATGGGGGACAACCTACTGCTTCTTGGCCTCGATAGTCCGTGGGTTGCTCACAAACTCCTGACCCTCGTTTCCCGACTTGGTCCAACCTTTATTTTGGACCCTACAATTAATCTATGTGTGGCCTTTCATGCCGCACTTTTCACACACCGCTCCCTGACGGCAATTCTTAGCGACGTGACCTTCACGTCCACAATTAAAACAACTCATAACCTCAGTAAACTCATTTACCTCCCTGCGTGGGTGTGAGGAAATTTCTCACTGCTTCTAAACTTATTAGCCGTATGACCCAATTTACTGCATTTATGACATCTTAAGAGGAGTTCCACAGCTCCAGATTTTTTCCGCACGGAGAGTTCTTCGAGCGAGATTTCGATGGCTTAAGAGGATGGACTCTCCCCTACTACGAACTATCGTTTGAATTATTTCATTATGAAGACCCGGTATAAAACAAGCCTTGCCCAAATGATTTATGAGTCCTACTGCCCCTTTATCTCTCCTTCCTTACACACACGTCTGGCGGCTTCTCTTAAGTCTGTCTGCATTTCATCTATCCTACTTCCCCATGAGGCGACACTTTCGCCTTTTTACTGCCTAGCACTGATCATTTTGCAGGCATAATAATCCAATGTTCGCCGTATGGCGTAGTTCTCTTCTAGGATTCCCCTAACTAATTCCCAAGTATACGTTAAATCTCTGACTATTAATTTTGATCTCGCATCTCCTGTTATCTTAGTCTTTACAAATTTCCACAGTATCTCATGTTTACTTGGATGAACGAGTTCAAACGCTACATCCACGTTCTCAATAAATTCCCTTAATTTCTTTTTATTCCCATCAAATGGGTGAGTAACTTCATTGCTTCAGCCATACTGCAATCGTGCGTGCTATAAGAAGCTTCTGAAGCTTCACTATTGTGATCTGCCTCCATAATTGAGTTATGGTTATCACGGATATTACCAGATCAAAATGAAACGAAAATGTCGTTACAGAACCATTAATGATGGACTGACAAGTGCCACGTGGTTTTAAATTTATGAGTGTAAGTTACCATGTGTCGAATCGCCGGGCTGTAGAGCACAGGGGGTGTCACGTTGATCCTTGAAGATTGTGGCGGACGTTTCGGCGTGATGCGGATGTCGCTGTTGATGATTTGATGGTACGTCTCGGAAGGCGGACTGGCAAGTAGACCTCTCGGTCTCGCGTCCGGGACGTCGCTGGGATGTGTGCCTGGATATCTGTGCTGGAATGACGGCGCTGCTACTGGTCTCGCGAAGATCCCCTTAGTCGAACTGGGTGAGATGATGCGACGCTGTGTGGTACAGTAAGGGTCGTCCAGAGCTAGAGCGGATCCTTTCTCCTTGAAGATAATCGTACCCCCTTAGCAGTACATAGGCAGCTAATTTTTCGGGGCGCAGGGCGTACCTTACACGCTTCCCAATTGTAGACACCGTCCAGGCAACCTCTGGAGGTATCTTGTATGGATTAATCGACTGGAAGATCTGCTGGAATGTTGCTGGCGAACTGTGTTCCACCCCAAACGATAACACAAAAATGATGACGGCTTGTTGTATCCCAAGGCGATGGTGGGTTGGGATCGTAGAATGTAGACCGAAAGGGAAGTCCTTGAGTGCGTTAGAACACTTAAGAATTGAAACTCAAGCCCCCAGCAACTCGCGATGATGTGCGAATATATTCTTGATTTATTGGCTGAAGATGTGATGTTTACAGTTTTTCCGAATAGACGCTTGTAGTACACAAATTTTTGTTAGAGAAATGTCGGTTCCAGTAGCAAGCGGCAGAGTTTCTGGTAGCAACTGAAGTAGACTAAATCCCCCGAATACGCACCGGCCAGCCTTTTTATAAGGCAAATTAGGGCGTTGGTTTCCACGTGATAGTGCATTGAACTGGAAGCTCCTAAGCATTAAAATCATGAAACAATCACGTGCTATACAGAAATCAGAGTACAATTTTGAGTCCACTAGGTACGACAATTGCGTCAGCCAAGCTGGAGTTTGGGTGACATTTAGTGTCCTGGTTGCTGTATGACAATGATACGTGACATTGATGACCCCGACTTCCTGTCGTGTCGACATTTCTCTATCGAGCAAGAAGTACTCTATAATTTTAACTTACTGCTTTACTGTTACTGAATACAAATATATACCTTATAAATGAAATACCATCTTACCCGATAGTCGTTAAGACGGTAGTGTACGACAATTACAGTCTTCCGACTGAACAGTCCCAACTCCGTAATTACTGCATGGTAAATAAAAATTAATGTGAGATTTGATGCCACGACGAATGTCTTGCTAGGTTAGTGTTTCGGAGGCACCGGTGTCTTCTTAATCGTGCGCGTGTGTGTATGTGCACGCCAGTGCATGCGTGAGGATGAGTGAATCAGCAACAGACTCGCCGCTAACACGAATTAGCTAACTTCGTAAAAGTGTTGGATACAAAAGCAACAGAACTTTCTTTGTAGCTTCAGAACGTCTTAACTGAGTTACAGGTAATGTGCAGAGGCACAGCAACTGAACTTTGACCTAGCAGGCATGAAAAGTCCACCATTTCTTTGGTTCGTTGCCATGCCCCATTCTTCAGGAGACTATTCACCTCTAGATATACCTTTGAACACTAAATCCAACTTCCATTCAAATTAGGCCTCACGTTAATGCAGCAGGAAGTGCTGCCTACTGACAAACAGAACATCACTGTGAAGTTGGGAATTTCTAGTCCACAAACTCTCGAGCGACTAGGAATTCAGAACGCGACCGTGAAACGGATGCTTCTCTTTAGGCCTAAACTCTTGAGTCTGAACTCTCGTTACAGTCAAGGCACTTCTTGAAAGCGACTGGCAAGTTCCCCACACTTGCACATTTTGCAATTTCTCATGGACCGTCAGCCACGTCAAACACATCTACACCTTCATTTCAAATTCGAAGACAATTCTATACGCTGATCACACAATACATCCACGGAAAGACAGAGCTATGGGAAGAACTTAAGAAACGTATTCGAATGCGACCACCCAAATACCAGTCTGATTTACGTGACACGGCTCCAGAAAATCAACCGTAGGTATCACTCAACAGCACACAATGCAACGTGACCAGATCAGTGCACCGATGGACACTGACCTACCCCTCTACAATTCACCCGACGTTTCAGGCTTCCGTCGCGGCGTTGGTGAGGTCCTCGCCTTACTGGGATGTTACACAGTTCGGGTGACAGCTGACTACCGAAACGTCGACAACCAACCACGAACCTAAGCGGCGTTAACATCCCAGAAGAGCACAGTCCACAACTTGAACGCAGTGAACAAATATCCCATATTCCAGTAACATCCGTTTTAATATTATAATCACATTCACGGTGCTCCCCGCGTGGTCTGGCTCCCAAAATTACGAATAAGCCACACATCGATTGCAGAGAAATGAGTTATGAGACAAGAGACGGTCGAACCTGGTGAAAGTAATACCCTATCTCACGTCACGGCGTTGTATCAATCGCAGACATTACTTTACTCGTATGCTCTCACCAATGCTGTGCCACCAGAACGCTTTGCAAGAGAACAGAGCGGTCGTTACACTGCCCTCTACTGCTGACAGGCTAATGATTCTCCCTGAAGACGGGAGCTACAGCCAAGAAACGGAAAGTCGCGTACTTCAAAATGTCTGACATGGCAATACGGCCAACTACAGGGGAGTCGCCAAGTATCAAATATACCTAAGAAGTGAGTAGAGCCAACTTCGAAACACTGTGTACACAGACCAGCACAGACACGGCTCGGCTGTCTAATACAGTAAATACTGGATATCAGCACAGTTGTGATGCACACATCAATTAACTGAAGAAATCATGCAGTGCGTCGCCAGATGATAATGAATGCGGATGACTGAATTACAGAAAAGGGGATCAAAAAGGGTTAAGGTCCATATTCATTGGCAGACCATGGGGACCTTCACAGAACGCAAAAATACAAAAACAAACCAGGTACAAAATGAGTATAAAAGCCGGGAACAACAGGACCAGTACACAAAGTGCGAGCTACTTCAGCCAGCAGAGACAGACAAGCAGTGACGTTCCTTCATTTCACACCAGGCACAATATTCAAAACTCTGCATTCTGCCAACAGAGAGCAGGTCTCTGATATTCAAGTCTCAGAACAAGCGGCAAACACTTCCCTATGCTTTAAAAGGCTGGTCTTTTATAGTAGGCTTGGAGTGTGTTTACTGCGCGGTACGACCTGAATCTTTAAATGTAATTCAGGTCCATTTTCGTCTTTAAAGGTTTAACACACTACATCGCAACTAAAAGCAAGTACTGATTACAGTGAGGCCAGTCAGAGCGACGACTCGCTACGGGCTGGACGGTCCGGGGATCGAATCACGGTAGGGGCGAGATTTTCCGCAACCATGGGGCCCATCCGACCTCCTGTAGAATGGGTATTGAGTCTCTTTTCCGGGGGAAAAGCAGCCAAGGCGTGGCGGTGGCCAACAACCCTCATGCAGGGCCGAGGTTAAAGAAAGAGTAGGGCTATATCTCTACTCCCCCTCTGGGCCTTCGTGGCCTGTTCCAGGATGAACTTTACTATTTTTACCTTCACCAGTCAAAGCGACAACAAGGAAGTAAATCAACAAACAAAGCAGCAGGCCTGTTCAAACAGTTAAGATTGCAATACAACGGTCAAAACACAAGCGCTTTGTTGAAGCCATTGTACTTGTACAGTTCATGGGACATATGTAATTAAAGTGTAACTAGTTACATTACACTATGTACACTATTTTCAAATATTCTTTAAAATCAATCGGCTGATTGTTCGTCGGCTACTCATAAATGCATTCAGTAGTGTCAAGTTTCATTAATCCTTTACAGCATGACCGAGTAGTTCCGTTGTTATTACGCAGTCAGGGCTATAAGGGAAATTATCGACCGCGCTGTTCAATAATCCATCTGTACGAGTGTACGAAGTGCGGATATTCTGCATTCTGTACGATTAACAAGCCCAGCGCTGCACAAAACAGAGCGCACAGGCGTCAATGTTGATGATAACTTACTGTCAGCAACACTGAAAGTGTTAGCAAAGTTCAAATTCAACGCAGAATGCACGAAATATGAACTACGAACTATCATTTCATTGTCACGTGGGTACATACTATTAAACATGTTTTAACCCTTTAAGGACAAAAATAGATCTGTCGCATTTAAAGACTCAGTCCGTACCGCGCAGTAAACACTCTCTGCCTCAGTTATAAACACCGATAAATTAATACTGCATACACAGATAATCACTGTTTGTTTCGAAATTCACAAAAAAATGTTAATACATTGAGGGATGAATGCAGAATTTCTAAATGTTAAACCTCGTGGTGCATATAGTGACCACTGGGCATAAATGGTTAAGCACAACGAGGCAAAATGGAACTGCGGGAGCATCTGGGCTCGAACCACATGGAACTCAAAGACTCTTATCTACATATTTTGGAAAGGTAATTTCAATAATCACCTCCCTACTCTAAATAATACTTTAAATCTTCCTGCAGTATACTTTCACAACAGAATGTGATATTATGGAACGTTTGCGTGAAAAAGATGAGGCAGCATATTCCGCATCGAGGCACATCGGTGCACATCAATTTACGCCTGCGGAAGTTGCAGGAAGGAGATAGGGTATCGACTCGATTTTATAGTGAACATCCGACCAGGTTCGATTGCTGTGGAATGATGAGGAAATTGGAAGTTCCGTCTGCAATTAACGGTGGAAAGTGCGAGCGGCGTACATCGCGGGAAAGCGCAAGCGAGGGCTTAATCAAGTTAGTTGTCGGCAGGCACGGACTTGGCACAGCTGTATGTCAGCTACTGCAACCCTTTCGTCACCACCCTCCGGCACGGGTCTACTGTTCGAGGGTACGGATCCCGCCGTATGCCTTGCTAAAGGCCACCCTACTAACAACTTCCCCTGCAAGCAAGTTATCTCTAGAAACTACAATACTTGTCACTACAATTATCTTACAACCCCCAAAGCTCTTATTCAAAACGAACTTTCTGTCTCACATCTACATCTACAGTCCAGCTGACAAACGCAAACTAAAATGAACAAAACTGGAGGATGGCAGCAGGCACAATCGCACCACCGGTGTGAGACAAGCCTGTGTCAGAGACCCTATGACGATCAACCACGTCAATTCAGAACACGTGTCCACATCATCGGGACATAATATCGACAGAAAACACCGTTCGCCTGTGTACAAAGATCCACCTCCCTTCCGTCGTGCAAAACAATCACTATGCTAAGTGTAACCCCACAACGGCACTTCATACCACACCGGTTGTCATTCTGGTGGGCCACGGCGATTTACGTACAGTACAAAACCAACAGCGATTATCCATAACAATAGTCCCTGACGACGGAAAAAATATTAGGTAGCCGAAACGTCGGACATCTGTTCACGATTTACGCCGCTGGTTCCCCGAAATATTTTAGTACGTATGACGCCCTAAAGTGTATTTACATGACCAGAATATATAAGTTAGGCACTATTATACTGAATCAAAATGAATTTAACAAGTGTTAAGAATCGTATGGAATAAGTAGCAGGCATGAAAATTTTAAATGCCCAAACCTCACACAATAATTACATAATAAAGTAACAGCTCTCTCTGTCGTCCGAGTGACGCTTAAACTGGACAAACTCAGTAAGAAAATATTAAGGATGCCAACGCGCGCAGCAAACGAGGTGGCCGAATTACAGCAATGAGGAAACAGGTGAAGTAGAAAGGTGCTGTGCAGAAGAGTGGTGAAGAATTTAATTTCGTTTATTGTACTGAGCAAGGTAGTGGTGAAGAATTTCGTTGCACTTGTTGTACTGGGCAAGGCAGTGGTGAAGAATTTGGTTACGCCTGTTGTGCTGTGCAGAAGAGGGGTGAAGAATTTGGTTGCGCTCGTTGCGCTGTGCAGGGCAGTAGTGAAGAATCTGATTGCGCCAGCTGTGCTGTGCAGAAGAGGGGTAAAGAATTTGGTTGCGTTTGTTGTGCTGTGCAGGAAATGGTGAAGCGGATCGTACACATGGATGCTCAGGGCATACAAGGAAACTGTTACGAATTGCAGGTATGTAATTAAAAGACGGAGACTTCGGCAAAGGAACTGAAGGCGGGAATGAAACATTAGGCTTTGCATGTATTTACCAAATACATGCAAAGCCTAATGGTAGAGGCCAATGTATAAACTAAGTATGTAAATACCGGATGGCGTAACGATACAGAAAGATGTAACCCATTTGCAATTATTAAACGAATTCCTTGTTGATCCAAGTCGTCTGGGTAATATGCTGTTTGCTGAGTCGTTCCAGACGTTTCGAAAGATCACGGTTCCTGCATCTTCAAGCGCATTCAGTCCACGAACTACTTACTTTCAAGATGAACGCAACACGATCCTTCGGGACACCGAGAACCACTCGCCCAACGTCACTGTGTCACAGCCTGGAAGATTTGATTCCTCAGCCATACCGCTGCGAGAACCTCAAATCCCGCATTCCTTGTTATGTTACTGTGGATCGAAACACGAGTGGGATAAAGAGAGTTACAGTGAAGCCTGCGCAACAGACTAGACTGGTTGAATGATAAGTCTGGAATCTGGGATTTGGGACTTGCAGAGATTAGGAGAGGATTCGTTGGAGGAAGATGCCGCCGACGTTGAAGAGAGAACGGAGCAAAACATACAGCATTCACATGTTCAGAAACGAAAATGCGGCAGAACCTCGTTACTATGAATGGGAATGGGACCTATAAGAAGGAACTGACCTGTAAAAAGTAAAGGAGATAAAGAGCATCTCCCAACTTGATTGTTTAGAACTAAATTCAAATGGGAAAATAACGTGAACGATTATTCCCAATTATTGAGGAACAGAAAAAGAAACTGAGACAATTATCAGAGTAAAGAAGAGGGACTGTAAGACTGCTAGAACAGAACATGAAGGGTGCAGTGAGCAAGCAGACGAATGTATACGCCCATCTGCGCGCTGCCCCCCCCCCCAAAAAAAAACTAACACGGGACACGGAGGAACACAACTGAATTCCACGTACGTACACACCTCACTGGCACCTTGATACAGAGTTCACAGGGATGTACGTCGAAGCAAAAATTATGTCCAAATCTTCAAAGCACTGAGTGAAAGACGACAATCCAAAACACTTATTTTAAATGCGTCGCAACTCGAACCGCGGTCATTCCTCAACGACCACAACGCTCTCATCCAAAACCACTATACTCTTCGGGCCTCAAGTGGATTCCAGTTAGCCGAATTGCTCGGCAACTCTACCAACACGTTTGTTGTGCGTGTAGTCGTATGCATTTGGCGCATAAGCCCGACCGAATTGGACACATCCTGAAGACGGAAGCTCTGGTCAAGTTGTCCCTGTGCGTAACAGAACACAACACCAAGAAAATTAATGTGGATATGGAGATACAGGTTCACGTATTCCTAAACTCGGCACCAGATGGAATTAAGTGGTAAGCCTCATGCTCCCACCGCTTTTAACCCCGGGAAAAGCGCCACCTGTATCCATTCGCTGCTAGGCCGGGCAAGTCCCAAAAACGCAGCGAACGCTGTAAAGAAGAAATATTGTTTGGCCCCTGCAGAGACATGAAGCTCGATTTCTGCACAGCCTGTAGAGCAGTAACAGTGTCGGCTGAGCTGTGCATATAAGAAAGGGTGAAGGTACACTGTCATTTACATTTATCAACATTCTGAACGCGACAACTAGTGTGTACTGTCACCAGGATCAAACTGAACACACAGCACGCCTCAAATCACTGTGAGTACATCGCGCGAAATTGCGTTGGCTTTTATACTTTGATCTAACATCAAGCAAGAGGCTATCACACGCTGTCAGAATTTCGGCGCGTTTCAATATGCATAATGTACAAAAAAAATGCAGCCTTCCAAAACCAGGTAGTGGATTTGAAGGTACCTGTGGACAGAATGCCCTGGCTCTCCAGTTACGATTTGAAACACGCGAGCCATCCGATACCGCGGGCCATGCTGTGTACACGCACGGTGCGATCGAAGTTTCCAGTCCTTACTAGTGACCCGCACTTAAACGTTTCGATACCGAAGCAACATCGGCCCGCCCCAACCCTTTATCACAAGCGTTTCATAACTCTGACAGCCAATATGCGAGCGGGTAAAGGCTATTGATTTTGGTGAAACTTAAGCTGAAGCCCTTCCTAACACAAAACCGTCAAATAACCCCCGGTAACTTCCTAGCTCTCAGTACTCGTGAATGTATTAAACCTGCTCCTAGTAACGGCCTTCCTTCGTTTAATTTGATAAACAGATTCCTTAAGGCTACTAACAAGTGCTTAACTCAGTTTCAGGTAACATTTACCAATACACATCGTCACTTTAACATGGCAGTACAGTAGTGTAAAACGCACATATATGGACACGTCGTTTGCAAAGAAGCAGTGTCAAGCCATGCCTCTCACTCAAGATTCTCCACCTATGACACCAGAAACGAAAGCACTGCCAATAACGTAATATTTTCCTCTGTATTCACACTCTCAGTGACCCACATGACGTCAGTCTTTACTTAATAAAACAAAAATAGTGGGTGGTGCTGTCACCTGAATTGCAGCCTTGAGAGATATCCAACATTGCAGACCGAAACGTCGTAATCACTGCCCTACCCAACATGACCAGCAAAACAGTAATTGATCTCTACCACACCATGACTCCCCCTCCTCACTCCGACACAGCTCCGTTTCTCCCTCACATACTTATTCCGGCCTCCACTTTCGGTCCTTGCACTCCACAGCCTGTTAGTCTACTCGGAACCGCCCCCTCACCGTCACACCTCCTTCCGGTCGGCTCAGGCTATTTTCGAGCCAAAACTTTTCCCGTATAAAAACCCGACAATTTCATCCCGGTTATTTCTTCCTACTTACACCGCTATGATCTAACAGAGTGTTCCGAAACGTCGGAACATAAAATTCAGAAGCCGGGGAACCATCAGAAGGAAAGAATACAACATTCAGAACATGACGAAATTTTGAAATCAAGAGTAGCTGCTCATTCGAAATTTAAATAGTCTTTAAATTTTTCAGTTATTGATTTCCTCATTCGCACTTACAGAAAACGAACAGTCTTCGAAGCGAGGGTAACAATCCTACGTTGGACAGCCACAGACGGCATACATGTGCCCGTGTTGGGTAACTACCACACCAGGAAGGTGTATGTGGAACAAGCCACAGACTACGTGAATCACCATGCGTGCTGGACCTCGGCACTACATGGAGAAGCCTCATGAAGTAAAGTTGACCCTAGAACTACGAAGGCCCAGAGGTGGAGTAGAGGTATAGCTATACTCTTTCTTTAACCTCGGCACTAGATGGAGGTAGGTGGTCAACGCCACGCCCCGGCCGCTTTACCCCCGGGAAAGACCCGGTAGCCATTGCACAGGAGGCTGGGTGGGCCCCAGGGCCTGCCTGGACAGGTGCGGAAAATCTCGCCCCCCCACCGGGATTCGAACCCCAGACCTTCCATTCCGTAGCGAGTCGCTATACCGCCTGCGCTATCCCGACCAACGCCTCATGGAGTCACAACAGTGGCGATTACATCATGACAAGGGCGTACGGAAGGGTGGGGGCATTCCGATCGGTCCAACTTCAAGCACAGAAAAAACACTACTAAGCGTAATATGACGCCTAATACGAAAGATTAAGTGAAAAGCGTTGGCATCGAAAACGTGTGTATCTGCACGATTAGACCTGAAGCCACAGGAGTAACTGACGTCACCACAAAAAGGCGTGGTAACTGCGATCTGTTCCGGTCACCGCCACTGTCCACAGACGAACTGCTTCTGCTCCAATACACAGCTCTTGCTACCACTGTCCACACATCTGGCACACTGACTACACTTTTCCACACAAAACCCACAACAGACATCTTCACGAACAGCCACTTCCTATCTATCCCCTACGTTCGAGCAAAGCCTGTGTCTCTTCGCCATGTTGCTTTTTTCACGTCTTTTGAAAAATTTTCAATTTGCATTTTTTAGTCTCCTTCTCCTGTTCCAAGCAGGAGTGAAGAGTTTTCCCAAAATAGGACTCTGATTGTGAGTGGTGGTGGTGGTGGTGGTGATGATGGTGGGCGAATGCCAGCCCATCCTGGAAATGTCTCTAGTGGCTAAAACGGAGTGCGGTCCAAAGGCTGGAGAATGTGTCGATGTTTTTTTTTGCAAGGCAGACATTCAAGCAGAGCATTGAGCAGTGACACATGTGACCACGTAGGGTAAGCAGACATTTTCCAGAGATCTGAGTTTGAGAAATTGCTCAAGCCACTTCAGAAAATGATCCTCATTCACAAAGCCGGAATCTGACACGTGTGCTACAGATCCTACTGGCTAATCCTCTTTATAAGCTTCCTTGAATATAGAACTTCTGAATATCACAAATAGCGCAATGTAGCTATACTGCACTGGCCCTAAGACAGGCAACCACTGTACCATCTCACTACGTCCAGCACTAGTAAGCTTCATTATCTCTTCTAACCTTTACCCTTACCGTTTTCGGTGGTTTGTTGTTCAAAGGGAGCCCTGTTTCAGTGCATTATATATTACTTGTGGTTTCTCGGTGAATCCGAACTACGCAACCAGCTTAAATAAAACCATGCAAAAATTACGGGTAACCCTCTTTCATTCCCTGCAGCAACCCTTGCCTCAGGGTATCTTCCAGGTATCCTCAGAGATACGAAAGAGTCTCTCTTCGTAAAGGCAACAGCGCTACCCACTGGGTACAGAAGATAAATAAAAATAAACCCAACTAATATAAAAATTCTCTTTAATTATTTATACTCTCCCGAAACCTTTAATGTAGCAAAGAGTAAACAAACAACTCCAAACAAGATTAGGAAGAAAGTAAAAGGTATGTGAAATTCACTTAAATTGGAAAAGAAAGCAAATTCATTACTAAACTACTGAAGCTTCCTAAATTAAGAATACTCCCAAAGGAAACTTAAGAAACATAAACCCAGCTCATAATAATAAATATTTGAATTCAGTTGTTTATAGCCTAACCTCCATGGACAGTAAAAAAAATATATGTCGGACAAAGGGACAGAAGAGTTCCACCAAACTTAATGAAAACACACCGACACTCCGTTACAATAGATACTGTTCAGATTTTCCCAACGTGTGTCAAAAAAGCAACATCCCACAGGCACAATTCATAATACTATGGGGGTCTTACATACTGCTAACAAGGGATCTCAGCTCATTACCAAAGAAACGTTTTGCATTTCAAAATAAACTACAGTTAACAGTCAGCTTAATGACCGATGCACAAAACAACAGAATCTGAAGACGCCCATCCCATACTTTAATGACTTCAGTACTCCACTAACTACCGTGTAACACACGCACGCACGCACTCTCTCTCTCTCTCTCTCTCTCTGCTACACAAACTCAAGAATAGGAGACAGCCACCGAGTGCACTACAGTGATCCCACCTCCCCCTTCCATAACCGGCTGTGCACTTACCCGCCCCCACCCGATCACTTCGCCTGCTATTGGCTCCATCACTTGCCTGCCACAACCCTGTCAGGTATATATACACCACACTTCCCATCCCCAGTCATACTTCATTCACCTGCCTATGAAGATGGAACTGAGTGTTCCGAAACGTCGGCTATTAGAACTCAGACGCCGGGGAATCACCCAAAAGAAAACATATTACATATAGAGCACTGCGAAAGCTTAAAAACGAGAAACCTTAGGACTCCCCCCCCCCCCCCCGAAGAAAAATAATAGGAAAACCATATCGTTATAATTACCAATAAAAATTATTTTTGTATTCTTACACTCTTAGCAGCTAGGG
>Ga0131853_10008989_pt1 | contig 18230 bp, 8 predicted proteins | sample TergutLab28metaG_FD_92764 | JGI IMG/M metagenome (GOLD analysis project Ga0131853, IMG submission 92764) | Labiotermes labralis P1 segment gut microbial communities from Petit-Saut dam, French Guiana - Lab288 P1 (version 2) (version 2) | ecosystem: Host-associated > Arthropoda: Insects >... | reverse complement strand
TTTGGATATAGGTGTTTTGGGTTATATCGGTATACTTTAACATAAGGAACACTCTCCCGAAGTCTGGCACATTCCTCCTTTTTTTTTTAAATTCAATTCAAGATCAACGACTTACACATAATCACATCCAACGCACCAAGAAAACATGTGAACTGCACTTTCCAAGCTTCTTATTCCTTCTATACAAAACACTGAACAACAGCTGCTAACCCAAGGATACGAAAACAAGGACCGTGGTATTCTTCACCATTTACACCCGACCTTCTATTAAATTACATTTCCTCACATACCACAATACAGAAAAGATAATGAGAAGGAATTATAAGCAGAAATATTTCATCATACAGAAAAATTTAGCTGAGATTAGAATGTGTATACGTAAACTTTAGCCATTACCAATTAAAATAATGGACGTGTATTGGCCGAAACCTAGTGTTACCAGTTACATCCACAGATACTTACGTCAAAGTCAGCAAATAAAATTGATTTGATATGACTTGATTGCTGGATGACCTAAGGGAAAAGAGACGATACTGTTAATTCAAAGAGGAAGCACTAGATCGTATTCTCAGGAGAACTCGCTTTGGAAGAGGCTACGAACATGTCGCAAGAGAGATTATATAGTAATAAAATTACAAATATAAATACCTGGTTCAATCAACGAATAATTGAACGAGTAAATAACCAGCAAGTAAGAGAGCTTGACTGAATGAATAAACAGAATTCCATATTCAAGTAACATATACAGGTTTATTAGAAATTTTCCAACGCCTCTTTTTGTTCAAAAAATATGTTTCGGAAACTGGCTCTGCGTCAGTCATCACGTAAAGTATATAAAACATTCTGTTTGACCCACTAAATGCAGCCTATCACCATCCGAGGACACAGAATAGCCGTATCTAATAACTCTGATAGAGAGAGCACACACAACACATTAGCCCACCAGCAGTAGACACCAGAAAGGAATACAGAAACCGGAGACCCGCTCAAGAAAACAGCGAGAAAACTAAAGCTGCCCCAAGATAGCGCACGTTGGATACCCCCCCTCCCCCCAATAGCATATTAAAAAATCACAGATGCTGAGATCTCACCATCGTGACGTACCCACTCCAACCCTGTAAAGAAATACCACTATACATTCGAACGTAAACCTGATGATGGCCTCTTAGGCCGAAACATGTAGTTTACTTTTATCATTATTAAACACCTTTAAATATTGTTGTGTTATAGACTGACCCCACACCTATTGTTATATATACACAACGGGGATGGCTCAATTTAAAACTCTAATAGCGTTTTCATACTTTTATCTAATGACAAAAGAAGGGTCAGTTTCCGGAACATTGAACTACTTCAAGCAAAAATGGACAATGGAAAACGTCCAGTATATATCCCATTTCATAACATACCTTCGTGACAAACTTTGAGACATCGTAAAAACTGAAATCATGATGTAAATCCAAGGGCTTGGTCCTTACCAGAATAGTCACATTCCAAAACTGTTTTCATTTACTGCAACACCAACTATCTGTGAGCAGGCAGATCGTAACGTCAGCCACTCCAGATCTGTTGCAACGTGTGCCCTAACGACTTCAGAACATGAACCACAGATTACAATATCACTTTCGAATTAGATAATAATTCGATTCTCATGACTTACACGCATTGTACGTCTAAAATCCGTTCAGTTGGCGAGAAGAATTTATACCTGGTGTATACAAACAACTTCTCATGAGGTTGTCAGGCCCATGATCAGGCCCCACTTCAACGTAACTGCCCACGTGTCATTATAAAACTCCGAACAGCCTCTGGATTCTAGGGACTTCAGTCTGGAAAATGAGCGTGGGTGCACGTTACCAGCGTATTCATCTATTTAAATCGGATCGCAAGGAAGAGTGAATTTAAGTTTTATTAACTTGCTATTTATGATATGACCGAAATGTATAAATCAGCTTAGACTTTCGGCCAAAAAAGGCATCAGGAATCACTACTTTACATGCAGGATTATACACATTTGTGGAGATACACACGTACAGACATTATCAGGACCAAAAAGTAAAAATTAAATAAAATAACATAAAATTTAAAACGTTTCAAATGTTAGGCCTATATTATGCTTCACGCACATTATTCATTCTCAGCATGTTAAAATACGTGATTGAACTTCAACAACACACGCATACCTACATGAGACGCGTCGGTAGTGCGCACCCTCAAAATTTACAGCGTGATTCATCAGCTGTGGACATTAATGTAGGAGGCGATTTCCTAGGTCTTTGTCATCAACGAAGTTCCAATCAACAGGGATCCTATTCTCAGTGGTTATGGGGCTTGGGCGTTTTGTAAATCCCGTAAACGCATGTCTGTGAACCGCGCATACATGCAATGCGACCATCAACATTGTTTCTAGCAATGAATGACGGATATGTAAACAAATTTTAGGTCAATCTCCGGCAATTGCAAGCGCGCTATCTACAACACTGGGGGTGATGCAGTGCAGCTGAGGGTGGCGACAATGCCACCCTGTCTGTTTTTAAGGTCGAGTCAGTGTAAATTAAAGGCAATTTCTCTCATGAAATTAAACTTAGACGTTGAATTTACCAAGAAATGAGGTTGTTTATTGTTTTAGTCCATATCTTTTCAGTAATGTTTAATGTATATTTTGAGTTTCAAGGAATCGAAAATCCATAACCGTTCACAATCGGACACACGTTTATATGAAATCTTCTGATACCTGTCAAATCACCTCTTCGTTATATCCATAAATCACGAATCACCTGTATATAGGTAACATGGGATAACAAAGACAATAATCCATTACTATTGCCACATTTGGTCAGTACTTCTTGCGACAGCCTTTACATAACCACTCCACTCTCCGTTCGATTAGCATCAATACGAATATTATTCTCAAATGGGACATGCGGCGGCGTAGTTTAGTACGAGGTTATATTTAATACAATCGCTGTTGTCTGAAGCAGTTCATGTAATTTCTGTGGCATCCAGCATAACAATGAGACACTATCGAATAGGTAAAGCTCTGTGCTTAATGAAGCAGCATGCCACAAAGGCATATGGGAAAGGGGAGGTATGCTCCACGCATTCTTAACCTCAGCAATAGATACAGGTGGTCGGGTTCACAACCAGAATGCTTTACTTCCGCTGAAAGTCAATGGTACCAAGTGAATATGGGGCCGAGTGGGTCCCAAAACCAAACTGGCTGCTTTAGCCCGCTCTCCTCAGAAAAAAAAAATGCTCTTCCTTGAAACAAACAATGATTTTTTGGCCGTTCAACCCGTAGCCTAATCTCTACATCAGAGGTGCACAAATTTTCCAAAAACCCAACAACCACCTTAAAATTCTAAGCGCCAGAAGGGCAAAATTAATTAAGTTCCACACTGATAACCCATAAATATTAGGCGCCTTGCAGCCCGGAAATTGTACACCCCTGATCTATACCGCCTGGGATATCTCGACTCATTACTGATGACAGCACTGAATTAGAAAACCTGTCAGCAATGACAGTCGTGCAGAGCTTCGCGAGAATCGCCTAATTATATAATGTGTGGAAAAGACAGGCACACAAATAGAGGAAAAAAGGCTTTTTGAAAACGTAGAGCTACGTCCTACTAACCCAACCCCCCCCCCCCCCAAAGTACAGTACAAATTCCAAGGACAAGAAACGATGTTTTCATTACGCAGCATACCATGTGACAGCTTCAGCACATCAATGAAGGCGGCTTCGCACGACCGATTCCAAAATCCTCTGAAGACGAGGAAATCGTTATAGTGTTATGCTAGACATAAGCAATAGCACTATTACATTTCGCAGGAGGTACAATTAGTTGAATAAGAGAAACTGTAGATAGAACCGTAATTTGATCCAGTGGTTCCATAACTGCAGAACGCGCTAAACACATTCCAACATCTACTCCGAAACATACGGAAGATTTGTTGTTCCGCCACACCTAATTTCACCTGCTTCTTGAGTCAACACAACACCGCTTCGCTGTATTTACAGTTCGCCTCATCCTTCCTGCTTATGGTTTATAAAATATGCATGAACAATGCTACAACACCTGAGTGAAAGCTCACACTGCGCCTGCTTTCTTAGCAGTTTACAAACTGATAAAGCAACGTCTAATATAATTGTGTATTTTCATTTCAAGTCTACACAAGTTTCCAACGCATAGCTGTCACGGTGTCATACACATGTTCACACCAAAGTTACATGAACGTTGATATGTAGACTATTCCAGTTTAAAGAAGCAAAGAAACCTGAAGAGCGCCATCTGTATAAGGACCAGCGACAGCCCGGGACACTAAGTAATCGGGGTTCGATTCCCGGCAGACGCAAGGAACTGTTCGGGTGTCTTGGCTCTTCGTGGATGTTGCGCAGCGAAGTTTGGTAATTTATTACCGCCGTTTCGTTCAAGACGGGACGGACAGGCTGTACCGAAACGTCGGTAACAAAATACCTACTTACGCTGAGCAAAATTCCAGAAGCTAAGACCACAACTACACTATGGCCAGAGCCTAAAATCTAGCGAGATGATTTTTTATTCAAAGTGTTCATACCGGCTCTATGGCCCATCCCACATACTAGTAAATGGGTATGGGGGGGAGGTGTTGTCCAGGATTAAAGCGGCCAAAGCGTGAAGCTGATCACTCACCCCATCTAGTACCATGGTTAAAAATGAGCTGAGGTGTAATTCAGGTACCCCCATATGCTTTCATCGCAGGCACAAGAATAAATATTTCCTTTAAAACACACATACTTCTATACACTGGCGGCAGCTTTTCCGTTTAAACAGGACGTCATGGAAGTGAAAGAAGTAATATCTGCATCACGTTACGTCACAAGAAAAAAAAAACACTGTAAATACAAACAAATTAAGCTACGAAAGCGTAACTCTCTTTATAACTGGGCTGACATTCCTAGCGTGAAAAGCAAAACAGTGGCTGCGCGAGTTCCTCACGCGCGCCATGTCTCTTAAGCGTGTACAGATGGTACGGTTATCGCGATTTTTCCGTGTTAATAGAACTAACCTGAAGTACACTATAACCACCGTCTGAATCCTAATGTAGCCTACTAAACTTTCGTGATCTTCCCATATCACTTGACGTTACATGACCGATGCAACTGACACAGTTTTGTTAAATAAATTAAGAACCAAGAATTACCGTGGAGATAGCTTTGTGATGGTTTCAGACACCTAAATTCGTGGGTTTCGTTATGGCGTAACTACAAACGCATCAGAATGTAAGCCACCGCGTCAGACTGCCTCGGGTTATTGTAGGCAAACTCAGGGCAGGGATTGGACTGATCGCCGCGAGCTTGCGACAACTTCTCCGACTGCGATGTAAAGCACGTAGTCTAAATAGATACCACAGGAGAATAACAAGTAATGGACACAATCGCAGACATACTGTACGCTCACAGAAGCATACAACAGCTATAAACTGTCATACAAGGTAACAGGGAAAGTATGTTGTCATTATAAATAAAAACGTGTCAGTCAATAACACAATACTTTATTTTACACACAATAAAAATAGTATATTGTCAGGCACGGAAAATGTCAAGCACTTAATGTTAGCAAGCAGTCAAGCAGTGGTAAGTTGACTATCACAGCACTCTCACACGGGGAAACATCTAACGTTACGCCGTCAGACTGAATACGATATGTGGCAGAATGTCTACGGATGGGGACCTTAAGTGGAGGCTCAATTTTTCCTTATTCTTGAGAAACAATTCCTTTAACACCTTGGAGCATCATTTCGTCTAAATGGGATGCACAAAACCGATCGAGTTCGTTATTCAAAGGGCAGGTCAAAGGGACTTGAGGGAATCGTGACAGGAGTTTCTTCCTAGTATAAGGAACAAAAGACTGGATGGAAATATACGAGCAGTCTACGACTTTGTTTGACATATAATCGTGGGTATAGACGACTTTAATCTCCGATTGCGAAGGTATCAAATAATTCGGAGACAAGAAGCATAATAGAACTGTGTCCCTTTTCTCTTCTGAACGTTCTCCAGATAAGTACTGCAGCTGTCAATATAATGAACACGCAGTCAACCGACAAGGGGTGAGACAATATCTGCACTCTGTAATGCAAAAAAAGAACTAACACGTTACGAAGTGGGCCGCAATAGCGTAGTCGGCATAGCAACTCGTTACGGGCTGGACGGTCCGGGGATCGAATCCCGGTGGAAGCATGATTTTCCGCACGCGTCCAGACCGGCCCTGAGGCCCATTCAGCCTCCTGTACAATGGGTACTGGGTGTCTTTCCCGGGGATAAAGTAGCCGGGGCGTGGCGTTGACCAACCAACGCCATTTGGCTCTAATGTTAAAGAAAGAGTAGAGCTATATTTCTTCTCCCCCTCTGGAACTTCACGGCCTGTTTTAGGTGAACTTTACCTTCACACGTCACGACACCTTACACATGGCATCTCGTGCAGGGGAAGAATACAGATAGATAGCATTGGAGAACAAATCGTTGAGAGTGTTTGGACCTAAGAGGAGGGCAGTATGTAATAAAAGACAAGTTACTTCATGTATAATTTTTACTTACGAATTATTATTGCAATAATGAAACGGAAGAAGACCAGATGGACAAGACACGCAGCATGCAGAGAAGACTGAGGAAAGAATGCCGTACTTTGATGGAGAAACCTAAAGGAAATGGGCTTCTTACTGGAAACTATAAGCATTTTGAGTGCCGCTTTTGGTTCTAATCCCGCTTGCGGCATGGACGTATGTCTCTTTTGAGCGTTGTGCGTTGTCAGGTAGTGGCCTCTGCGTCGGGCTGATCACTCGTCCAGAGGAGTCCTACCGAGTGTTGTGCGTCTGAGGATGATTGTGAAGCCACGAGAATGAAAAGGCCCTGGACAATTTGGGGGCTGTTGCGCCATAGGCGGGGGGGGGGATGTGCTGTTAAGCTTGGTCCGATAGAGGCACTGTATATGCTGTGACCAATGTGCAAATACGTACGTTTAATGTCTACATATAATAAAGAGGAACATCCTGGATTGAAGCCAGAGAGGGCGCCCAACGACGACAATGCATGCAAATTTCTGATCTTCCAATTTACAAGACCTGGTCATAAGACCGAACAAAAGCTCGAAGCTAAGCTGGACTGACTGACCGTCAGATGCAAAGTGAATTGGGCTTGGTAAACTGCGCCGAAGCCATCCATCTCCAGGCGCATACTGCTAGCAAAGCACAACTTCTTTCTCGTAAACCGCGAGTTTGGATCCCATAAAACTAGCGTCCATCGTGGCTTATCCTACGCAAAACACAGGCTTACCTGAAAACTATTAGCAAAAGAACGACATAAGCATCTGCATCCTTGAAAGTTTATGTACTGCAGAGGACACGATATTAAAGCTTCGCTAAAAGGTAAAAGGTAAAGTGATCCCGTCATAGGCCCGGTGTTGCCCAGAGGGTGGGCAGAAGTATAGCTCTACTCTTCCATGACCGCGGCACTAGAAGGGGGTGAGTGGTCAGCAGGAAGCCCCGGCCGCACTTTACCACCGGGAAAGACCCGTTACCCATTTTATAGGAGGCTGGGTGGGCCTCAGGACCGGTCTGGACGGGCGGAAAATCTCGTCCTCACCGGGATTCGATCCCGGACCGTCCAGCTCGTAGTCAGTCGCTATACCGACTGAGCTAATTAAAGCTTTCATAGGTGCCTTAAATACACCACACAGACACGTATATAATAAGCCTTATGTGAAGAAATTTCAATTTCAGTGCGTGTTCCGGCTGAGTCGTAATTCAGAATAATACGTTTAAACAAACGAACAAGATGTTATGAGACTTTCTATCATTCAGCGAATGAATATGGACCAGCGCAGATACACAGCCTGCAGATTTTTAAATCTAGAACGAAACATGTTTCAGATACGTACGAAACAGAAAAATAAAATGTCCTTAAAATGTGTTCTGGTGATATGACATCAGGGCACTCATAGTACGTAACAAGCGGGTGTTGAGAGAGAGGGCTCCGCCCGAGATTGAAACCGACTAGCCCGAGATTGGTCGGGCATATCTCTCTACAACACCACAAAAACTGTCTTGCTTCGTTACTAGTGCAAGGCCATCCGGTAGAAAGAAAGAAGTTTTACATATCAGCTGGTAGTGGTTGCCGACTGGCCGACAAAGTTGTTTCAATTGCCCGCCAGCGTACAAGTATGACTTGTTTCAAGGACTTTCAGAACGACCGGATCAAGGGTTCCACACACACACACACACACAGGGCAAAACGGTCTTTAATTTAATCCGCTATTTTATTCACTATATCCCATTTATTTTACTTTGTGTCTTAAGGAACTCTACAGAACTGCTACACAATTAATACATGAACAGAAGTCAAAGTGTTCTGCTAATACTGAATACAGAGGCGACAAATCAGCATACGAAATATATACGGCTCATGAGGAGTATTAAAAAAACTAAGCACACAATAAAATTCTGTATAACCTGTAATATGCCGAACATTTCGATGGACAGATCCCATGTTCAAGAAGTTCTGTCTCATTATCGAAATCTAAAAAGCTGTTAACTGGTCTTCGTACTTCATTCTTTCCAATTACGTATTTTCAAGTCTGGTTTTTCAAATTTGTACACTTATCTTTATTTCGTACAAGAAATCAAATCGACAGACTGCAGGAACCACAAACTGAACGTACTTCCGGAGGCACAGATGTTGTCTTACATGGACTTGAAATGTGCCTGTCGGTTAACCAGGTAAAGTTACTGCACAGGGTGTTTTTTATTCAAATTCCGTCTTTAAAAACACGAATGCGGCGAGGTTAGTTTACCGTTTTCACATATTATTGCTGTATTAAATTTGCACGACAATATGTTTCGGCCGAAAACTATCAGGCCATCTTCAGTCACACATTCATACAAAACAATAAATATTTTGAAGATCAGTTTTATTCATATTTATTTGCAAGTAATGACAACTCATTTAACAAATCAGAACCATTTTGACTGTGTTCCACTGTGGATAACTAACTCGTCTTTGTTTGGAATGCTGTTTACGTAGTGTGATTATAACACACTTATTGCACATTACAATTAGACTACAATGGCAACGCAACATCGCTTTGTATTTCGACGTGAGTAAAGCTGGTTGTCGATGGACGCCTCTGTACTTCATGGGTGTTGCCTAACTGGCCATGGCCTCGGGTGTGCGACTTTCAGACGGGGGACCCCATCTCCTCCAGAAACTGTTGTCCAGGGAATACTTGACGCCTTGTAGATCAACACTGTGTGAAACAGCTGGATTCCCGAGTTCTTTGTTGGGAGAACAATATAGAGGATTGGGTCAATCGAAGGGTTTGGGAAGCTGTAAGTAGTGTAAATTTATTAGAATATGCGCACAATACAGAAAAAACGGTCTGTCATTTTTTTATATTATATATATATATATATATATATATATATATATATATATATATATATAAAGGGGGCCGGGATGGTGTAGCGGTGTCTTATTGAACTTCAGACATCGGTTACCCTTATGTGGATTTTTTACATTTTCATCGGCACTTCCAGGTAAATCCTAGCACAGTCATTCGGTTACATACAGTCTTCCTTCCGAATTATTTCCACTCCATTATTCATCAAGTAGTGTCCTGCTCGAAGCTATGTAACAGTCGCGTACCGCAGGCAGCGTACGGCTGTAGTCTCTCCTTGCCTAGACGCACAGCGCACAGCGGGGTTCAGGTGTGATGAACGGTCATGGAATAGACGAAAGAATAGAGGGACATACATTTTGATAGTGACGTGTATCTCGAAAAGTTACAACTTTCGACGTATTTTTTTTTTAACAAGGAATAACGCCATGGAAAGGCTGTGCACGAGTTTACTTCTTCCCTGCACATATGCGCCTCAAAACATAAGAGAGGTCCAGGTACGTAAAAACTCAACCTAAAGTAGCTATTTTTCCCTTATCGGGCGCGTTGGCAATTGCGAAAAGCGACTATTAGCTTCGTCATGTCTGTCTGTCTAGCTGCATAGAACAACTCAGCTCCCGCTGGACGGATTTACTTAAAATTTCATATTTGGAGACTTTTCGAAAATATGTCGAGAAAACTCACGTTCGATTAAAAAGTGATAAGAATTACGGGTACTTTACAAGAAGACCTACGTAAATTTATGAAAATATCTCGCTGAATTCTTCTTAGAATTAGAAATGTTTCAGACAAACGTTGTAGAGAAAATCAAAACACAAACCTTTTATGTTAATTTCTGTTGTTCCGAAAATCGTGCCGTTTATGAAATGGCGTGGAAAAGATACGAGTTTCACGGCGAACAACTAAGGCAAGAATACAGACACACTCATAAAATTTAACACATTATGCTTCATAATTAAATCCGTCTGATCTTGTAAAATGTTTTACGGCAACACACAAATAAGACACTGCGCAACGACTTATCTGTCATTACGATCTGTTTAGCCAAACTGTCCGTCTAAAAACGGCGAGCAACGAACATTCTTTTGTGTCAGTGCAGCATGGGGCACTTTATATGAAGACCAAAGTACGTGTCATTCTTGCGGCGACACAAAAGCATTGTTGTACAACACTCAATATTTTTATATAGCTGACAGTGACATGTACGCAAACAACACACACACATAACGCATTGCTGCGTTTCCGTTGTAACAATGGTTATACGAACGCGCCACAATGTTACGTTATAAGTACATTGTTTATATTGTTCAAAAGAAAGTCAGGTTAACAACACTCACGTAACCTGAAAGAATCTGGCGAGAAGCCTAAAAAATTCGCTCCAGATTACCTGTCTTCAATGTCCTCCCCCCAAACGGCTGCCGGCAGTATTAAAAGGGCACTTGTCCTGTGAAACTGGAGCGAATGTTCGTAGGCGAGTGGCGCATATTATACTGTACTTTAGTTTGCACTGCATAACCCAACACTAACAAATGTATCATGTTCAGCAGCCTTGTTAATGCGACCATTATGCGCATACAAAACAAGCACAGCCTCTGGCATTCTGCATTACCTTCATAACGTTACTTTCGCCTCTTACAATACACAACGCTGCATATGAGCAATCTGGAACACTTTTTAGACTACAGATCACAGCGACAGTTCGGTCGCACGGATACCGAAATGTCGAACTCTCTCAACACGAACATTTGATGTCTCAAATTATAACCTTGGGCATTAAATCCGTCCTTAATAAAGACGGTGCTTTCTTGAAAATAACAATGTACAGCCGAAAGAATGTAAAACAGAGCATTTCCCCCATAACAATTAATTAAGCCTATCCCCGTGGCGACGTCGTCCGAAGCAAAGATCGGCGGCCGCTCGGTTGCTGGGACTGTGGGTTGGAATCCTGCCGAAGTAAGGGATGTATTTCTCTTGTGAATGTTGTGTGTTGCACAGGTAGAGGTCTCTACGTCGGGCTGATCACTCGTCCAGTGTGTGTGTCATTGAGTGCGATCGCGCACAACAGTTACCCTCTACACCTACAACGAGTAGGTAGAAGAGGTCAGACAAAAAAAAAACAACTAATTTACCTACCAGTCTGGCCGTTGAATATCCAGCCAGACACCAGAGAAAACGTCAGAGTTCGGGCAACATCCATTAAAATATTTGGTCATTAACGCCATCAGCGTAAAAGCAAAACACCGTCGTTCGAGGCTACGTTAAATGAGTTGTGCCAGTCTTACGAAATTAGTTCTGCGGAATCTCCCAGCTATGATTACCGAAAAGCCTCACTGTATCTTAGAAGTTGTGAAACTTTCCATTGCAAACGTGCTAAAAATCACATGCCTCTGCCAAGGACCAAAAGCCAGTTGTTCAGCACTCGGCCAAATACTCCAGTACCGAAAATAAAAGAGTATTATCCGAAAGCATGCACGTCATTCCTTATTACATTTGTTTACTGTCTGTGGTGACATCCGTACAGAATTTGTTTTCCAACTAACCACGCACACAGTTCTTTGCAGTCACATAAACAAATACACGCCCATCCATCCATACATACATGCATGCATTCATACATTCATACATACGTACGTACATACATACGCATACATATAGACAGTCAAAAACTTCAGCAATTTCACCGTTACGCAAATTCGGACTTAAGAAATTTTTATAGTACGACATAAATCGAAACAATAACATTTTTGAAACGCTTGCCGAACTTTTCCTTTTTGAAATAACAGCGCAGTGAGACGATGGTGGTGGAGGAAAACTGGGAGGCGGCGGAGCAGTCACGCTGCGGCCGATCAAGTTCCAGTGTGTTTAACTGTACAGGTCAACTGGAGTCCCGTATACACACACACACACACACACACACACACACACACACAGCTCACCGTATGTATATTCAATTCCAACTTGTGCCTGACCTTGCGGAACGTTAATATTGCGTAACTCGGGGAGGGTCTTCACACAGAACACACTTTACACAATCTATGGCCTCAAAAGTTGACCAAAGTGACGACAGGATGTGGAGTACGCATGTTGTCACATTTTTTATATTGCTTACCTGCATCTGTTTCAACCTATCTAACCAACTTTTCATACACTGAGAAATAAACACATTCGATACATAGTCCCCTGTGTATCGAATTTATTTCTCAGTGCAGGAAAAAGTTGGTTACATACGTTAAAATCTGCATCATGCACGGTACATACAATAGTAAGTTTCCCTGTACCTGTGTTTCAACACACACCATGTAGTAATTAAAAATAACGAAAAACAATAGCAAAGAACCGAGTACAGTGAAAGGAAATTGCACAGGCCTATATCAAAAGCACGTGCCTGCTTGCAACTTGAATATACTAGCACGGCAAAATGGGCAAACTAGAGTTCAGTGTTTATGCATTAGTAATATAAAGGCTTAACCGTACTTTTGTGGCCTCACATTGCGTCACCTTCTGACTCTGCATACTATGCAGACATTTCAGTCTCACGTTTTCAACATATAACACGCTTGCATTTAGCCCTCTGAAAGCCTACTGTACCGCCAGGTTTAACACTAAAACATCTGCATTCTTTCCACAGGGTACTGATGTAGTTCTGTACGACTCTTACAATAAACAGCCACCATTTCCGTATACAGCATTAGCCAACTGGTATTTATAATGGTTGCCGGCCATGTCCCCTTTGAGGTACGGACTGCATATTTTTGTATCGCGTTTATCAATTTTAGTCTTAAAAATCCGGTATTATATTAAATATTAGATCTAGCCTTCAAAGGTTTGATCAGAAATTACGTCGACATCATTCATGCATGATAAGTCGCTCCGATAGATCCAACGCAAGGGAACACGGGGGGATCAATTAAGTTATATACACTGTATTTTATGTTCCATGGTTGTATATTGGATAATTATTGCCTTATATACACTGCAGTTTAATCAACGACGCTACAATTTAAACTATACAATGTCAAATGTTTGGATGGCAGTGACGAATAAATTGGACAGGAATACAGAAGTAGAAGCGACATAACTGAAGGTACTATACTGATACTTCACTAGAGTAACTGGGAAAAACAAATGACGTACCCTACTCATAACAGTCGGCGCCCCGGTCAAGTTTGAAATTGATATCCTACCGACTACAACCCAGACGCGTTATCGTTTGAGCCAATTTGCTCAGTGTTGGTGTACATCATTACCAAGTGTTGCGTATCGGGCTCAACTGTGCACATTTCTGGTGCAGAGCATTGTTATATCAAACTTTCGTTCGTAGTCTTACGTACCAGTAATTACAAGGCGCCAGCAGGCAGTGTATCAGTGAAAGTAATCAATCAGTGTTCATTCTGCAAAACCTAACAGGTCACATAGATGCAAGTAACAAGTCATTACCCACTGTGACGTTATCATGCCTTTCAAATACCTATTACGTACAATCTACATGTTACATGATGCCTTATAAAACTTTTTTTTCATACAGACAGTACAATACTGTAGAATATATGTCAGAGTGGATATCGGCTTAATAAGTTGTGGTACCTGTCATATAACTCAACTTACCCATCGGATAACAAAACCGCAACAACTCATACAACGGAAACACAAACATATGCACGCAAACTCATAAGTAACAACCATGATGCACAAGTACAGACTACTAATAGCCTTTATTCTGCAACTAGTGAAAGCGCCCGTTCTTCGCGCGAGTTTCTTTTGTTTTGTGGTATATTAAACAACGCTTTAGGCAACTCAAGAATACAAAGCGTTGTATGATTAGATGATGGTGACAAATGAATTGGAAATGATGTGGAAATAAAGGGTGATGGTCTAATATAAAGCAAGAACCTGCAATTTTCAAGTGAAGACTGTGGAAAACCACAAAATGTCAGGATGATCGATATCGCAATGGAGATCCGAACGGGCACATCCCAATTACAATAAAAGTGACCATTTCAACGAAGCTGCTTGATCCAGGCTTATTTTAAAACGAACTGTAGGACTACAGTAATAATAAAAATGCTTTTTTGGTTGTGAAGACCTTACGAACAGGGGAGGAGATGGAAGCTCGGATAGCACACTTAGCACAGTGACTAAGCCATGGGCTCGACGAGGGAGGTTCAATAACCAACAGTAGCAAACATTTCTTTTCTCCAAAACGTCCACACTGAATCTGGGGTCCACCAAACCTCCTATTCAATGGGTAATGGGAGTTGTTTCCTCGGTGTAAAGCAGCCAAAGCAAGAAGTTGAAGAGTTGCTTCCATCTAGTGTCCAGATAAAAAACAGAGGAGCTATACCCTTATTCCCACTATAATCCTTCGTGACGCAGACAGGGGTAATGTTACCTCTCACGTTTTACACACGGCTATATTCCCGTTCACTAATTCTGTATAATTTACTGCCGTGGCTTTGTACGTGACGTTCCGATTCGTGGCACTATGTGGTCACGTATTTACCCACGTTTCGGAGAAATCTACCGCCTCCTTCTTCTGTGAAGAAGAAAAGGAATGCAGTGGGTTCCTCGGAAACGCTAGTACATACTCACATGAGTGTAAGGTGCCAATGACAATCTACAACTCAAATTTATTAGCTTACGCTATACGAACAAACAACGATAAAATCAGCATGTTTTCGTTAAACGCATTATGAAGTATATTAAGAGAGATCAAGTTTAAGATTATAAAACGAAAAAAAAAGTTGAGGTATGTGGAAATCTGGAGATTTGCCAGAACACCAGGAATACAAAGAGGATTAAAGTGGCAAACGACCATGTCCCTTTGTCAGCATGAAGAATGGTAATGAAGATGCATGCAACAAAAAGAATGAGACACGCGAATACAGGAAAACACGCAAGCAAAGACAACTGACGGGAACTTTCTTTCTTACGCTCATACACCAAAATGCATACAAACAAATCCTCTTACAAAACAGTAAAACAAATCTGTAACTGAAAAACTAAAACTATGTCTTTCATTAGTGCAGGTATTTTAGAGGACACCTTCTGGCCTGAATTGAACAGAAGCAGGCAAAACGTCTCGCTCTCCGGTGTTAGTGGATCGAACTGGCGGTCTTCAGAGATGAAATGTGGGGTGTCCCGCACATGCTACACGTGATGCCATGCAGAAACCCAACGAAGTGAATGTGAACTGACATACCACCGACCCCAGTGGGCATTAGCAGTAACAGCCGCAACATATTGCTGCAAGAGCTGCACATAAACACACGGTTCACGTTCTGGATATCTGAGCCTCAGGTGCCATTTCCACACTATCCACCATACAACTAGTACACAGCACATGCTTCTTCTTGTAGGTCTACGTTACTACGCCCCATTGTAACGCGATCTTTACTTTGCAACTTTTGAATAAATTTATCCATAACAGACAACGGGTTGCTGAATTAAGCGATCTACCTTTGAGAATCTTTCAATATTCGGTCCCATTTTATACAGTCTTACATGCATCATTTATGTGGTTAATGGAAGCGGCCATTTCTGCAAGCACAATCTTTGGGGGTTGTTGTATATCTTGTTGTTCTAGTTCGGCCACATCGCACTACACTGACGAAAAAAAAAACAATGAGATCAGTCACAACATCTACTCGTACGCGTGCGCTAATACACCAACCTCATGGTCGTATATCGGGGAGCGTCTCTGTATTCCACTAGCCAAAGCTCGGATATTTACAGAAACTATACTGATATAACCAAATTCTACATACAATCTTATGAACGCATATTCCCGTAGGACATTTACTCCTATAGCGCCGAGTATTGACCGCTGATGAAGGTGCAAACAGATCTCTATGCGCTGTAAGAACCGGTTCTACTGACAAGATCGCAGACAGAGAAACTGATGGCACCGCATAAAAGGATCTTACACACAAAAATATGGGAAGACGACCTTGAAGCACAGACTTGCCTGTTCTGATAAACAACTCGAATCAAACCCACAGTACATTCTCTACTCAAACTGCGCTATAAATTAATCTGTCATGAAGTTGTTTTAAGTGCCTGTTGCTAAAAACTGCTCATAATCTAAACGAATTGTGCGTATGAAATGAATTACATGAACATCTCAATCATCGCTTAATATTGAAAACTGAAATAACCGTGTGACCTTGACAAAAAGAGAATTTAAAAGCACGAAACGGTAAAGGCCAGAGGTAGCCACAAGGTGGATCGCGATCCCCATGCGCCTGGAGCACGTCATCGTTGCGGATCGCCGAAATTGCCGGTAAAAATAACAATCACGCAGCTTAAGTGCGTGTCAGGCTGAGCAAGAACGGCGTTTTCAAAGATTTTCTAAAGAAAGGAAATTCATATCTACCTGAAAAACAAATTACTGTACTTGGAGAAACAGAACTAATAAGTAAATAAAATATAGTTTATTTTATTAATGCATGGCTCTTGTCTTAGTTGCTTCCTACAGTGCGGCTCCCGAAGTTCGTCCATGTGGCCATCCTGGCACAGAGAAACAGGTTCTCTCAGCAAGCAACAGTAGAAGCAGCAAAGGCAACACACACATCACACTGCGTTCGCTTACTAACTTCTAATTCAACTGAATTGGTCTACCAAATTTCATTCATACACTTCGGATGTAAAATCTTAGAAGCCCACTTGGAAAACCTACATGTTCGGAGGATAATACTAAACTAGTATTATACAAGTAGCTTAGTTATGTGCAGTAGACTCAGCTGGCTCAACAGGGTCTCAAAAACATGACAAATGGAACATTTTCGGACTACATTAACGGACGGAGAAGTCCTTGTCCATCGAACGACAAACAGTTTCTCGCTGAGAATATTATTCCACGCTGTTGATGTAAAGGATCTAATCAAATTTTCCTATCTGCATACGCCAGCAATGGAACAGGCAGAGCTGTAATGAGTGATAGTTGGATGAACAGCGTTTAATTCTAAAACGCTGTGCAACTAGGAGACAAATACACTGGAATGTAAAATATTCGATTTCGTCCCTAAGCACTTGTGGTCATATTTCTAACACACGTGATTGAACGTCGCGCAAATCTGAACATCATGCCATTCATCGAGCCATAATCTGTAAGAACTAGAATGCTTGTAAGTCACGAATCCCTTCACATTTTCATAACGAGTTCATTAAAAGTTCTTTTTCAGGTCGCAACTGAACGCACTGCTATTACTACGATTTCATCATATGACTAATACATACACTTGTCGTGGCATCATTGTCGAATGTGTGTACATACGAGTATTTGACCCCTGAACATTTTTGAGGAAATAAAACACGTCCATAAAACTAGGTATGAAAGCCATGTCAATCTAGGCCATCCCGCAAGCGTGAATTTCAATTACCCGACCCTGAAATTGCCGGAGAGAGATAAGTGCGAACATCTTTGGCTGTGAGAGACACTACCTTTCACGTCATGTACGATCCCAAACTTTGATCTTGATAGTCTTCGAAACAGACAGAACCTAAGATTTGGCCACGTTCTACAGAATGTGAAATAACAACATGAAGTCCTAGTTATGTACATAGTTAGCTTTCCGTTTTGACAGTAGTAACTATTAACCTTTTGGCGCCGGAATTATTTTTTTAATTTTAGCACACCCTGTATATAAAATGTGAATAATACTGGAACCAAATACATTAGAATTATGAAACAAACTGCATTTTGAAGAGAAAAAAACGGAGAGTATACACCATGTTTAAAATATTCAGTACCTATATTTGTTGAATAAATACATAAAATGCAACTTTAGAGGTTAGCGG
>Ga0131853_10008987_pt1 | contig 18230 bp, 16 predicted proteins | sample TergutLab28metaG_FD_92764 | JGI IMG/M metagenome (GOLD analysis project Ga0131853, IMG submission 92764) | Labiotermes labralis P1 segment gut microbial communities from Petit-Saut dam, French Guiana - Lab288 P1 (version 2) (version 2) | ecosystem: Host-associated > Arthropoda: Insects >... | reverse complement strand
CGCCAATTCTGTGGTAATATTATTCATAGGAAGTCCTCTTTTCTGTGAATTTTGTTCTCGACAAACATTATTCTAACAGATTGAGACTTCCTTTTCTATTTACACATACTATTTTACACTACCAGATTTACATCAAAAACTCACTATAGAATTCATATACGGTGATTTACAGTGACTCCCTCAGTGATTCTCTCGCATTTTCACTCCCCCTTGACGAGTATTCTCAGGCGTGCTATAATATAGTTATATTATCACATTGATAACGTGGTGAATGTGATAACAGAAAAGGGAGTGATCAATATGACAGAAGAGAAAATTATAATTGGCACGGAATATCCGCTAGAAGGGCTCATCACCATCCCTGAGACAGGCACAGCGCCGTACCCAGCCGTTGTCCTCGTGCACGGTTCGGGCGCATCCGACATGGACAGCAAAGTCTACAAAGTTCGGCCCTTCAAAGACATCGCGCACGGCTTAGCCAAACACGGCATCGCAACGATCCGCTATAACAAACGATCATGGACGCACGGAAAAGCGCTAGTTAAAAACATCGGCCCAGCATTGACCGTCAAAGAAGAAACCATCGAAGACGCGATCCACGCCGCTGACTTACTAAGAGCAGACCACCGCATCAACTCAAACCGCATCTTCATCGCAGGCCTTAGCATGGGCGGCGCCCTCGCACCCCGTATCGACGCAGAAGGGGGTGACTTTGCCGGGCTTATCATTATGGCAGGATCATCCCGCCGCTTTGAAGAGATCATCATCGGCCAGCAAGAAGACTTTATGAAAACAGCCAAAGGCTTAACCAAATGGATCGTGGGCAAGCAAATTGCAAAACTCGCCCCAAAACTAACCAACATTTACGACCTAACCGACGAAGAAGCCAAAGCAAAGAAATTCATCGGCAACACAACCGTTTACTACCTCAAAGATTTCGGACAAAAAACGGTTGCCGAATATTTAAGCGCATCCACAAAACCGATCTTCGTCATGCAACCAGAAAAAGACCTCCAAGCAACGGTAGAACGCGATTTCAAAAAATACCAAGAAATCCTTGCCGATCGCGACAACGCAACGCTCAAACTATACCCGGGACTCAACCACACCTTTATGCCCGCTCTTTATAGCAAAATCACCGATGCAACCAAAGAATTCAAAAAAGAAAGACACGTCGAAGACGACGTGATAAAAGACATCGCAGAGTGGGTGAAATCACATGGCTAATAAGCTAATGACCTATATCACCAATCCGGCCACGTGCAAATTGATCCTCGATGTGCAGGAACTCGAAACGGCAACCGCCAAAATCTTAGCGGAGCGGAACCCTCAGATTGCCCAAGCGACGCTTTACCGACAGCTTAAAAAAATGGTTGCAGATGGTGTTTTAAAAGTGGTTGAAGAGAATCGTGTACGGAACGTCATTGAGAAAGTATATGCGATTAACCTCGACCTCAACCGAGAAATCGAAACGATGCTGGCGGAAAATTCGGGAGAGACGTATTTCCATCTGTTTCAGCAATTTACGATTGGGCTGCTCGGCGAGTTTCAAACGTACGCGGCGCAACCGGACATCAATCTCACGCAGGACGGTTCAGGCTTCAACACAACCCCCTTTCACGCAACGCTTGAGGAACTGACCGAGCTCGCGCAGAAAATCCGAGACGTCATCAAACCTTACCGCGACCTACCAGCGACCCCGGAGCGCCAAACGCGCCAAATCGCGATCATCTACACGCCACCAACAAAGGAGAAAAAATAATGAACGCTATCACAGTCAAAAACCTATCCAAACAATTCGGCAAGCAATTTGCGGTAAATGATGTTAGCTTGACCCTAAAAGAGGGCGAAATCTTTGGGTTCCTAGGCCCAAACGGCGCGGGTAAAACGTCTACGATCAAGCTGTTAAACGGCATGTTAACGCCAACCAGCGGTGTGATGTCAATCTTCGGCCTCGACCCGACGGAAAAACCGGAAAAAATCCACGAAATCGCGGGCGTCCTCACGGAGCATGCGGGGATGTATAACCAGTTAACCGGCTTGGAAAACCTCCTGTTCTACGGGGCGATCTTCGGCATGGAAAAATCGGCCTGCGAGAAGAGAGCCCTTGAGCTCTTGGAAAAGTTAAGCCTCACCGACGCGAAAGATAAGAAGCTTGATGCCTATTCAACCGGTATGCGCCAGCGATTATCCTTAGCGCGGGCTTTAATTCATAGTCCGAAGCTGCTATTCCTAGACGAACCGACTTCCGGGCTTGATCCTGAGAGTGCGCAAACGGTGAATCAGCTGATCAAAGGTTTAGCTCGCGAGCAAGGCACAACGGTCTTTTTATGTACCCATCAGCTGCGCTACGCGGAAGAGCTTTGCACCAGCTACGGACTCATTGATAAAGGGGTCATGTTTGCGAGTGGGACGCTTGATGAGCTACGCGCGCAGGTGTTTTCCGGATACCGGCTGACGGTGAAGGCTGATGTGTTGCCCATCGGGATTAACTTTGAATTGAAAGCGGAAGGAGTCTATGAAATGGAAGTGGATACCGAGCGCGACATTGCCCGGGTTGTTGAGGGAATTGTTCGGGCAGGGGGGAGCGTGTTCCATGTCTCCACGGAGCGCTTGGCGTTGGAAGAGATTTACTTTGCGTTAACGGGTCGTAACAACGAAGGAGGCTTTTCAAATGATGAATAGTATGCAAATGGCTTTGATTCGCAAGGAGCTGCGAGGGATTTTAAAGGAGCGCGGTTTTTTCGTGAATTATTTGTTGGTACCGCTCATTTTTGCGTTGGTGTTTCCGGTGGGGGCGATTTTGCTGGCGGCGTTTGCGGATGTCTCAGAGTTTGCGGAAATGCTTTCGGTGATGATGATCAGTGTGCCGGATGAGGGGGTGGAGTTGATCGTTGTGCAGATGTTGATGGATAGTTTGATGCCGATGTTGTTTTTGATGATTCCGCCGCTGATTGTGACGGCGATGGCGGCTTCGAGTTTTACGGGTGAGAAGGAGCGGCGGACGCTGGAGACGTTGTTATATTCACCGATGAGTTTGCGGCAGATTTTTAGTGCGAAGGTGCTGGGGGCGTTGCTCTTGGGGATGGTGGTGACGGTGATTTCGTTTGTTGTGATGGTGGTCGCGGTGGCTGGACTTGTGTGGGTCTTCTTTGGTGAGATATTTCTGCCGGGCTTGGTGTGGCTGGTTGTGATTGGATTGGTGGCCCCGGCATTTTCATTGCTGGCGATTATTTTGCAAGTGCGGATCTCGGTGAAGGCGCGCAGTTCGGAAGAGGCGTTTCAGCGCGGTGGTATTTTGGTGATGATCCCACTGATGTTGCTGCTCCCGCAAGTCACCGGTCTGATGGTCGTAGGGACACTGGCCTTTGCTGTTTTTGGCGTGGTGCTGGCCGTGATTGCCTGGCTGCTGATGCAAGTGGCGTTCCGGAAGTTCACTTATGAGGAATTGTTGCGATAGGGGGGATGATAGCACGGCTTATTGAGGTGATGTTTATAGAAAATTCTCGCCTACAACGCGTGATACCTGCTTTAGTGGTAAAAATCGGGCGTAAATAAAGCCACGCATGCGAAAAATCCCCCCTTTCACCGTTAAAGTCCCTGCTTTAGTGGTGAAAATCAGGGGTAAGTCAAGCTTCGGCAGATGAGATTGCCACTTCTCCCCTAGAAATCCCACTGTTAGTGGCAGAAACAAAGCCCAACACATGGTACCAGGCCTAAAGAATGCCACTATCCCCCTTAAAATCGCACCATCAGTGGCAGAAACAAAGCCCATCTCATGATACCAGGCCTAAAGAATGCCACTATCCCCCTTAAAATCGCACCATCAGTGGCATAAACGAAGCCCACCTCATGTCACCAGGCCTAAAGAATGCCACTATCCCCCTTAAAATCGTACCATCAGTGGCAGAAACAAAGCCCAACACATGATACCAGGCCTAAAGAATGCCACTATCCCCCTTAAAATCGCACCATCAGTGGCATAAGCGAAGTAATTGAATAAAAAAACGATCGAGAACGCTCACTGCTCGATCGTTTTTTAGCATACTAACCAAATATTAACTGAAACAAATGCCAAGCCGCCAGATCCCCGTCAGCAAAACCGTCCAGACAAGCGCTGCAGTAGCAAGCCACTTCGTTCGTGGTGAACAACTCTGCATGTGCTTGCATCTTTTCAGCCAGCTCATCGTCCGTATGGGGTTGGAAAAACTGATCTTGGTGCTCGGCGATCCTAGTTGAGAGCCTAGCAAATTTCGTGACGTTAGGGTTGTAGAGGAAAGTACCGCAATAATCGGATGAAGCCCGGTTTTTCACAAGCTCCGTGACCTCACAGCCCATTTTACCGAGTAGGCTTCGCACTGTATCGTGAAGCTCGGTCTCATCAGGCAGGCGCCAGCAATCTTGGATCGTCAAGCTTCGACCCGCGTGTGAAGGGAACGCGAACGACTCATCGGCATCGATGATCTCCCAAATTGAGACGACCTTTTGGGCCGCGCTGCCGTCTTTGACAAACATCGCGCACATCGTGCAAACGTAAATCACCGTGTCCTCAGGCGTGATATCGGTAAGGGAACCTTTGCCTTTGCAACACCCGGCGATCTGCAACCCTTCGAACCGGGATTGCAAATAAGCGAGCATCCTCTGAGAAATTTCAGGATGTTTTGCTGTAACCTTACAAGCGGGGAAATAAATGATAGCCATGTTCTCACTCCTTGTGGGGATTTCTGTTGCGCATTAATTGCATTTCATTTTAACACAATCCAACCGTGTTTGGCAAGGTGAAATGGCCAGCGGAGCTACTACGTTTTCACTCTTCTTGACATTCAGCAAATGCATTAAACTGACACGGTTTAGCAGAGTGATACATGTTTGGAAACGTTAGAGCGGATACAAAATCACCACGAAAACACCATTGTTTTTGGTGAAATTTGATGCTATTTGCTTTGAAAGGGATTGAAAATTATGTAGAAAGCGGTATAATAAAATTAGCATTTCTATTTTTAGTATTTTATCGGGATAAAATGATGGTGAAGCAGTGATATGAAGAAATATAAGGAGAGGAAGAGATGAGAATAGAAGTAGTATTTAAAGGCAAGAAGATTCCAATATCGTACCAATATTTATTTGCTAGCGTTATAAAAGGGGCGATTGAGAACTCTTCAAAAGAGAAGTTTCAAGAAATTTATTATTTCGAAGATAAAAAATCGAAACAAAGTAAGAATTTTGTATTTTCAACGTATCTGAAAGATTTTGAAATCGTAGAAGATGATTTCGAAGTGAAGGGAGAGATTAAGCTGGTTATAAGCAGTCCTGATTCAGAGCTGATGCTTTACATCTATAACGGAATGCTTGCGAAGCGGGAAATTAAATATAAAGGCTATGAGTTATCTTTGCAACGCGTTAATCTATTAAAAGAAAAACTCCCAACTAAGGATGAAGCTGTGTTTAAGACATTATCTCCAATTGCAGTTAAAGGAAAGCAAGGCTCGTTTCTCGATCTTGAGGATGACGAGTACAGAGATGCATTAAACTATATTTCGAATGAAATGCTCAAGAGGTTTCGAGGTTTTAGGCTGAAAGAGCCGCTAGTATTTGAACCGATTAACCTGAAGAAACAAGTGGTGAAGCTGAAGCATGAAGAGTTTGCAATGCTAAACGAAGAGCAAATTTTATATGTCAATGCTTACCGTGGAACGTTTAGATTAAAAGGCGATCCGGAAGACTTAGCTTTGATTACGCAGTTGGGGTTAGGCTTTAGGCGGTCATCAGGATTTGGGAACTTACAACTAGTAGAAGAATAAGGTGGTGAGAACGTGGAAGAAAAAATATGAGAAGAAAAAATCAGATTATATCCAAGTGATTGGCGCTGGAGTGCTACCATTGTCGGACTTGATAAATATTTTCAACACTTAAAAAGAGAAGGCATGGAATACGATTATAGCGTTAATGATGAATACATTGAATTTCATCCTTCAGTAATAACAGATGAAAGTTATTTACTATTTGCAGAAACACATTTTCGTGAATCTATGCATCATAAAACGGTGGAAGACCTCATTCAAGGAAATGAGCCATCAGAAGAACAAATAAAATTAGTGAACGATAAGCTTTCTAAAAATACATCTAGTAATACAATTATGATTCGAACATTCAAAGGTATCAAATTTGACGGTGCAAATGCGGATGTTATTCAGGAGATGATTGATGAAAACAGAATCGAATTAATCAAGCTAACCTTTAAAGGTGGGAGGTCACTCTATTATAACTTCTGTAATGAAAACAATTTGCTATTAGATAAAGGGAAGTCATGCAGAATACGTGGGTACAGTGTTGATATGGGAAAGAAAGGAAAATCTGTTTCTTACATGAGAGATACGAAAAATTTTGTATATCAAGATAGCTCGTACTTTGACTTTATCCCATTTGCCTTTTCAAAAACGAGGGAATCGTTTTTCATCAACAATAATTTTACCATTGATCAACTAATCAAAACGAATAAAGATGATATGCTCAGTGACCAAAGGGAGCTAAAAGCAAGAAGCCAACTATTTCTGCAGACAAAAGAATCATCCGGTTTTATTGACTACGACGTTGAGGTCATCAAAAAAGAACGCGAAAAGGATTATTTTGAAACAATTTTCGTTAGAAAACAAGCAATTAAATTATTTGCGACCATCACCGATGAGGTTGCTTTGATTTTATCACGACCTTGTAATGCGAAGCGGGGCGAAAACTCGCAAGATATATGGTTGAACATTGAAACAATCGTGACGGATAGTGTTTTAAATGGTTTAAAGATGGACGACTTAATCGAACGCCTATTTAAAGCACACAACAATCATCGATTTTTAATTTCACACTTAATTAGAATTAACCAATTAATTTACACACAAGGAGAGGACAAAATGACAAAACATCAATTAGAAGCACTCAACTCGGCACGACATATAAGTAGAGTGTTAAAAGATAATAAAATTCGTTCGTATGAACAAAGATTGATCAGTGCTTTAACCATGAAAGATAGTGAGCGCGTGCAAGAATTACTGTTACACTTATCAGCGACGGCACAAGTTAAAATGGATTTCTTGGTACATGTGTTTAAAGACTTTGAAACCAATAAAAATTTAGTTTATACGTTTATCAATGAACTAGGAAACAAGCAAACAAACGATAAAAAGGATGGGACTGGAAATGAATAATATTAAAGGACTAACATTAACGATTTTAGCAAATATGACAAGTAACTACGGTGAAGGACTAGGAAATGTTTCAAGTGTGCAGAAGGTTTTTAGAAACGGGAACACCTATGCGATGCGTAGCCGTGAGAGCTTAAAAAATGCCATCATGGTTCAAAGTGGCATGTACGATGATTTGAGTGTGACCGTTGACGGGGCAACACAAAAAGAGGTGACACCGGAACTCAATGCCTCTAATTGTCGAGCGCTAGAAGGTGGCTACATGAACACTAGCGTCAAGATAGAGAAAAACACTTTAACCTTTATTAGAAACAGCTCTTTTTACCTAACCGATGCGATTTCCTGCGACCCTTTTGTCAATGAAACAAGGTTCCATAATAACCTTCATCTCGCTAGTACGTTTGCAAAAGCGAATGAGATGAACGTTCAAAACAATGCGGGGCAAGTGGGTTTGATGCCATACAACTATGAATATGAAAAAAGCTTGAGAGCTTATTCAATTACTTTCGATTTAGAAATGATTGGGAAAGACGAGAATTTTGAGCATGTAGAAAGCTATCAAGAAGCAGACAATGCAGAAAAAGTAGCACGTGTTAATGCGATTCTAGATGCGATTGAACAACTATCGCTAGTCGTAAAAGGAAATTTAGATAATGCGGAGCCAATCTTCATCGTCGGTGGCTTAAGTAACCGAAAAACACACGTTTTTGAAAATGTCGTTCGCGTTAATAAAGGAAGGCTTTCTTTGACGGATGACTTAGTAGATAAAATCAATTTAGGCTACAACGTGGCGTTACTAAAAGGTGATAATTTTATGAATGAGCAAGAAATCATCGAAAAGCTAAGCCCTAAAAGCGTGACAAAGTTCTTTGAAGATTTGAAGCAAGATGTGAAGAAACATTATGGAGTTTAGCTATGAGGGCTTTAAGAATCGTTTTAACTCAAAATAAAGCACATTATCGAAAAGAAGAAAGCCTGCAAAATAAAATGACGTATCCACTCCCACCGTTCTCAACGGTGATTGGGGCGATTCATGCTGCTTGTGGGTTCAAAGAATATCACCCAATGGACTTATCTATTCAAGGAAATTACCAATCACTGTCACAACAGCCTTATACAGGCCATGCTTTTCTAGATTCAGTAATGGATGATCGTGGGATTTTGGTAAAAATGAAGAGCGCTACATTGTTATCTTCAAGTTTTGATAAAGTGGCAACGGCATTGAAAAGTCAAGGCAATAGCTTTAAGAATAACGTAACGATTAACATTCACAATCACGAATTGATGGAAGAATATTGGCAACTAAGGCGACTTAATGATGAGATGCAAGCGTTTAAAGGAACTAAGTTGAAAAGGGTCAATGACTTGTTTAAAAAGCGTAAGAAAACTTTGGCTGAGAAGAAAAAGAATTTCGATAAAAAATCGGAAGAATTTGCTTTGCTTACCCAGCGAGAAAAAGAAATTAAAGCGAAAGAGAAAGAAATTAAAGATGCAGTGAAAGCTTTTGAGGATGAACATTACAAACAACCTATTTCTCTTTATCAATCGTTGACAACATCGTTAAAGTATTATGAAATTTTGCATGAGGTGAAGTTGATTATTCATGTGAGAGCGGATGATGAGACGCTGGATTGTATTCACGAAAATGTCTACAGCTTGAAGTCGCTTGGGCGCAGTGAGGATTTTGTTGATGTCGTGGCGTGTGAGCTTGTAGAGTTGAGTTCAGAGATCGAAGATGAAATTGAAAGTGAGTTTTCAGCTTATTTGAATGCTGATTTGGTGAAGCAGAAGGAAATAAGGTTGACACGAAAAGATGGGATTCCTGCTTCAGGGACGAAATATTGGATTAATAAAATTTATCACAAAAATGATAGTGGGGCACGTGAGTTTGAAAAGGTAAGAGTTGTTTATGCGTCTAACTATTTTATTGAAGAAGATGCAGAAGGTGTTTTTTATGATGAAGCGGGATATGTTGTTGATTTTAATTGATAGGAGGAATTTTTGATGGATTTAAATAACTATCGTGCAAAACCCAATAAAACAGTGAGAGAACATACGGATGATTTACTTGAGCATACAAAAACATTGAAGCAACTTGGTTATTTAGATGAATATCTTTATGAACTCTTGCAAATATGTTGTGAATATCACGATTACGGAAAAATCAACGATGAGTTTCAAAAGAGAGTGTCTTCTGAACGGAAGATACGATTTGACACGAGCAAAGAGGTGGCGCATAATGTGCTGTCTCTTTGTTTTGTTGAAAAGGAAAAATTTAGAACAATAGAAGATTACGAGATGGCTTGTTATGCGATTTTAAATCATCATCACCACACGGATAACTTTGCTGAAGTTAGGGAAAAAAAGGAACTTATCAAAGCTTTTGTGAATCAGTATGGTGGTAAGAAAATCAAGCGAGGTTTGATTGAAGATTTGAAAGAATTGAAACAGAGAAATGATAGTCAGACAATTGCTTTAAAAGGGCTGCTTCATAAATGCGATTATGCAGCAAGTGGTGAATACGAGATTGAATATCCGAATGATTTTTTGACCCGTAGCTTGAATAATAATCTGCTTGCTGAATGGCGAGTGGATCATCCTAGTGCAAATTGGAATGAGCTACAGCAATTCTGTATGGATAACCATGACAAAAATATCATTGCAGTTGCGAATACGGGAATGGGGAAAACGGAAGCGGGATTGTTGTGGATTGGTGACAACAAAGGCTTTTTCATTTTACCTTTGCGGACAGCGATTAATGCGATTTATGATCGGGTGGTTGATAAAATCATCATAGGAGAGAAAAGGGATACACGTGTGTCGCTTTTGCACTCGGATACGTTGTCTTATTACTTGAGTAAGGAAGGCCTTGAAGAGGAAGGCATTTTGGACTATGCGAAAAAGGGGAAGCATTTGAGCATGCCGTTGACTATCTCGACGTTGGATCAACTGTTTAATTTTGTTTATAAGTATAACGGTTTTGAGTTGAAGTTAGCAACACTTGGCTACTCTAAAATTGTCATTGATGAAATTCAAGCTTACTCGCCTGATTTGTTGGCTTATTTGATTTCTGGGCTTGAACAGATTGTAAAAATGGGTGGGAAATTTGCAATATTGACTGCAACCTTACCACCTTTTATTCAGGATTATTTGATGGAGAATATCAAGGATATTGAGTTTGGCAAATTTACTAAAGGAAAAACACGCCATTATTTGAAGGTTTTTGAAGCAGAACTTGATGCTTCGTTTGTTACTGACCATTTTAATGAAAAGGGTGGGAAGACGTTGGTGATTTGTAACACAGTCAAGAAGGCGCAGGAAATGTATGATGAGCTGGTTGGAGAGTTTAGTGAGGAAAAGGTTAAGCTGATTCATTCTAAGTTTATTAAAAGGGATCGAAAAGATAAAGAAGCAGCTATTATTAAGTTTGGTGATACGAAAGTAACTGGGGATGAGATTTGGGTAGCTACTTCGATTGTTGAGGCCTCGTTAGATATTGACTTTGATTATCTTTTTACAGAGTTGAATGATTTGAATGGGTTGTTTCAGCGGTTGGGTCGTGTTAATCGAAAAGGAAAGAAAGAATGGATGTTGGATGTACCGAACTGTTATGTGTTTACAGAGATTAATGATAACTTGTTAACAAATGAAACAGGAACAAGAGGGTTTATTGATCGTACGATTTACGACCTATCGAAGAAGGCACTAGTTGGTTGTGACGGTTCGTTACCTGAAGATAAGAAGGTTGAGCTAATTGAGAAATTTTTGACTAGTGGAAATGTTAAGAGATCGACCTTTGATCGGAAATACCGTCAGTTTAAACAATATGTTGCAGACCTTTATGTAGGGGAAATGGAACTTAAAAAAGTTCAAAAAGAGTTTCGTAATATTACGTCTTATAGTGTGATTCCAGAGTGTGTTTATGATGAGTATGAGGAAACGATTGACGAACTGATGGCAACTGAAAAAAGTGATGTTAGCTACTTGGAGAAAGTGAAAGCAAAAGAAGAGTTAAGCGGATTTACCGTTTCAGTTGGAATGTATGATTTGAGTAAGAGCGATAGGCAAAAGGCGATGCAAAAAGAAGTGATCATTGCAAGATGCAAATACGACACTGAACGTGGTTTTGAGAGAGAGATTGTCGAAGAAGTGGAAGATGTGTCGACTGGGGATATGTTTTTGTAGAGGCTATAACCATTCAGAGGAGGAATAAAATGAGAATTATTGATATTACTAAAAGTGAAACAAGCAATTCCAGTATGGATGTTATCACGACAGGAGAACTTATCTTCTTAATGTTTGACTTAGCGGATTTGAAGGATTTGACTTTAACAGAGAAGCAGAGTTCAAGCGGGATTTATTTACTTATTGGTGAACGAGAAATTTATGTTGGGCAAGCAGACGATGTTGGGAAGAGACTAAGTCAACATGAAAATGATATTGATAAGGATTGGATTACGCGTGTTATATTCTTTACCAATAAAGATGGAATTGTTGGTAAAGATATGCTGAATTACATGGAGCGGAAACTTATTGAACATTTTAAACTTTCTGATCGTGAGTTGAAAAATAATAATTCAGGGCAAGAAAGTAGCATTTTCCTGCAAAATCAAATTAAGTCGGATAACCTACTTAATCATTTTTATGATATTTTAAGCTTGCTAAATATTGATTTGATGACCCTAGAGCTATCGGGTGATATTGTAGAACAAGAATTGCTTTTAAGTCAGAATTTAAGCATTGAATTAAATGGAAAAATTTATGACTTGATGCAAGGAAAGCAGATTGATACTTATTTTGATTTTATCCGTGATTTGTATGGATTGAAACCTGAACTTATTTTGAATTCAATTCAAGATGGTAAGCCAACTTTCGGGAATATTTTTGGAACTGAGCATAGTGCTTATGCAGATGGGACTAGAAGGAGTAAATGGATCACTTTAGGTGGCAGAGAAATTGCGGTTTATTCTAATCTTCCTGCTGTAGCTAAACTCAAGAAAATGCAACAACTTAAAGATCAATATTTAGCCTACGAGCAAGAGGAGATGTCGGAGAAATGAATGAAAAAGTCCTAGATATTATTGAAAATTATGAACACAAGGAGCAGATATTATTAGTGAATTTAGGTAAGAAGGAAAAGCATCCAGCGATAAATGGGAGTTATCGTGAGTCAGAGTGGGCGTCATTTTTTAGAGAGATCATACCAGTTAAATTTTCGATAGAAAAGAATGTTTTTGTTATTGATGCTAATGGCAATGTTTCTGATGAAGTAGATTTAGCTATATTTGATGAGCAATACACTCCTTATATCTTTAAAGACAGAGAGTACCAGTATATTCCTATTGAAGCGGTCGCTGCCGTTATTCAGTGCAAAAGTACGGGTATAGATGGAGTTTGTAAATGGACAAAAAGTATTGATAAACTTCGAACAAGTAATGATGCAATAACAAGAATTCATGGAGCCATCAGTACTGGTGTTGACAAAAATAGAAAGCAGACACAAACGTCAACACGTCCAATTAAAATTTTGTGTCATATGTCAAACAGAAAAAGCCCGGTAGGTTGTTTTGATTTAACGCTAAAGGTAAATAATGATAAGCTAACTATTTACGAATCTATAGCGCACAACAACCTAAAAGATTGGTATAAGGCATTGAATCACTATAAAATTGATGCAAATGATGATTTAAAAGATTCTTTAATTGAAGAAGGAGTAAAGCTTGAGAGTTATATTTTAAAGGATTACGAGGTTAAACAAGGTGAACAAGAAATTACAATAATGTCATTAATCTTTAAACTTAACCAATTATTGATGCTAATTAATAATCCAATGTTTTTCCCACATCGTACCTATGTAAATATGTTTAAAGATGGATTTCAAAAGCTCTTACAGCAGAGAAAAGAAAAGGGTGAGAAAAATGAGTAGATATGTTGTTGGAATTACATTAGATAAAGTACAAAATTTTCTGTATCAAACATTTAAATCAAACACAGCAAACAAACAAGCAGAAGGCAAGACATTACAAGAAGTCATTCAAGCTTCTAATCGAATTTCAACAAATTTACTTGAGGAAGTAAGAAGTGTGTTTGAAGCTCATATTTCAGAGGAATTAGTGACGATTTCAGGTAAGATTATTTTTTATACCAATCTCAATGAGGAAGAAATAAAGCAAAGGCTTAAATGTCTATTTAAAAAGCACTATCTTAGCTCAGGTGGTTATTTAAAATTGAATTATACTTATTTTATTGTCGAGGAATCAGAAAAAGATAATAAATTCAAAGAAATACTAAAAAATATCGATGTTAAAGATTTTAAAATGAAAGCCATCCGAATTGCTGAAGAGAAATTGAGACTGGCTAGAAGTATGACACAGGTAATCGAAGATAATCAGAAGGTGTTATTTGACTTCCCATCATTAGAAGAGGTTAGTCACAAGCAAAATAATAAGGACTTTGTTCAATCAAACACAGCAGCGCAAGATGGTATATTTATAAATGACATTGATGAAATGAAACCTAAACTAGATGAACGTATAGGAAAAACACAACAAGAAGATGCTGATTTCTTTCGGATTGCAGTTATCAAAGCAGATTTAGATGGAATGGGAGATTTATTTAAAAGCATTAAGCAATTTACTCAATATGACAAAGCGAGTAAATTACTCAATGATTCTATGAGTATTAATGCTTTAAGAGTTTTTTTGGAGAAGCAACCTGAACGGAAAAAAGAAGCAGAGAACAAAAAGAGAAAAAAGGAAGATAAAATAGAAGTTATTAAATATTTTTGCTTTGATGAGAAGTTGTTACCATTTTATGTAGCAGGCGATGATATTTTCTTTGCAACCCGTGTATCAGATATTTTCGGTGCAGTGGAAGTTTTAAAATTGTGGTTAGATGAAATTAATCAAAAATTAAAAGCTAACGGCTTTAAAAAAGAGTTGACACTAAGCGTTGGGATTGAAGTTGTGGCTCATTCTTTGCCATTACGTTATATGTATGAAGAAGTAGAGGGTCAGTTAAAACTGGCTAAAGAGAAAAAAAATGATGATGCTAAATTGAATATATTAATATACAATCAAGCTTTTTATCTTTTTAATGGAGCAGCAGGATCAGGTTCTCAAGATGGTTGGAATAAGTTCAAAGAAGAAATTTCATTTATTGAAAATGCCCGAGATAAGGCAAGAGAACAAAATCAGATAAACCATCAGCTTGAAGACATAACAAGTTCACGCTTCTTTTACCAGCTACTTAAAAAGGTAAATGAATCTGATGTTTCTAATAATCATCAAGACTATATGAATCAAGTTTTATACCATTTATTTCCGAGTACAGACTCAAAAGTTAATCGTGTTAAAGCTATGCTTTTAAATCAATTTTTAGAGCCTTTTGAAAAGGAAGGTCAAAAAAGAAAATTGCAATTTGAAGTAGCAGAGCAGCGGATACGCTTTGAAAATAGATTACGTTTATTTTTGCTATTTTCTGATGTTCGCTATCAAGTTAAATTTAAATCGGATGATTTAGTCATAGAGGGCTTGAAAAGCAAATTGGTTTTGAAACCGCAAGAATATCTGTATGATTTTTTAAAACAAAAAGATGTTGCAAAGCTTTTTATTGATGACACTGGTAATGATACAATAAATGTAGATGGTGAGGAATACAAGGCTAATTTTTATAAAACTGTTCCAATTGGGACTTCTATGTTTCATCGTTTAAAACGTTTATTAGGAAAAAAGGATTTTTCTCAAGAAGAGGTCATTAAAAAAAGTGCTCAAGCAATTGCTACTGTGAGTAAAAGTGCAGAAGATTATGCAAATGCCAACAGAGAGGAAATCAAAAAGAAGAGAATCGAAGAAGGAAAAAATTACAGGGACTACAAGAAGGATTTTAAGGTTGAAGAATTTAGCAAATTGGCTTTAGAGACTGAAAACTGGAATGCAATAATGATTAAATCGCTCATGTTATTTTATCAGTATATTGATGTATTGCCTTATTGGAAAAAGAAGAGAAAGAGAAAGATGCGAAAGATCAAAATTCAAGTCGAAAAAATAAACCAGCTAGAACTAAACGAACTGTAAATGCTAATCGAAATCAACGCAGAAAAGAAGATAGAAATTCAGGCGCAGTTAATCTTGAAAAACTAATGACACTAAATACATCAACACACCAGCGGAAAAAAGGAGGAAATAGATAATGTCGAAAATAAAATTTAAAATCAAAACAGAATCGAATTTGATGATTGGGGGAAATGAGGGGAGTTTTGAAATTGGTGGAATTGATCAACAAGCGGTAGTTCGACGCGTTGGGGATAAAGAGTTGCCTTATATCCCAGGGTCATCATTTAAAGGGGCTTTGCGTAAAGTTGTTCGAGATTATCCATGTGAAAAAATCAGAATAATGTATAAGCAACATTTGAATGAGGGGCTTGAAAAACATCAAAGATACATAGAAAAGAAGCAACAGGAACTAACTGGAAGAGATCAATCTGAGTTAGAAAAAGAGATTAAGAAATTTGAAAAAATCGTAAAAGCTCATATTGAACTAGGAGCTGAGTGTTTATTTGGACTAGAAGGATTTAATCGTTCACCACGTCTATTATTTTCAGATTTACATTTGGATGAAAGAAGTATTGAGAAAGGAAGTTACTTTTCAATTGATGCCAAAAATTCAATTAAAGATGAGCAAGGGAAAAAACTAGAAGCTAATCCAAGGGTTTATAAAGTTGCACGAAAGGATCTAGTATTTGAAGGAGAGATTAATTTTCAATATTTCAATCAAGATTTTGATGAGACATTAATTCGAGCATATATCGAGCAACAATTAAAGCAGTTTAATGATGGTCAATACCGATTAGGTAATTCCAAATCGAGAGGTTATGGCAAGATCAGTATTGAGATTGAGAGGTGTGACAGTTGATTACTTACAGAATAAAAGTTAACGCTTTGGGGCGGATAACCCAACTCCTTGATTCGCAAAAGATTTTTGGTGCATTGATGCATTTGTTATCAAGTTGTGGATATACGACAGAAGTCGGAAAATTGGTGCAAGAAATTAAACACGGTGAAAGGTTATTTATGGTATCAAACTTAATGCCTGATGGATATATTGCAACTCCACACGGTGATCTTGAACAAGAGGGCACTAAAACTCAAAAAGAACTTTATCAAAAACTAAAAGCTAAAAAATTTGTGTCACTAGCTGAAATGGAAACAGGAAAAAGAATATGTAAGATTGAGGATTATATAAAAATTCAAGAAAGTCAAGTTTCGCAATATCGGTTAACCAGTGAATTTTATGAAGTGCCTGGCTTGAAGAATGAAATGTTTTCCGTTCCGACCATTGATATTGTTAAAAGTTTAGGTGACGAAGAAGTAAAGAACTACTGTTTCTGTTTAGCTGTAAATAAAACGGATGAGATTGTTGAAAAAATGACTGAATGTATTAAAGCAGAAAAATGTTTTTTGAGAGGACAGCGTGCTTCTCAAGGATATAATTTATATGAGGTTACAGATGTGATTAAAGAGGATTCAACATTAGATTATGAAAATGCAATGGGGTTTTTAAATCTAGGAATGCTTTTGCCAGAAACGATTGATTTTAACGAATCAAAATTAAAATTATTTACTTCTGAGCGTCGACCAGCCGATTACTGGGGGAGTTATCAAAAGCCTCATAATTTTATTAGCTTTATCGAAGCGGGAAGCGTGGTTTACTTAGATGCAACAAATGAACTAATGAAATCGGGAAAATCAATAGTAAATTCAATTTATCAAGATGGTCAAGAAGAGCGAATTATCTTTGGAAATTCTTTCTTGTATCCTTTAAAGGAGGTACCTAAACTATGAATCAAAAACTAAGAACATTTGAAATTACCTTTAAAACCCTTTCGCCTGTCAGCTTATCGCCACGGGAAAGCTATTGTTTTTATAAATATATTGATTTTGAGAGTGAGCAGTTGAAAAATTTTTACAAAGAAGCAGATATCTGTCAAAGAAAAAAAGAAAAAACTGAAGAATCGAAAGAAGACGATGATCGATATATTGTTGAAAGTGTAAATATCCTTTATCCATTTTATCAATATGGTGAATATGAAATATTTGACCCTGAAAAAGCGGAGTATTATACTCCTGGTTCATCTATAAAAGGTGCACTAGGATGGCAAAATAAACAGGATGAAGAGAAATTATATGTGGATGACTATGTTGTCAATCAAACAGATTTAACAATTAAGATTCCTGAGAAATTACAACAAGCTAATTCAAATAGTAAGATGCCTAAATTCAAAGAATTCTTTAACAACGTTGCAGTTGAAATGCTAAAGCAAGGAGTAGAATTTACATTAACTGTACGAAGTACAGAGGATATTGTGGAGTATTTAAGTGATGTTTATGACAAAAATCGTGAGAAGTTCAAAAATGCAGTTGCGATTGTAGGCACTCTTATTTCAGAAATGGAAAAGAATAAAGACGAGATTCACGAAAACAATACGAATCAATCTGATGATTGGGATAAGAAAATTGAAGAAATAGAGGATTTTAAAAAAACTTTAGAATCATTGCAGAAACAAGATATTATTCTTTTAGGCGGCTATAAAGGAGAAGCTTTATCAAAATCAGATATGGGTGAGAATGGAATCAACAATTACCAAGGAACATTTTATCGAGATGTGGAAAGTGAATTCCCGTTTGGAGTAGTTAAAATTTTATCAATTGAAGATGTTGGACAACAAAAATCAACTCAAAAGGACGTTCAATCATGAAAGAAAATCAAATCATTATTTACAACACAGAAGATGGAGAAACCAAAATAGATTTAAAGTTATCAGATGAAACAGTATGGCTTAATCAAATGGAAATTGCCGAGCTTTTTCAGACAACAAAAAATAATATTAGTTTGCACGTTAAAAACATTTTCGAAGATGGTGAGCTTGAAAAAAAATCAACTGTTAAGGATTACTTAACAGTTCAAAACGAAGGTGATCGAGAAGTTTCTCGTACAATCACATACTATTCGCTAGACATGATTTTAGCTATTGGT
>Ga0131853_10008984_pt1 | contig 18232 bp, 12 predicted proteins | sample TergutLab28metaG_FD_92764 | JGI IMG/M metagenome (GOLD analysis project Ga0131853, IMG submission 92764) | Labiotermes labralis P1 segment gut microbial communities from Petit-Saut dam, French Guiana - Lab288 P1 (version 2) (version 2) | ecosystem: Host-associated > Arthropoda: Insects >... | reverse complement strand
CGAGGGGTTATAGAATTTAGCATAAGCCTCATTCAGCTTGTCAAAGACAGTCCTACGTTCATATTCTTTGCCTTTGTCAGGTCTCTGTGAATTGTCTGCAAAATTCAGAAAACGCAGTTGTGTGTAAAAATCTGTCTCGTACCATGGTCTCGCCGTAAAACGGATTGTGTAGCTGTCTAAGTCTCAACCAGTAGTCATGTTGTGTGTCTTTCAATTCGTATCCCATCTGCAGAGCTAAGGCAACGAAAGTCACCATGTCTGGCAGTCGGCGGCTAGGTCTGGCATGTCTGTCTAAGTGTTGCTGGTAGTACACGTTAGTCTGTTCAACCAGCAGATGAAAAATTTCTGTGAAAAACAACATCAGCACAGACAGTGGTGAGCTGTCTTTGTTGATGCGTTGAGCCTCACTTTTTTTTTTTCACACCTTCTGCTGGACCGACAAAAGGATGCATATTTGTGTTCCTTCCCTGAGGCAGTCCCCAGGTTGGTAATCTACCACTTGTTGCAGCCTGTGTTTTGATTTCTGCTGAGGCTTGCTGCTGCTGTTGTTGTTGTCGGTCCTATTCTTCTTCCTCCTCTTCAAAATCGTTTTCAAAATCACTAGCCTCAGAACCTGATTCAGAGTCGGTGTCAGCAACCAGAATTTCACCGATACCTTCCTCGTCAAGCGTTACTTTTTTCCCAGCTATTGCGATAGACACGCACAACACTCTGCTTTGTTTACACTCCTCTGTAGGACCGGCACAGTTCAGGAACCGAATGCAGCTTACATATGAACGTCTTCTACATCAAAACAGATCTAAACCTACGATGTAACTGCATATGAATTTCCAGCTATTCGAGGGTGCCCAAGACGATGTTACTAAACTGACGGCAGTATATTGCATGTTACTACCCCACAACCCCTACAGATGACCCCAGCACTACAACAGTCATGTCCGTGGGCCCTTCTGTAGCTGTAGATATCGAGTTTTGTGGATATCTCCGACTTTTGAGCATTAGTTTTGTCTGAATTATATGGGTACAGTATCCCACTGACAACCTTTCTGGTCAACAACTAGAGTTCGCTTCATAGGCCAGGGTTGACATTTCAACCCAGAGTGAACCCCAGAGCAAGCAATAGTGGAAGCGTGTCAGAACTGTATTAGTCGGCTGGGAAAAAGACGCAGTTACAAGAAGTGGCGACATATATATATATATATATATATCGGTGTTTGGGAGGGGTTTAGGAGGTGGAGGGGGTACATTCCGGCCCTTGAATGAAAGCCTGACCTTCAAGAGTCCAGATGCATAGTGATCCACAGCTGTTAACCGAATAGGAGTGAACAAAATTCCTCCAAACTTTGATACACTGTTTGCGGCCACTTTAGTGGCCATTCAGCTATTTAAAGGGCTCACTGTGCAGCCACTTTACTGGTCGTTCGGCGTTAAAGGGTTAAAACGAGTGGAGCTATACATGCTTTTCTCCTATATGCCTTCACGGCATGCACACAGGCAACTGTAATTATATCTGTCGTTTTTGATGATGACAAAATGACACAATAAATGTGACTATTATTTGACACAGCCCATTATCTTTTATTTTTTCCAACACATCAGAACCAGCTCCATGTAACAGGCCTAACTGCGTAAGATGAAAAGAGATCCAGTTTCTATTAAACTTGAAACCCAGAATGAGGATTACAGCCCACAAAAACACACTTCCACTTGAATGGAACAAGGTATAATCATTCTTTCATTATCTGCCATAATGCAGCACCCAAAGTGCTAATATATACACAAAGAGACTGAGGCAGTATCAGAAAAATCTTACAATGTGATCAGAATATCGAAGAACTTTTAATAAGTTATCAGAATAGTTAAATTAAAGTAACTCCATACAGCTCTACAGATGTAATGATCAAGAGCCTATGATACTCTCTGATATACCTATTTTTAATCCCTGGCAGGGATCTCATACCTTTCCTCCAGACTGCTGGTTACGATTGCCTCCTGTTGGTCGGTTGCGATCAAAGCCTCTGTTGCCATGGGAATCACCTCCTCGACCACCACCACCACCACGGCCTCCTCTCCAACCACCGCCACCTCCTCCACCACTTCCTCCACCACCACCACCACCACTTCGAAAACCACCATGAGGCTGATTTCTGGAATGACATCAAACCATAACATGCTTTAAGAGGCAATAGAATATATGTTGTGTCTAACAATGAAAGAGTTAAAAATGTGGACATTTCACGTCTATTTTACAGTATGTAATGCTACATCCATATGAATCAACATATCAAGCATGTATAACTTACTGGCAAAGTGCCTGGCCTGCAAGTTAGAAAATTGAAGGCATGGCTATCAAAGGTATACATGTGGAAAGTAATATACATATCTGTCACTACATAACAGCTATCATACTAGTATGGAATCCAGTAGTGAACAGCACCTTCAGTAAAACGGACAAGTAGAGCTACAGTTCTAGATGGGTTAACCACATGTTCATTCTTGTAGTTATCAGACAAAATGCTGAGGTGCAAGCCCATACTTCAAGTTTTGTTAATAACTGTCGCTCCACATGCCATCGGCATGCACTATATGATGCACATCCAGTGCTCTAAATTCAAGAATTGCTCAGCCGGAAACAACTGCTGATCAACAGACTTGTTAAGTCATACATCAAAAGGCATCCAAAGGTAACACCTTAAAATGTGTACAGAAATTGTAGCAAGAAACTTTTATATAAAAAAAAATGCCAATTGAAGAAAATGATCAGTCAACATGAGACACAGAATCAAATATACTTGGATTTGTTTGGATTCTTCAGCAAACCAAATCTTACTCTACAAGACCACAACCCATCCTCACAGATTTGCAAAACAAAATTATATACAGTTCGACTTGTTTGTAATGACCTCACTTTGTGCTACACCTCTACTATAAAGTTATTCCTTCCTGGTACCAACTAATTCCCCATAAGACATGTTTTTCTTCCTTACTTTGTAAGGCATACATAAAAGCATTATGTCAAATAGAAAAACACTGCCGGTCATCATTTCTAATATAATTTTCAAGAAGTACACTATTTTGTGAAGTTTACCATCTCCCCATTCTTGAGAAGGCAAGCCCTCTACACTTTCAGGTACCTACATAATTCCAGGTCTGGAAAATGCCTATAGTAAAGGTAATTCACTTTCAGCATACTGTTGCCCTCTAAGTTTCTACTCCCGCAGTTAACAGCAGACTGGTAACATGATACAAGAAATAGAAAGTGGAGAAAAGAAAGCTGACATGTCAGGAATTCAGAATCACAAATTCCACAATCGAAACAATCTGGTACTTACAGAAACAAAACTGTTAGTGCCTCTGAACAGAATGGATTGAAAATAAAGCAATTTTGAAAGCCTGAATGCATTGACAAAATACAAATCAAAGATCCTCTGCTCATGACAACTGTTGTTGTTCCTAAACTTTAATTTCAAGTTAATGTATTCTCTAGCTTAATCCTGCACAGTTGTTTACAATTACGGAAAAGTAATTTTATTATATCCAAATTCTAACTATAAATCTGAAATGGATCATAGCATAAACATTAAGTAATATGCCTGCAGGCTTGCATTTTGTCTTGAAATACTTTTCCTTCACTTTACCATACACCTTGCTTACAGTGACACTCGTTTATATCGACACAATTTATTAGGTTCCTTTTATGAGACATAACAGAGTTCGACTGTATTTTCAAAAAGAACTTAATTTATGGATATCGAAGACCAAAATCTTGCTCTTTATCTTGAGAGGCATACAACTGGTACGCTTCTCAATAGAAGTTTGTGTTCATATGAAAGTGCATCTGATAATTTTGAAGGACATTCAAGATGGCTATTAGACAAATCATACAAGCTCCCTCCTTTAGGTAAATCACCTTTCACACTGTACACTGGGACCATACCAGATATGCACAAGAGGAATTCAGCCAGCAAACTGGACTTTCCTTCCTGCCCAAAATCTCAACTGTACGTTTAGTCAGGCTTGTGGATTATCAACCACTTGCAAACACCATCCTGAAAATAATTCTGACATTCCCAGCAACAAACAAACAAATAAATCAAACTTTTTCATGTTCATCAATATTAAAATTAACACAGTGGCAGTCTCAATTAAGGATGAATGTCATAATTAATAATATGCCAGAAGCACAACCTTCCCATTTAACAGACCCTCCTATGTACTTCCAGTGTTCTACATTGTTCAAGTGCACAGAATAAGGCTATATCTAGCTAAAAACATTGTTTTGTTGACTTTCTACAAATATGTACTTTTTGCTAACTTGACATAACCTCTACAATTATAATGGTGGAGAACCTCTGCTCTATATATTTGTGGAAGCAAAAAAGGACAAAAATATGCTTTTATGTATACCAGATACAGCTCAGTTGTCCAGGAATTGTAAAACTTGTATTACCATTAAAAATGGCTGAGAACTGCTACTCTAAGGCATGCAGTAGAAAAATTGACAGAAAAACACACTTTAACGTATACTAGTTATAGGTCAGATGTTCATTGTCTGGCATATCGGCAGTGCAAGAAAACAAGTACTACAAAAAACCTTTACAAAAAGTATTTGATCCTGTACCTGTCTCTCCAGCCACCGCCGCCACCACCGCCGCCGCCGCCACCACTCCCACCTCCTCCTCTTGGTTGCCAGCCCCCACTGCGGTTCCTATCTGGTCCACCTAATGTTTAAACACTGTATTAATGATGATGGATTTCAACAACAAGGTACAAAATAATACCACAGGTTCCATACATCACTGTGTATATTTATGAGCTTTATCTGATTAAATGGTTATAAGCCACAATGTCCCATACACGGTAAGTACAGAATAACATGTACCATTTTACCACGCACCTGCAAGTGCCAATAACTGCAATTTTGAATTACAATAATGTTACCACAATAACTTACATTACATGAAAACAATGTATGCATAATCTATTTAATGATAATTTTAGATATAAGAAAATTAACCCTTTGGTGCTAAATGATAACAGTTGTAGCATCGTGTGACACCCAGAAAACTGGACAATGACTGAAGTTGTCACCCAGAATGCATCAATCACGGCACGTTTTTGGACAGACCTCAGCTGAAATATAGTGATTTGATATATGTGGTGGTCTCCACTGGAGTGCAGAGGCAAATATGTCGAGCAGGATGTTACCTCCCCACTCTCTAAAATCCAGGAATTTAATTCTGGCATCAAAACGTCAAGAACAGCATATCTTTCCATTAGAAAATGTTAAATAATAATAATAATATAATTTCTACGCTTTTGTTAATTTGAAGTTCGCAGTTTTAGATTGTAACCTCAAGTCCGGTAATTTACGGGTTATAGGATATACTTGTTCCTATGACAATGGTGGCTGAATTCTCTCTCCCTCTTATGGTACAAGAATATCAATTTCTTCCCAAAATTCAATCATCAACTCAGGCCTTTCAGTTTCAACAGAAATCATCAAACATTTGGGGAAACCCAATGGGCACCCTTGTTTAAGCCCTAGTTAGCATTTACTGCCTTACTGCCTATTCACCACCTGTCATTAACAGTGAATTGTCTATTATGGTATATGCTCTACATTACCTAAGTCAAATGCCCTGTATAGGGCTTCTCTTGCATTCTTCTTCCTAAAATTAGCCATCCAAAATGTGTGTGTATGCATCTTTCAGTTCAGAAAATATAGTAAAATGCATCTGCCAGTACTTCACAATACTGTGTTTCAAAATATTGCATTTCATAATTACTATGCTCTGTTTATCCTGAAACATCTTGTGTTCATTCTTAAAACTGTAACCAGACTATCTTGCAAAAACTATTCTTTGTGCTTTATTCATGATGTCAATACATGGCACAGAATATTACATGCTATCAGGAATATAAAGACTATGCTACTGACTTGGATTTCCTTTAGCGGAGTTTATGATCAATAATGCTCACCTGTAAATGTACTCGAAACCAGTTTGTATTTCCCTGCTGCATTAAACAGTTATCTGTCACATTTTTACAACAGAAAAATTTATTACCCAAATGGTCAAACTGTAAGTATTTAACTGTAATCTTCTGTATTCCTTAATTAGGCCATGCACTTACACCTGCCAACTGGTCTCTGAAAATTCACTTCATATGCTGAAAGTCCCATTACATGTTCACTTCCATATTCTAATTTTGTTATTTGCTTGTGCAATGTCCAGACTAAAATATCACCCATCTCAGTTGGACAGTACATGACCAGATACAAAATGTCTTTTTCACCACACAATAGTTTTTGCCCATTGTTGCTTGAAGATGCAAGCAGCTACCATCAACATTCCTTCTACAGTGAGTTTAATATTCAGATCTTGATCATAAACTACTGCAAATCAATACTGTACTGCCACAAATGACTGGGCTGGCAAGTAACCCCACAGAAGAGTAACAAAGAGTGCATGTGTTAAAAGCCAAAGTTCCACATCTGCATGAAAAATCTAACACTTGAACCAGCACCCATGTTTTGAATAATATACTTAATGAAATTACTTCCTTGAAGTATTTGTGGAGTACACAAATGGGATGAAACTATGAACAGCATAATGTTGTTATACCTCGTGGCCTATATCCTCCTCGGAATGAGGACCTGTCTCTCCCATCACGGTTGTCATTCCGATGCCGCTTCTGTGACTGTCCATACCCAGCGTCTCGCCCTTCTCTGTTGTACTGCTCTACCAAGAGACGGGATTCTGCCTCTGGCAATTCGGTGAACAAAACTTCGTTGAATATGTCACCTACCTCTGGCAGCATGAAATTGGCTGTAACAGCAAAATTACATCACTCAGCATCACTTCAATGATTCCCAAACACAGTTCCTTGGATTCTTGACGTATATAATCACTAATTAATGGAGTATAAGAAGTATGCTTCAGGGCAAATCAGTAATATCTGTAATGTTAGAAGTACAACCTAGATGTAACTTCATCAGTTTGCACTATACAAAAATATCACAATCTATAAGATCACTTGGTGTCAAAATTTTCAGGTGGAATCTCATTAAACACATTAACATGTGTGTCTTATCAGAACAAGAAATTATTCATATTTTATCATGGAAATCAATTTTGTTTAGTCAGTAACTTTTATGTTGTCTCCCAAAATACTACTGCCTGTTTCAAGATACATTCCACATGTATTATATGCCATTCAAGAATCCAAGTGTGTTTGATTTCACCTATGACCCCAATCAATAGTCATACAGATGACAGAAACTGAAAGCTATAATGACATTATGAACAAGCAGGGGTGTGATTATGCCATGACAAAGTGCAGGTATCATCAACTGTTCCTTGTATATGACTGAACATCAGCCAGGCAGAACATTTTCTGTGATGCCAGTATAAAAACATGTCATTTTAATGTACTCAAAATTAGTTTAAACATGAAAAAACCCAGCTTCAAGCATGCCACTTCATGATATATTATAATCTCTATTAACCTTTGGTATAAAGCTTTTTAAATTCCATGTTTCTGCTGCAGCTGCAGCAATGTTCAATTCAAATTACCAATGTGGGACATTTCCCCTTCTGGATGAAAGGCATGATATACATTTCCTAGTAGAGTGTTTGTCTGTGAAAGGGTGCAATAATGCATACTGGACATGTCTCAAGATACAAATGCCAAGTGAACTGACACAGCTAATAAATGCCTCAATAAAACTATTAATGTCATACCAACAGGACAAACATAGTTTCATTTATGCATATATATATATATATATATATATATATATACTGGACTTATCTATGATGAGTTAAAGTATTAAACAAATTTCACTCTGGCTTTGAAGTCATTTCAATTTATTGTACATGGTCAATTTCTTATACAGTGTGAGATTATATGGAAAATTAATGAAATACAAAAGACCCATACTGTAAATGTTACAATATGATAAATGTCTCCTACAGGGCAGTCTAACACTATTACAGCACATGGAAGTTACAATGAACCATGTCAACAGCATCTGTAGCTAAGACACACAGATGCAACAACTGACATTCATTTCCATCAATCACCCCAATTAAATAATGCTGGAAACCCAAAAACCTGATGATGAATTGCTGATGGAAATTGTATTATAAAAGACACAATACAAATTAAAATTTTACCTAACACCAAAATCTATATGTACCGCTTCCCAAACTTGCAACTAATACATGCTATTATACCAAATAACTTAATTCTTAATAAGAGCGGTAAAAGTGGTTTTGCTGGAGCTGTATCTAATGATGTGAGAACACAACGCAGGCTGTAATGGAATCATCTGCACAAAACTGCACTTACAGGTGGAAAAGAATCATGTTACAAATACACACAAAAGACATCACTCATATGAGATAGCTGATGTGAAATATACAATGGTCATACAGTATCATGAAACCTGATACTTAGCCCTGGTACCTCCTCACACATTTCATGCCTAGTATACAGCAGTATTCACGTTCAACACTGACAAGGACAAAAAACAAATATTACAAATGTCACACACAGTGTCCAATCAAGTATACAGTAAATGCACATGAGTTTTCAGGACAAGGATACAAAGGAGAATGGCTGGTAAGAATAGCAGTGTGCTAGAATGGGCTGCCTCAGTAATGCACAACTAACTGGTATGTATATAAGAGAAGAGGAAAAGTCAACCTGGCCTTCGCGTGAAGTAACACGGAAGACGGGTACATTTAGTTACCTTTCATCTCTAGAACAGCAGAGTCTGGAACATCTTTGCCTTCCTGCTTCTCCCGTTTTTCAACACGCCTCTTGAACTCCTCGTCTGTTGGTACAACTACTACTGCTCGCCGTACGAAGCCCTCAAAAGCCCTCATTTTGCGTCTTTGGGCCGACGGATAGACATTGGTCTGTGTAATGTATAGGGTTGCAGACATGATTAAGATTCCATACTGGGGTCACCAGGACCCCATCTCCATTTCCTTCATATACATTGTTAGCATCAACTCTGGAATGACAAGGGCTCAACACATGGGTTTAATAGCTGGTAAGATTCCAACCCTTCCCACCCATCTACCCAATACTCACCTCAAAGTTGAAACATCCAGAAGCCTGTCTTGGGAACAAATGTGAATGTTATAATCTCTATTATACTAGGTACATTCTGTCTGATACAGAATGATTAGTTTGGCTTTCTCCACATCTGGATTCTTGCTCTGAATATTGCTTATTAGCTATGTCAAATGTCTTCACCATCTGACAACTCATACCATCATGTAACAGATTTGTAAAAATCTATGACTACTGTTCTTATATATATTCTCCTGTTATGCAAACATACGCATTCTGATGCCTAAGTGTATGCGTATTTGTATCTAGTTATGCAAACACCCACAATGTGGTACCTTAGTGTACGCTTGTTTGTCTAACTCATCCAGACACCTACACAACATATGTGTTTCATGTAATACCACTGTCACTATAGCACTGGGAAAATCACAATCCCATTTTTGTGCCACAAAACCTCAACTATCTGAATCTAAGTAAGGACTGGCAAAAACTTGTAACACTGCATCTATCATTATCAAAATTTTAAAATAAATATGTACATTAAATTATTAATACCTGTGTGTTGCTGAAACCTGCGATCTATAGATAATATTCTTGTTACACAGTGCCATTAAATATTATTCTCATAAAACTAGTCTTGTAATGTGTGCTGCATAGCTGTGCTTCACAAGAAAAAACGCTAACATTTGCAATAAGAGTAATACTAGAACCTACCTGTCCATCTACAGCTAAATTCCCATCCAGTGTGATGTTCATTTTGAAAATAAAGGGAACTTACCTCAGTTTATCTGCAGACTTACCTTGCCATTTTTGTGTGAGGTTCCAACCTTCTACTTACCAAAATGTTTGATTTTCTTGGAACTGAAAATTAGGCTGCATAATGATTAAACACCCACCTTTCCTTAAACAGTAACATAAATTTGCAAAACTGGAATAAGTCAAGTCATACTTGGTTATGACTCTTCATGTGCACCAACAAGCATGCTTTGAAAAACTGTAGTTCGCACAATGCTTTAGAGATACAGGGGAAACTGCCCAAAAAGTGAATGCAGTATTAACACATCCCCTCCCATGTATTGTGGTGAGGAACAGTCCCTATGTACCTACCATTTTTTCATTCACTTTTTGAAGACAAATACCTGTTAATCACATTTTCACCACTTTCCTGCCATTTACTGGCAAAACTACTGACATAGTCGAGCATAATCATTGACAAAGATTCATTAAAAAGTCCAAGAGAAAAATATTTAAGACATGTATGCATCAAACTGGGCAATTATGAGGCATGGGTTATACAGAAAGAACAATCCTAGTAGTCACCAAAACCATGTGGAAATGTGTTAAATATACTGATTGTGCCACTGATCCAATTCTGACCAACAGCTGAACTATTACATTATAACTGCCTTTAAATGTAAATATCATCCTATATAAACACGCGCTAAATCTATTACAATTTCTGCTGGAATGTCATTCCCTAATGAATCGATAATGCATGTAATCAATACCACAACATACACAGTTCTTCAAGACCTATAACCACAATAATCATCTACAGAATGTATTTGCATTGCCTACCTGCCACTAGAATACAGAATTTACAGTCTACCTAACAAATAAGTGTGCTATTGCACCTGTTATGAACAGCAACAGAACTGATTAACCTCAAAGAACAATGGAATACTTTAAGATTTGATACTGACTGAGCTGTGGGAAATTACAATTAACAGCTTTCAAGAGCACATAATATACAATGCTTTCGAAAATAATGTTAAAATGTTCAAATCACAAGCTTGCTGACTAAGACAATGCAGAGTGACCACTTCTGTAATGATTAATGAGGGGATGAGGACATTAAGACAGACACATTTATTACTCTTCCTCACTGCTCTAAAACGTGGCAGAGTTCAAGATGACCATAACTACAATGCGAACATTTAAAAGCTACCACAAAAAATGTTTGGCCTTAAGTGCAAGAAACAAATTCTACCTGTGTGAATGTGGGCAGTACACTTCTGGCCTGTTAGCAACCTCAACAAACCACAAACCACTGAACATTTCTACATCTCTTCAACTAACCAAATAACTAACTAAATACATAACTCCACAGAGAAGAGTCTTTTCTCAGAAGCTAGGTCATCAGCTAGTCAAGAAATTCCAAGCATTTTATGGAACCAAAAGGTTCATTATTGCATTCACAATCATCCGACCATCACCTGTCCCTATCCCAAGCCAGATCAATCCAGTTCCTGCCACCCCATCCAACTTCATGAAGATCCATTTCAATTAACCTCTCATCTATGCCTAGGTCTTCCAAGCGGTCTCTTTCCCTAAGGTCTCACCGTCAAAAACCTGTATGCACCTCTCATCACCCATACATGCCATATGCCCTGTCCATCTCAGTCTTCTTGATCTGATCACCCAAACAGTATATATGGTAAGAAGTACAGATAATAAAGCTTCTCATTATGCTGTCTTCTCCACTCCCCTGTTATCTCATCCCTCTTGGGCCCAAATATCTTCCTCAGAACCTTATTCTCGATTATCATCCTATGTTCCTTCCTCAGTGGGACAGACCAAGCTTCACACCCATGCAAACAATATGCAAAATTACAGTTCTGTACATCTTAAATATTTATATTTTTGCATAGTAAATTGGAAGAATGATCCTGAGATCTATGCTGGCGATAGCATAGCTAAAGGTATGGTCTTCCCTGCCAGACAGGTCAAAGGTGACAACCCAGACAAAAGGGATACCCTGGTCCTCTAGGTTTGGGATTGAGCATGAGACTGACGATCTCAACCCATAAAAATATATTTGTTGGGAAGCTTCTAAAATTGGACTCGTTCTACTTAAACCAGAAGGCACTTGACATGTAGGAAAATGTAAGCTGAGGTAGCTTGAAATCAGTTGGGGAAGATCTAAATAACATTGAAGCGAGGAACTGGAGACCTACGTCACAGGAGCAAGAACAGTGGAGGACAATTTTTGAAGAGGCTAAGGTTCACCAAGAACTGAAATGCCAGAAAAAGAAGGAGACAGAAATAAATAAAGAAAGAAAGAAACTGGAAGACAAATGATTCTGCACCAAATGATAGCATTCCCTGACCCAAAACTGCTCTAATTTCTCCATTTTTTATTTGTTCAGGTTGTACCCAAATATCTGAATTATTCCTTCAACATCATACCAAAAATCCCTGATAAGACACTGCTAACCAGATTTGTGTGTAATGTGACAGATGACCAATGTTCTACCACCAATCCAATTCCAGAAATTTTCTGGCAGTTTGTACTGACATTTTTGAAAGCCTGGTCTCCTGTGTGAGGTGTATCAGGAATTTTCAAGAGTGATACAGCCTACTGCATGCTCCATTAATTTCTCTTTATATAACTCAGCAGTTTGAAACTGCTTCCTGTTTATTCTGTAATGACTCTTTGTTTGTGTCTTAATTTATTTGCAACTTTATCCTCGAATTTACACTAGAAACTTCTCCTTGCCTTATGCAATCATTTTTCACATGGTACATGGTATTTAAACACAAGCAGCAGGACAATGCAGTAGCAGAGTCTATGAACTTTGGGCAGTATGTACAGGATGCTTAGGCCCACTTCATGGTACACATCCACATTTTATGGAGTGATAATGAAGGGAAATTGTAATGTATATATGCTCTTGGTTTGTCAAGGCTGCTGCTAGGCCAAATACTTGTACATCTGTCTCTCATACCTGCCTGAGCAACTTCCATTCCATACACAAAATCGTTTACAGTTTATACTGGTTGTGCAATATTAAAATTAATAATTACAGATTAAAATGACTTAACAATGGTCTGCAATTATAATCTTATGTAAATATTAGATTATCAAAATTTGTAAAATTATTAAAACATTTTTTACTGCATCTCAGTCTTTTAATCAACAGTGTAAGAGAAAATAATTCAGACACAATGTTGTTGTACATCAAACATGCAAGGTACTCAGACTACATCTTTCAGCCCAGTATATGGCCATCTTCAGGCCTGTTACAATAATCACCGCCACATTGCCAGTGTCTTTGTCAATGTGTTTTGAAGACCGAGCTCTGCATCTTTTACATATTAATATTCTTTTCATTAACCTGCGCAAATCAAATTTAAAATGCAATAACAAATTAAAATTAACACAATACTTATATTTTGTCCTGTCTGCAATTATGAATATTAAACAACTCTGTAAGAGTAAGTCAATTTGAAAACACAAACCACTTATGCATGTCTCACGGGGTGTTTCTTTCTGTTATATATCTTATGTCTTGGGTTTGCATACGAGAACCCAGAATTTCTGCAAGTCAATTGTGTATGTCATCTCCAAGTGATCAGGGAATAACAGCTGTATTAACCCTTTAACGCCAAACAACTCATGCAGTGAGCCCTTTAAATTGGTGAACTACTTATAAAGACATTGCAGTGTGCCGAAGTTTGAAGGAATTTTGTCCACTCCTATCTGATAAACTGAAGTGCCTATCAAAACCACAGGACCTTTGAAGGTAAGGGTTTCTTTGTGGAGCCAGAATGTACCCCCACCACAAACCCTAATTTATATGTCTGACACACAGTAACTGCGCATTTTGTTCCAGCTGACTAATACAGTTGCAGACACAGCTCGCTTTGTTTATCGCTTGCACTGGAGTTCATCATGGGTTGAAATATCAACACTGGCCTATGCAGCGAACACTCTTTTTTGACCAGAAAGGTTATCATCAGTGGCATACTGTACCCACATAATTCAGTCAAAACTAATGCCCAAAAATATGAGTTATCCATAAAAATCAATGTTTACAGCACCAAGAGACAGACAAGCCTCTTGTAGTACTGGGGTAATCTGTCGGGGTTGTGGGGTAGTAACATGTAACACACAGCTGTCACACTACTAAAAACATCTTGGGCACCCTCAAATAGCTGGAATTTTATACAGCAGTCACATTGTAACTTTAGATCTATTTTGCTGCACTGGAGAAGATGTTCATATCTTAGCAGCATTAGGTTACTGCAACTGTGCCCAGTCATATATAGGCAGACTGTTGTAGGAGTCTGAGCAATGGCCAGGGAAAAAATCAAACTCATGGAGGAAGCCATTAGTGAAATTCTGTTGCTGACACTGACTTGGAATCAGGTGCTGAAGCCCACCACCCCAACTGGTTGGAAGACCAAGTGCGAGTGCAAAAAACTTTTTGTGACTCGAGAGTAACCATAACAAACACTGGCCAGCGAAATCATCAACCCAATTGTGCTGCCGTCTGTGTTCTTCTCATGGCCAAAGAAAGGGCACAGTGTGTAAGTGCGCCAGATGTGATGTGGGCCTATGCGTGGCATCTTGTTTTGCAGAATATCACACAAAAGTAAATTTGTAAATCACCCTCTTTGTGAATATTGTGTGTATTGATAAAATTGTGATCCAAGGTGCACAGACCTTCTGCAATAACCAGAATTATGTGAGTAATGATCTACTTACACCACATTTTATATAATGCATGTGATTCACAGGCCTAAATTTATTATAAAAATAGGAGAACACTTTTTTTCTGGATTAACAAATTCATAAGCAGAGTGCAAGCAAAATTTTATTTCATTAAATCTGAAGGAAAAGTCTATGAGATACGATTCTTTTTTCTAAGAGCTAGCATTAAAATTAAAAAAACCCAGTAAAAAATCTCGGGAGGCTGCGTTGCGCAGAGGGATTTAATTCCAGTGTTAAAGGCTTAATTTCTCATGGAAAGGAAGTTCCTCAGTAAAATTCACAGATACAGTCTGCGAACTTCTACAATGTAATTAATTTTAACCTTCAGAATCATTCTCTAATCTGTATTCTGGCACTTCTGTGGTTGGTTCTCGAACCAGAAACTTAAACCATATACTGTCTCTGAATTTGGAGTATTCTTCAGAGCAACAATACCCTTCAATATTGTCTTGTTCTAAATTACTATCAGTTTTACAATCAACGTAGCTCTGTTATGTAACTTCATTAAGCTTCAGAACATCAACCACACACAACACCATGCATTTGGATGGTCATCTTTGACTTGGTGTTTCCAAGCAGCTGACATAAAAAATACTATGACAAAGCATTTGAGTTCTGACCATTAATGCAGAACTTTCTTTGTGTACAGCAGGTCCTACTCCCTTCTTTAATTCACCATCTGCTGCGTTCAACAGCTGTGTTTAGCAACAAAACCCTACAGTACACGGTACACTATTTTACACTAAAAAATTTCTAATCATACAATTGCAAAATTTAATTCTTTCTACAAACACTTGTATCTGCTACAACTTTCAATCGAAATTATGACACCTTCCTCTGAGTTGTGGCCTACATTTCAGAATTTGCCCTACTTGGGCTGACCTGTCATCAGTGAGACATAAAAACCAATTAAATATATGAAACATGATGATTTCCTGAGAAAATTCACTTATCTAATCTGAAAACTCATCTGCTACAAAACTCAAATCTGTGTCATCTTGATCACAAGAGGATGCCACCCAAGCCAACTGCATCCAACCATCACCAACAAAATCTACTTCTTTTAGAATCATTTCAATATGACCCTCCCATTTTAATCTAGGTTTTCCAGATGATCTTCTTGTATCAAGTTTATACAACTACAACAATGTAGGTATTTCCTATCTCCATATGCATACCACTTGTCCATCATCCAGCCCTCGGTATTATTCCCCTAATACTACTCAAGAAAGAATTAAAATTTTGAAATTCTTGATTATGTAATTTCCTACATTCTGTTTGTGCCTCTCTCCCAGGTTCAAATATTCTCTACAGCAGCCTTAGAATATGAAACCAAGTTTCATATCCACATAAAATTTAAAAAGGCCTGTACATACTAACCTTCATGTATTTAAATAAACGATAAAAGGAATGTTTAAAATGTGTCTCCTCTAATAATGCACCGTGCTAAGAAAATGGCTTCCAGTCGGAGAAATTCATGTATCATACACACACACACACAAAGTGGAGTAGAAAGGAATACTCCAATTCCGAGTTTTTCCCATATACAGACACTTTTCTTATGTTACATTAGCTACTCTCCAGACGTTAATTTCCTGCGTATACAATTCACCAGTTTATACAGTTAGGGAAAAGGCACTGAGTACATGGTAGAGGGCTGGTTTCTGTGGCTGCTTGTGTTTCAGTGATGTTCAAGTTATAGGGGCCTTCTGTTAACCTGATATACAGACACACATGACTGTAAACTGTCAGCATGAACAGTGTCTTAAGAAGTTAAACTATGGCACAAGACACACGGGTCTGTAAGATCCTGTAACAGTGCTAGTAAAATGGTTCAATAAGAAGAACAAAATGGTGGCAGTTAATAAAAGAACACATAAATGAGAGGACATTACTATGTGATCACTCTACAACAGAACTGAAACAGTGCATACATTCTGCAGAAAGATGGACAGGTATCTAAGCGAAGAATCTTTCAAACCTTATATGAATAACAAACCTAATCCCATATACAAACAACTCTGTTTGTCATGCGCAAGTCATACCTGCCTGCCAGAGTGGAACGAAAGCCATTTTTTAAACATGAGAGTGTTGAATTTAGCTAAACAATAAACAAAAAACAAGTTAACAATTACCTGATCGAGGATGTAATTCCTCCTGCGACGAGATGCAACTTCTAGCAGCTTCACCAAACACTTTGTACACTTGTCAATAAGAACATCCCAGCGCCCAGCATAGTTCCTCTTCCTTGGCAGACCCATCAACTAAAAAGTCATATACACAGAAGACAAAAGAATTAATATTCATACTAGCAGCATCAATTTAAATCCACAAGAGTATATGAACTGGAAATTACAAATGTTTTGAAATACAGGCCAGACCCCCTCCAAAAAAAAATCTGGAAAACTAACATCTTCACTGAGAAGCTTTTAATATGAATCTACAATAACTACAGTAAAATTACAAAACACTCCTGCATACCATACTTCTCAGCATTCTTCTCCCATGTTCAAGATCATATGCAGATGAAACAGTTTTGGCCAGTCTTCATGGATTTCGGTATAAATGATTTACTGATGTGATTCAGCTAATATGCAACTGTCATTCTGCGGGGAAACATGGAAAATGATGGGACAAAACATAACCTAATTCCAAATTGTGGGAAATTACTCATTAATGAACCAAGTACTGCAAAACATTCCTAATGAATTTGGTATACTCTTGAAAACATGTAATGGAAAGTAAAAGCAATTGAATGAATTCTACAGTACTGAATGAATTCTAAAGTAAGTTCCACATTGGTAAACAGTGGTAAGCATTTCATATTCAGAATGATGTAGAACAGCAAACTAAAATATAAGACAAGACATAAAATATACATAATACAGTCAGACACAACCCTGCATTTTATTAAATTATATTAGATTATAATTACAGCGATATGTTTCGGCTCAATTTGTAGGACCATCTTCAGGCCGATCTTTTAAACAGGCGGATTATACAACTGATAGTGCTTTCAATTTATGAGATCTCGTATTACAAGAATTGGTTAAAATAATTGAATATATTACGTGAGAAACTTAAGATTAAAATTTATACGTGGTACTTAATCCTACAGATTTTAAAACCATATAAAATAGAACTGACAGGGTGGTTATGGGGGTCATATCTCTTACACCTTTTATATACAGGGTGTCCCAGGAGGAAAGGACCTAACTTCGGGAGAAGAGTGTTCCTTAGGTCAAACTATAACGATATAACCCAAAACACCTATATCCAAAGTTCAATGGTTACGGAGATATTGGCCACAGAAGTTTGAAACTGACAGCTATTACTCACTTACTGATCACCAAATACATATTGAAACTGGCAGGAATATGTGGTTTCTGTAATGTTAATATCTGTACATAACATCAAAGTAACTTGTGAGTGACATAAAGCCATTAAATAGAACTAAAAAAACACTTGCACACATGTCATAGTTGACCAATAACTTCCAACCACTATACACTGCGAGCAGATGCCCGCCAAGGTCGCTGTGAGCTGTATCTAGCGATAGCGCAGGAATGCAGCCAAAGGAGAGGGGGTCCATCCCGTTGTGTGTATGATGAATAAAATTAGTGGAACACAACTACCCTATATTACATT
>Ga0131853_10008983_pt1 | contig 18234 bp, 11 predicted proteins | sample TergutLab28metaG_FD_92764 | JGI IMG/M metagenome (GOLD analysis project Ga0131853, IMG submission 92764) | Labiotermes labralis P1 segment gut microbial communities from Petit-Saut dam, French Guiana - Lab288 P1 (version 2) (version 2) | ecosystem: Host-associated > Arthropoda: Insects >... | reverse complement strand
TTAAAGCCACGCCCATACGCCTGCACCTCGTTATCACCGGTGATGGCAGCAAAGAGATTATAGTTTGTGTTGATGGGTTCGTCGGGGTTAACTCGCTCCATTAGCAGACGCATACAGCCGTTTATTACATAATTTTCGCCGTAATGCCAAGTGATAAGTTGATGCAGGTCTGGCAGGATGTTATTGCTTTGCCGTGTAATCATGGTTAGGTCTCCTTTTTTGAGTTTATTTTTCTTGCTTTGCGCAAGTTGAGAAATTTTTATGCTTTTTAATACTAAATCGTCATAAGAGTGGTCTTGGTCAGAGCCGATTATAACTTCGTGCGGGGTATGAATTTTCGGATTTAAACGCATGTATGGTGTTTCGGCAAAACATAGTTTAACCTCGCCGTTTAAAATGCAAGCGGTATATTTTTCGCCCACAATCCAACTTAGCTTGTTGATATTTTTCGGGTCGATTGCGCCTATGCGGTCTTGTATATGCTCGTCACCAAACACAGGTTGGCGCAAGGTTATTGAATGCCTATGCTGTACATGGTCATTTCTATAGCCACCGTTTATTTTTAACATCCCTTTGCCATGCGTTATATACAAGCTGTTTAATTTCGCTCGAAATTCTACATCCACACGAAACGGAATTTTCACAGATACCTCTGTAGGCAGCACACCGGGCCACAACCATTGCAGAAAGTTTATTTCTCCGTTTTCCAATAACGTTAGCTTAGAATTTTCCCGTGGTGTTAATGACATGATATCCACTTCTTTTGTCCACAACACAGAATTTTGTTGCTCTGTTTCGCATAACGCTACATCAACGATCTCTCCATTTTCAAAATATTCCGCATCTACATAGCGTTTTTTAACAGGAACGAACATGGATACCAATTCTCGCTTATCGTCGGGCGAAATTAGCATTTCTATCAGGGCTTCGTGCCGCAGCTCGCCATTGTGCTTGTAGTCAATTTCGTAAAACTTATTTTCGTCAAAAGCGGAAATAATAGAATGAAAGCGTTCGTTCATGTCATCATCAAGGTAGAAATTAGCCACGGCAAATAACCCGCCTTTGAATAGGTAATCCACATACGGGCTATCGTTTACAAAATTGCTTGTTATACGCAGGATAGTCATGTCGCTGCCTGCCGCTTGATATTCAAAATGCTCGTGCCTTCCCGGCTCACCAAGGGGTAAGCCATGTAATTGTACCCACTGCCAAAAGCCATCCGGGTCGGATACTTGCAAATTTTCTTTCAAGCGGGAGGATAGCACTCGCATTTTTGGCAGGTTAATAATCGACACATCTATCGGCTTTAGTAGTTCCATTTTTTCGTACTTTTCATATTTTTCATACAAAATGGGCAGTGCAGATATTTTTGTTACGCCCTTTTTAAGCATGGCTTGCAAAAAATTATTTACTACACTTCGCAACTCTGCCAAAGTATTAATTTCATTATCAATAATGTGTAAACGGTGTACAAAAGTTTCTACAACCACGCTCATGTCTTGGCTGTCATATATGCGGATTATATCCTTTATGGGTATTTGCATTTTCCGTAATATCATTATCTGTTGTATGCGCTCTACTTCCTGCTCGGTATAGTAGCGGTAGTTATTTTCCGCCCGTTTGGTTGCCAGTAGCCCTACCTTTTCATAATAGCGTAATGTTTTGGATGTTATACCGAATTGTTTTACGGCATCTGTTATTAGTAATCCGTTCATATCTTCACCTCTTACCAGCAGTATAGCGGTTGCCCTAAGGGCAACGTCAATAGCAGATTGTTAATTTTAACTCATTGTGCTAAGATATTATCTAAGAAAATGTCCAAGAATGTGTCTTGGAAACCCGAAGGGAGCAATTTTTATGAAATTATTCATCGACACCGCAAATGTGTCACACATTCGCGAAATCGAAAGCTGGGGAGTTATATGTGGCGTAACCACTAACCCTTCCCTTATCGCCAAAGAAGGTCGCAACTTTGAAGAGGTTGTTAAAGAAATCACTTCTATCGTAGACGGTCCTATCAGTGCAGAAGTTATAGACACCAAGCACGAAGGCATGGTTAAGGAAGCTTTGGAGCTTGTTAAAATTCACAAAAATATTGTTATAAAAATTCCTATGACGGACGAAGGTTTGAAAGCGACTAAAATCCTTACGGAAAAAGGTATCAAAACCAACGTAACGCTTGTGTTCTCCTCCGTACAAGCACTGCTTGCTGCACGGGCAGGTGCAACATATGTAAGCCCATTCCTTGGTCGCTTAGACGACATTGGCATGGACGGCATGAACCTTATCGAAGAAATTTGCGATGTGTTTAACACCCATGGGCTAGAAACAGAAATTATCGCCGCAAGCATCCGTCATCCAATCCATGTTGTACAAGCTGCACGCTTGGGCGCACATATTTCTACCATTCCATACGCTTGCTTTAAGCAAATGCTAAACCACCCGCTTACCGACAGCGGTATAGAACGCTTCCTTAAAGATTGGGAAGGAGTAACAAAATAATGCACAAAATTGTAAATAACACAACTGCGAATACCCTGCGCTTTCTTAGCGTAGAGGCTATCCAAAAAGCAAAAAGCGGTCACCCCGGCTTGCCAATGGGTGCTGCTCCAACGACATTAGCCCTTTGGGGCGGCGTTATGAAACATAACCCTAAAAATCCAAAATGGGCTAACCGTGACAGGTTTGTACTTTCTGCCGGGCATGGCTCTGCATTGCTGTACAGCCTGCTGCATGTGTTTGACTATGGTCTAACAGTCGAGGATTTAAAACAATTCCGTCAAGCGAATTCCAAAACTGCGGGGCATCCGGAATACGGTCATACTCCCGGTGTGGAAATTACCACGGGTCCGCTTGGGCAAGGCGTGGCAAACGCCGTGGGTTTCGCTTGGGCAGAAACGCACCTTGCAGCAAAATTTAATAAACCTGACGCAAAAATTGTAGACCACTATACCTACGCCCTTTGTGGTGACGGCTGCTTGCAAGAAGGCGTTGCGGCAGAAGCTATTTCGCTTGCAGGCACATTGGGACTCGGCAAGCTTATTTTGTTGTACGATTCTAACAACATTACAATAGAAGGTTCTACCGATATTTCTTTTACCGAAGATGTTGGCAAACGTTTTGAAGCCTGCGGCTGGGATGTGCAAAAAGTAGAAGACGGCAATGACATGAGTGCCATCGCCGCTGCAATTGAAAAAGCGAAAACTACCGACAAGCCGTCTCTGATAGAAGTTAAAACCGTGATCGGGTACGGTGCACCAAAACAAGGCACTGCCGCAGTACATGGTTCACCACTTGGTGACGATGGCGTTGTTACAGCCAAGCAAACTTTGGGCTGGGCACACGAAGGTGAATTTTATGTACCGCAGGAAGTTAAAGATGCTGCAACTGACTGGTTGAGCCAAGCCCAACAATGGGAAAATGACTGGAACGCAGCCATGGAAAGCTACAAAGCAAAATATCCCGATATGTATAAAGAATGGGAAGTATGGCAAAGCGACAAACTGCCAATTGACCTGGATAACTGGGACGAATTTTGGCAATATGAAGGCAACCTTGCAACCCGCCAATCTTCCGAAGTTGTGCTGAATAAGCTGTCCGCAAAAGTGCCTAACCTGTTTGGCGGCTCTGCCGACCTTGCTCCGTCCACACTTTCTTTAATGAAAGACAGAAAAAGCTACAGCAAGGAAACCCCTTGCGGTTCTAACCTTCACTTTGGTATTCGCGAACATGCCATGACTGCCATCGCAAATGCATTTGCAGCTTACGGCGGCTTGCGCCCATATGTAGCAGGCTTCTTTGTGTTTGCCGATTATATGAAACCCGCCATGCGCCTTGCAGCACTTATGGGCTTGCCTGTTGTGTATATCATGACACATGACTCCATTGGTGTTGGCGAAGATGGTCCTACACACCAACCGGTTGAGCAATTGGCTTCCTTGCGCAGTATCCCGGGCTTCACCGTTTACCGCCCATGCGATACAAAAGAAACCGCTGCCGCATGGAGCTATGCTCTAAACAAAACAGATGGTCCAACTGCATTGGTGCTAACACGCCAAGCATTGCCACTTTTGCCGGAGACAGGCAAAGGCGCATACAAAGGCGCATATATTCTTAAAGACGATATCAACCCTGCAACCGGTCAACCCGATATCTTGCTAATGGCAAGCGGCTCGGAAGTTGAGCTTATCTACAATGCACAACCAAAGCTGAAAGAAGCAGGCATTCACGCCCGTGTAATAAGTGTGCCATCAACAGATGTGTTCGACACGCTTCCATGCGAAGAAAAAGAAGCGATTATGCCACATGCGGTTAAAGCTCGCTTGGCTGTAGAAGCAGCTTCTACGTTTGGCTGGCACAAATACACCGGCTTGGACGGCGATGTGCTTGGCATCGACACATTCGGCGCATCTGCCCCGGCGGGAGAGCTGTTCAAAGCTTATGGCTTGACTGTTGATGCAGTCATTGAAAAAGCAAAAGGATTGGTAGAATGAAAGCAACCGACTATTTAAACCTCAACAACCCGGCTGTGCTTGGTTTTGGCGCAATGCGTATGCCCCCCGAGGACGACACAGCTAAAATGATAGATATTTACATGGCAAGCGGCTACAACTACTTTGACACGGCGTACATTTACGGTGGATCGGAAGAAAAACTCAAAGAAACATTAGTGAAACGCTACCCCCGTGACAGCTTTATTTTTGCAGATAAATTGCCACCGTGGGAAGTTAAAAAAGCACCTGAGGATTGCGAACGCCTGTTTAAAGAACAGTTGCGCCGTACCGGACTGGATTACTTCGACTTTTACCTTATCCACTCGTTGGATGACAACCGTGAGCAAGAAGTAGAAGACAACGGCTTGTTCCAATGGGCTGCCGAGAAGAAAAAACAAGGGCTTGTAAAACACGTTGGGTTCTCTTTCCATGGTGGAACAGCGTATCTGGATCGCCTACTAACCCGCCACCCGGAAGTTGAGTTTGTGCAATTACAGCAAAACTATATCGACAACCTACGTGGGCAAGCCAGCGAATGGCACGCTGTTGCTGTTAAACATAACAAGCCAATCATCGTTATGGAGCCTGTAAAAGGTGGCTCTTTGGCGAAACTGCCTGATGCAGCAGAGAAGCTGTTAAAAAAACATGCGCCGGAGCGTTCTTTGGCATCTTGGGCTATTCAATATGCTGCCACATTGCAAAACGTGACTTGCGTGTTAAGTGGTATGTCCAGCATCGCACAGGTTGAAGATAATTTGAAAACTTTCAAAAACCTCCAGCCGCTCACAAACGAAGAACTAACTATACTAGACCAAGTTATGAACGAAATTGCAAAAGCCGGCGGCATACCTTGTACCGCTTGCAAATACTGCCATAACGAATGCCCGGTTAATATCGAAATTGCACCATGCTTCTCGCTTTACAACGATGTAAAACGTGGCGGCATGAAATGGAATGCAGATTCTGTTTATCGTGCAATTCCGGAAAAACAACGTGCAGCAGCATGTATTAAATGCGGTGCATGTTTGGCACATTGCCCGCAAAAGATTGACATACCTAATGAATTGGATGCAGTTACGCAAATGTTTTCGTAGAAATCTATAATCCACGGGCAATCCTCCCGAGGGAATTTACCTTTCGCTATGGTTGCTAATCATCGTGAGGAAGACACTCATGCCGATTACAACAACCGCTCAAGGCTAAAATCCCCTCTGCGGATTGCCCTTACATATTTGTAAGTAAAGCGAGGAAAACCATGTTTCCCCTACCCTTTAACAATAATATCTACAAAATTGTACTATCTAGCCCTTCAAAAACCAACGATATTTACATTCGTATAGAAATTCTTTCTAACAGCGAAAAATTTCAAGCGAGTATGTTTACGGAAAGCCAAGTTTTTCACAAGAATTTGCAGCCATACGAAGTGGAAGCTTTTGTACAAGAGCAGTTGGGTATAAATTTTATGCAATATACAGCATGGGATAGCAAAAAAGAGTATTCCGCAAAAATAACTAAAAAGGGTAAGATGCTTACGTCATCTAAGACAAATAGAAATCCATCCACAATGATGGAATTTTCCGGCACGGGCTTTAATAAACAAAAAAACCATCTCATACAAGAGGGGGACGATATCCCTGCGCTCGTAGACATGGGTATTTTTACAAAAGAGTACAAAGTTATAGCCGACAAACAAGATAAATTTAGACAAATCAACCGATTTATAGAGCTTATTGCGGATGAAGCAAAAATGATAAAAGAAGACACAACGGTTAATGTTATCGATTTTGGCTGTGGTAAGTCTTATTTGACTTTTCTCACATATCATTATTTTACAAACATCCGCAAGCTACCGGTTAATATATGTGGATTAGACTTGAAAAAGAGTGTTATTGAAAGCTGTATTGCCGCCGCACAAAAATACGGATATGATTCGCTTACATTTAAACCGGGAGACATTGGTGAACAAACAGCTCCGCCGCTTAAAAGCTGGAATACACCGGGCGCATTTAATATAGTCATTTCGCTACACGCATGTGACACAGCTACAGACTACGCTCTTTTTAATGCAGTGCGCTGGAAAGCAAATCTTATATTTGCCGCACCATGTTGCCAGCACGAATTAAATAAGCAAATAAAGCCGCAAACATTAGACCTTTTATCCGAATACGGCTTAATAAAAGAACGTTTTGCTGCACTTGCAACCGATGCTATCCGTGCGAAACTCTTGGAAAGCGTTGGCTACAAAGCACAAATTATAGAATTCATCGATACCGAGCACACGCCCAAAAATATTATGATACGGGCAAAGCGTATAAAAAAAGCAAATTTGCAAGTACTCGAATCTGTTAAAACTTTTATTGATGAATTTTCTTTCAATCCAACACTCTTGCAATTGTTACAAGATGCAGAAAATATATTTTGAGGAGACTAAAATATGTTACATGAAAATTATGGAAACCCCAATGAGCAAGGGGATGGATCGGTAAAATACATTGCAGACTTAAAGCGTTTAGCTTCAAGCGTGCCATTTATTGTTGGCTGCATACTTATCACCATTGGGTCATTTGGCAGTATTTTATTTGATTATTCTTGGCAGAATATTTTGGGCTTAGCTTTTGCTGCCGTTCATATTATTGCATTATGGTTGTTGGTTTTCGAGTCTGTTAACTCGCCGGATTCTTGCAGTAAAACTTTAACTGCCCTTTCGATGTTTAAAGTATCTGCTGTGCTTTCGCTCATTTTGATTTGTATTATTTTTGGCCTTACAGCCATTCTTTTATTGCTCTCTCTTATGCAGGGAATAATGTTTTTATTTATTATTGGTATTGTTGGCGGACTCGGATATGTGATTATTAAATATTATTTTTTGGCGTTGTTAAAGGTTTTAAGCAGTATACGGTCGCGCATTCTATCGGGTAAATATTCTTCGCTGGAAGGGCTTGGTTCATTTTTAGTGCTAAGTTATATCATCATAGGCATAAATATTATCGTCTTAATAATTGGGCTAGGAACATTTTCAATAGGACTTTTATTTTTATTAGCAAACTCTGTAGGAATGATTTTATGCTTGCGAACACTGAAAAAATTCGAATAAAAAAGCAGAGACGCTATATCTCTGCTTCTTCGCCGCCATTTTTGGCGGTTTTTTTTCGCTCTCGCACACACTGGGTTAGCAAGTATTCTATCTGCCCGTTAATGGAACGGAAATCATCCTCTGCCCATGCAGCCAAGTCCTTCCATAAGGATTCTGCCAGCCGCAATGGAATTTGCTTTTTCTTGTCCACGGTTTAGTAAATAGACCCGCTGTTTACTATCGGCTGCGCTTCTTTCGTGCCGCACAGCACAACAAGCATATTGCTAACCATTGCTGCTTTGCGTTCTTCGTCCAGCGTTACGATATTATTTTCATTTAAGCGGCGTAACGCCATTTGCACGATATCAACCGCACCTTCAACAATAGTATGCTTTGCATCCACCACTGCAGAAGCTTGCTGACGCTGCAACATAGCAGATGCAATTTCCGGAGCATAGGAAAGGTTGGTTATGCGTGCGTCAACGATTTCAAGCCCGGCAATATCCACTGTCGCTTGAATTTCCTTCTTTATCGCTTCTGCAATTTCCTGGCTGCTGCAACGCAAAGACATTCTTACGTTATCGTCGGGGGAATCGTAAGGATAAAGGCTTACAATATTACGTAACGCAGCATCGCATTGCACCGACAGATATTCCATATAGTTTTCTACATTAAACATAGCTTTAGCAGTGTCGATTATGCGCCATACAACCATTGTATCTATAACAATTGGATTACCATGCAGGTCATTAATTTTTTGCTTGTTATTGTTTATAGTTTTTGTTTTAAGAGAAATTCTTGGACTGGCAGCAGCAATTGCTGTTTCCACATCGGTTGCAGCAGATTTTACAGACACTTCCCCTGTGGACGGCTGCGCAACACCGGGAATATACTGCGAATAAATCCAAGCATTAACATAAAATGTGCCGGGACCTTTTAATGTACCGTGATACTTACCAAAATAAGTGAATACACGAGATTCATTTGGCTTTAAAGTTTTGACTCCGTACAGTTGCATTGGCGCAATAATAAATAAATAGATACCACCCACAATTGAAACTGCGGCAATTATGCCGTTACTTGCAAAAATTATAGCAAGAATTATGGCAGTAATTGCTACAAAGATACCTAAAATGTGCGTTACCAAAGTGATGATACCATTCTTTGGGTGAATGAGCCTTTCTTGAATAATTTCTTGTGTGTTTACTTGATTGGTTGCATTTGCTTGCATAATATTCCTCCACTCTAATTATTATGATATCATTTTAGTATCAAAAATAAAATTTGTCAAATGAAAATAAAAAAATTAATGCTTGCGTTTTATTTTTAGCTGTGGTAATATCTTTCAGTCGACGCGGAATGGAGCAGTCTGGTAGCTCGTCGGGCTCATAACCCGAAGGTCGTAGGTTCAAATCCTGCTTCCGCAATTGCCTTAAAACCTTGAAAACACTATGTTTTTGAGGTTTTTTTATTTCTGGCGAAATAGCGGAATTTCATCCTGCATCTAACACTTTATCTAACGCCTATAAAAAAGCATTATTTACACTAATGTGCTAGTTAGCCCTTCAATCATTCCTTTTTTGTTCTTAGGGTCAACATGGCTGTAAGTATTTGCCGTAGTTTGATAATTAGAGTGTCCCAACCATTCTTGTATATCTTTCATAGAGTAACGTAGAGATAACAGTAATGAAGCACAACTATGTCGTAGGTCATGAAAGCGGATGCGTTTCATACCATATTCTTTAAGTAGTTCAGGAAATTTGGAAGTAACATAGTCGGGATTAATTAGTTTACCCATGACATCAACACACACATGACTTAGGTAATCTTTGCAATATGATGTACCGCACAGTTCTTTGTTCCGTTCTTGCTGCTCTTTTTCTTTTAAAAAGAACTTAATTAACCAGTCATCTAATGGAAGCACTCGATATCTTGCTTCTGTTTTTAACTCATCAGAATCAAGATTAACTAATTTGCCGTTTACTTTGGCTCTAACAACCTTGCGTTTAACGGTTAGTGTACGTTCAGCGAAATCAATTGCATTCCAGCGCAAACCAAGGCATTCGGAACGAGTTAGGCTAAAATATGAAGCTAAGAATATCGGCAACTTAATTGGTGCATCTTTTGCAGCGATTAGTAATTCTCGTATTTCATCTGTGTTGTACCACTCTGCACGATACTTTTTACGTTTTGGTTTATCTATAGATTCAACCAAATCACATGGATTAGCTCTAAACAATTTGGGTGGTAGACCTACAGTAGTTTGTATGGCAGTTCGCATTAATGAAATATGTTTGATTATTGTGTTATTACTTATCGTGCCGGCTTTGGCAAGATGATATTCTTTAATTGTGTCCGGCGTGACATCTGCAAGTTTTATATTCAAAGCTGCAAAGTATGGATAAAGATGTTTTTCTACAACATGTACATAATTCATATAAGTAGTTGCTTGCACTCTAGTTTCACTTGCTTCTACCCAATTGCGGATATGGTCGCACAGAAGTATTTTTGTTGGTTCTACGTAACCCGTTTTACTGTATTCAGTTAAGGCTTCAGCAAGCATCAATTCAGCTTTGCGTTTATTACCTTTTATCGGCAACTTTGTAGATATCCATTTTGGTCTTCGTTTTCCTTTGGCATCTTTTAAATTAATAACCATATGCCATATGCCATTCTTTCTTTGCACACTGCCTGTCATGTAATGACCTCCTTAATTTAGACAGGACGGTTCGCTCATTGCTATCGCACCACTATAGCATTCTTGACTTACGTAGTCTATTAGAGACAGTTTAGGTATTTTTATAATTTTGCCTATTTTAAAATGTTTTATTTTTTTTTCAGTAATAAGCTTGTATGCTGTTGTTTTCCCTATATTAAGGGCTTTTTGCATTTCACTTATAGTCAGTACGTCGGGATATTCGATAAACATGGTTAAATCTTTTTCTTCTTGAATCATGCCATCACACCTTTGAATTGTTTAATAGAAAATCCCACAAGGGAATTGAACCCTTCCTCTACGGTTTCATGAACCGAGCGTCCACCAAGACCAATGGGAAACATATTTCAGACTTTCCAAATGGAAATCCCGTGCGCATCCAACTAATCCATGTTTTATAACTGTGAAATTAGCCAGAGTACCTGCTCATTACTATGACCAGCCGCCCCCATTACGTGCGGTGTCCTCAACATAGATATTTTATGCTCAACACTCAAGCTATGGCTGGGCGGGTCTTTTAACAGGTTTGTTCTTAACGAAGCTTTCATTGATTGTCTAATCGCTCATGCTACTTGTATATTTCACAGTCTTGGCGCAATCAATTACTGGGTTTATTAAGTTCATATCTGAAATATTTAGTCTATGACCGACCTAGCGAGAGGCGGTATTTATCAAGGTGCGATATATTTCTTAGAATTTCTTAGAAAATGTCGTTCCAAGTGTGGACAAATAGCGTAAAATAGCCATAAGGGACATCTTCTTATAAGTTTTTGCACGGTAATACCTGTTATCGTGCAAAAATTTGTAGTCGAAAATTTACGTATGAAGTGAGGAGAAGCAATTGAACATCGCAGAAGCCATCGCCGGATTTACAAAAACCTTGGAGGATAGAAACAAGGCAAAAGATACCGTAAAGAGCTATGGGAGTGACGTAAAAAGAGTTTTTAATCATATCTCTAGCAAATATTACCCCGGCAGAAATTTTGACAGTGTAAATATGCATGAAATTACAGGTTCACAGGTAAAAGAAGTTGAGCGTGAAATGTTGCACTCTAATAAATTTAGTAGCGCAACTCTTATTCGCACACGACAAAGTTGGAATGAGTTTTGCGCATGGTGCAACGCTACTGTGTTGAATTTCATTACCAAGCTAAAACCCGGCACAGAGTACAGAGACGAACCTATAAGCAATATCCAAGTCGCAAAGATGCTTGAATACACTGATAAACAGATTAACAATGCAAAAACAACATCAAAAAAAATCCAATGGGCAAAAATCAATATTTTGCTACACATTGGTTGTGGGCTAGGTTTACGGTCTTGCGAATATGAATACTTAACCTTTCCCGAAGTCGAAAGGTCAGGCACAGTTAGAATTATAAATAGCAAGCACAATGCCAATCGAACTATACCTTTAACCCAAGAAGCCATATTTGCTATTTCAACTTTAAAAGAAATTCTGATTGCGTCTAATAAAATGCCGAAATGCGGAAGCATCTTTGTTAATTCAAGAGGGCAAAAGCACGATACATCAACATATAGACGATGGATTAAAAAAGTTGCAAAAGAATGCAAAATACCGCTACATCTAGCTAAAACACATGGATTAAGACATCGGTTTGCTATAAATTTTAACAAATATAAAAAGAACGACATTATGCTTGCCGATATAATGGGACATAAATCTGTTGAAACAACAAGAAATTATGCACGAGAAAGCAGAGCAGCACAGAAAAGAGCTTTGGAGGGAGGGTATGCTAAGGTTATCAATTACTTAGTAAAGCATTCCCATCCAAGGAGACTGGCAAAAGAATAGAACAATAGATATTTATTCTTAAATTCTACTTTTAAGCCTTCCGGTTACGGCAAGGTTTTCTTCTCTTGTCAAAATTAGCATAATAACAATTTACATTTTAGTCGAAAAAAGACAATCGAAATTTGCAGAAACTTGTTTGAAAAATTTTTCAACAATTGCTTGACGAAACGGCTTATAGTCTGATATTCTCCTTGTAAGTTTTTGCACGATAACAGGTATTACCGTGCAAAACAGAAAAATGTATCAATTGGGTATAGATTCAATACATAGATTTAATAGAAAAGAAAAGATAGGTCATTAATGCAAATGTCTCCAAACTATTGCCTAGCAACGTGTTGGAGCTTTTTTTATTGCGTAAAAAAATAGAATAAAAATGCCTTTATTCTACACATATTTAGAATAAAGGCAGGAGTTTTATAGAATATATTAAGTAGATATTTAGAATAACAGATAACTCACCATTGCTAATTCGCCGTTATTTCCAAAAATCTACGCATGTTTTATAAACCCAAGATAATTTTACAGTTTAAAAAATAGTAGACGGTCTTATGTAGTCTTTAAATGATAATTTATTTGCTCTTAGTCGCATGAAAAAGGGAGTATTTGTTAATTTTTTGCGCTTCATTCCAAAAATCTACGCCTATATATTTTATTAATAAGTTCATCAGTACAAAAAAATTATGCCGGATTTAAGCTATGCTTAACATGCAAAAAATCACGTTTATAGCTTAATAACTCACGGCATTTTTTATTTATATATGCAGGAATAAGAGCGGAATAATGCTTTACACAATCTATTATTATGCCTTTAACGCCTGCGGCTAAGATTTTGAGACCCGAAGCATGTTTAAATTGGTTATCTAAAACCGTTAATGCATCTTGTATTTCTTGAGAATCTGCTTCTATTTTATTTTGGGCAAGAACAGTGTTTATAACTCTGCGGTTGGAAGTATCAGCAATACTGTCAAACTCGCTATTTGGGCAGTCCATGTGTAAGGGCTGTTCCGGCAATGGCTTACGCATATCTTCTAATGTCCAATGAAGTGTATATTCCTCATCTAAGGTTACTGGCAAAAGTCCGGATGCAATAATTGCGTCAAAATATCTTTTAACTTTACGCCGAACGACTTCCCCCTTCTTTCCACGTTCCCAATTGAAACCCAATAAATTTGCAGCAGCTTGTAGTGTTAAATGTATATCATGAGCCTTTATACCTTTTTTACCGTAAAGCCCCATAATACTTTGACGCTTCCAAAGTAGATTTAAAACTAATTTTTTAGAATCGGGGCGTAAGCTACGAAATATTATTGTATTCACTAAGCTACAGTTTTTTAAATTGAGATAAGAACCGCACTCTTTTATATATGTCTGTAAATTATCTTGAGAAATAACCTCTCCGTCCGTTTGCAATTCGACTGGTGCTGATGGTACGAGTATCTGTATAGTATGAAACCCTCTACCATTTTTTGTGCCACAAGGGCAATTATTACTCACTTTAATAAAACCTTTCAATGCCAGCCCATCCACAGCGTTATAAAAAGATTGGGCAACCATATTCGCTTTTAACGCAATCTCTTTCCAATGAACGTTTAATATTGTCCCTAATTCATCTTGCACTTGTAAAAGGAAAAGCAATGTGTCCAACTCTTTTTTGGTAAGATGTGTTGTATAAATTTTTTCTAGCAAGGAAGTATATAGCTTCATGAGTATTTGCTCCTTTAATTTGTGATTTTAGTTTTTATTTGGACATATAAAAACGAGACTTCCCCTTGGGTGCCCAAATGGAAGCCTCGTAAGATTTTCGCAAAATACTGCTAAGCGTTTATTCTTCTTCATCCAAATCTGCAAATGGTACATCTGAATCGTCGGGTGCTTTTGTAACATTGTCGGCTGCATCCCTCCGTTTATTCCCATTTGTAAACTCAATTTGTCGTACAAGCAGATAAACTACCGTCCGTTTTTTATCATCTACGGTTATTCCTTTATTCCTAAGCTCGCCTGTAATTAGAATTTCATCACCCTTTTGGAGGTACTTACCTATCAGGTCTGCTGTCCCATCCCAAGCTGTTATATCAATAAACGTAGAATCGTCTTTTTTATTGCTTGAATTTTTCATCGCAAAAGAGTTATTGAGTACGGATTTACTATTACCATTTATGATAACTTTTTTCACTTCCACATCCGACACAAGCCGTCCTAATGCTTTTACCATTTTTTTAACTCCTTCAATGTGCATACAGAACAATAGCAGCCTAAAATCGGCTGCCATTGTTCTATCATCTGCACTTCACTGTGCTATAAGTTTATATTTGTTATTTTACCATCCGGTTTGTGGCAATCTATCACCGCCGGGAACGAAAACTTCTGTTACAACTACATCGCCGGACACAACCCATTCGCCCTCATATCTGCCGCCAACGTCTACACGATTGGCAAACTCAAAGCCGCTAGGGAATGTTTGATTTAAGATTCTACCTTCGATACGCATATGCTCCACGATGGAGAATCCAGCCGGGACTTGCCCAAAAATAAATAAAACTGCGGTAACAAATTCTCCGGAAGCTAAACCAAGTGCAGCCGGACGCAACTCAAGTACATTGTTTCTTGTTGTCATTAAATTGTCGTTTACTATGATTGTGCGTCCTGCATTTGTTTGAACTTCTACTCTATAACGTAAGCTATGATTAAATGTGCCTGTAACAATGCGGTCTACTCTGAATGCATCTGTAGGGATAATGTCACGGAAGTAGAAATCTGTTAAAGGCACTGCGCTATCATTTCTTAGTCGAGTGATATTGTACACAACTAAGTTTTGATTTGGCATTACCATGCGTGGGCCGGTCTTGGTAACAGACACGCCCACGTTTGCAGATTGGTTAGCAAATTCCATCCGAACAATCTGTGTAGCAAATTCGATTGTCACATCACTAACCCTCGTGTTACGAGTATAGAACGGTGGTGCTTGCACTTCTTCGACTAAATAGCGACCTAGTGGCAGTGGGCGGCTTACTGCCATGCCTCTATGGTCTGAACGGATGCGGTCTACCAAATTGCCTGTGCGCTGGTCTCTGATTTCAAAGATTGCACCTTCAAGGGGTGTTCCGGCAGGAAGTCCATTTATTTCGTTGAAGTCTGCGGATGTTTTAAGAATTTGAATTTGCCCCGCATATGGCACGTTCCGCCAAACTATTTCTGTTACTTGCCCTGCCACTATTTCAATTGTGCGTGGCATATCATCCCGGAAGAAACCGGGCGCAGGGCGTGTCTCCCTAATTGTGTAACGACCTTGTTGGAGAATACCTGTAAAGTCGATTATACCTCTATTATCAGTGTAGAACGTACCAACAACATTGTTAGAGCGATCAAATACCATGAACTCAACGTTGAACAAGGGGCGTTCTGTAAAGTCACATATTTTAAGGAGACGAATGCCGCCAAGTGGACGGTTTGTTACCTCAAGCACAGATTGCTGCCCTGCAATAACCGTTACTACATGGACTGTAGTATCAAGCTCGAAGCCCGGCAAAGCACGTGTTTCACGTATATGATAAACACCCGGTGCAAGGTGGTTTAAGTTAATACGTCCCCACCTATCGGTTAAGAATAAACCATTTGCTGCAAGTTGTGGAGAGTTTGCAGGTGTGCCGGGTTGGTTGCCATCTAATATTTGTCCTGTTACAAGCCGCCCGTCGGCGTGACGAACTTCAAACTCAACGCCTTGCAATGGTCTTCTTGTTTGCTCATCTGTCTTGAGAATCAACAATCCGGATGCAGGACGGTTCTCAACTACCAACAAATGTTCTCTTTGTCTTGATGAACTGTCGATGTTAAAAGGAATAACAGGCTCATCAATCAAGAAGCCCGGCAACGCTCTTGTCTCGTGTAGATAATATCTTCCATCCGGGAGAACCGGGATGTGAATTAAACCACGAGAATCAGAGATAAACGTGTGGAAGCCTGTTGCTGGGTTTACAACTCTTGTGCCATCCGGACGTGAGATTTCAAACTGTACGCCTTGCAGTGGCGCACGAGTTACTGAATTAATTTTTTGAATTGTTAGGCTTGCTTGACGGTAATTGCGGATAATTATAGTCATATCCCCGTTATCGCCAACGGTGAAAATTGTGTGTGGGTTGTCATTGATAAATCCGGGCAATGGGCGAGTTTCTATTGCTACCCACGTGCCATGGTCGAGAATTGGTAAATAAATTTGCCCTGCTGCATCGGTTACAAATTCGTAAGAACTGTCTACCGCATAGTTTTTAAGTCTTTGACCTGTTCTACCGTTTTGCAGGTATCGAGCAATTTCAAATACAACACCCGGCAACGGCTGCCCTGTGTCACCACATACCTTGCGTATAACAACGCTTGGCAATTTTACATTAACGAAACGCTCTACACGGTTTTCTCCCGGACGCAACTCAATTGTGCGGGAAGCCTCAAGAATCATGTAGCCTTCCGGCACACGGGTTTCCGTGATTACAAGCGCACCGTAAGGCACATTACCAAAATGGATAAGCCCTGCGCTGTTAGATGTGTTACGAGCGATAAGCTCTCCATTTGGTCGGCGCAGTTCAAATTCCGCACCTGCCAATGGTCTACCGTTTTCATCTACCTTTTCAATAATTAACGTTGGCTGTGTCGGAATAGGAGTATTTCTAAACGCTAGTGTATGCGTTCCACCAGTTAGACCAATTTGCACTGTTTGCGGTGTAGAATCCAAAATAAAACCGTTTGGAGCTTCTATCTCGGTTACTACGATAGATGAACCCGGTGCAAGGTTTGGTATTAGAACTTCACCATTAGCAGCGGTTGTAAAGATACCATTGCCCATGCCCACGAGTGTACCATCCGAAAGGGTTACTCTAAACCGTGCGCCGGACAAAGCTCTGCCGGTTACTTCACAAACCTTTGTAAGAAGTAACGAACCATAAGGCACGTTTCTAAAGTTTAATTCGACTATGCTTGTTTGGTCGTGAGCAAGCCATACTTGCTGAATATTGTTTTCGGCTAATGTGTAGCCATGCGGCGGTATTGTTTCTTCGACTATATAGCCGCCCCCTTCAAGCCCTGTGATAACAATAATGCCGGACGCACCAGTGGTGTACGTACCGATTAAAGTACCACCTTGACCTGTAACAGAACCCGTTACTCTACGCAGTTCAAAGGTTGCACCACTTAACATAGTACCTGTGTTGGCATCCGATTTTTTAATAACGATAGAGTTTAGAGGGAAATTCCAAACGCCATCACCGACTAGCCATTGGTCACCATCGGTAACTGTTACAGATGCCGGAGAAGCTACAGAACTGCTGCCAGCGTTGTTGTTTGCATTTCCACCGGAATCAGATGCAGGAGGTGTTACAACATCCGAACTCGCACCGGGAGATACTGCAATTGCATCATCATACCTTACCAACTGCCCATTTCCGATTAGTTGATAAGTGTTTTGCCCCGGATTCAAGAAAATTCGTGTAACCGGGTTAGTTGGCATTTGCATACCGGGGGCTGGTCTTGTTTCTGTCACTCTATACCAACCGGGCTGTACATTCGGTAAAATTATTTGCCCGGATGCATTCGTAACGAAGTTGCCTATGAGTTGTAAGTTTGAAGAATTAGGAACTTCAAACTCAACACGGAAATGCGTATTTGGTATAGGTCGGTTGGTTATAACATTCATCTTAGTTATTACTAATGTTGGAAGCAAAGTGTTCTCCACAGTTAGAGTGTAGTTTTCACCTTCACGGATAGTAATTGTCCAAGTTCTTTCTGAAACTTGTGGGTTCAGCCAATACCCATTAGCTGCCCGAGTTTCAATTATTCGGTAGATACCGGGTTGTAGCCCGTTTATTATGATTTGACCTTGTGCATTTGACCTAAACGGGTTACCTGTTATCATCCCTGCATTAGGTTGGCTAAGCCGCTCTACGGTAAATTCTGCATTGGCTATTGCGTCACCTGTCACAGCATCATTCTTTTGGATTGTGAGTGCAGGTATACGATGATTTTGGAATACTACGCTGTTCTCGTCACCGGGAGAGAGAACTATTTCTCTTGGCTCGGTTATAAGGATATAACCATCCGGCGCAACGATTTCACGTAAAATATAGGTACGTCCGGGGTACAGAAAATTGCC